>Ga0111539_10000177_pt1 | contig 74071 bp, 57 predicted proteins | sample RhiMethybrSRZTD1_FD_79667 | JGI IMG/M metagenome (GOLD analysis project Ga0111539, IMG submission 79667) | Populus rhizosphere microbial communities from Tennessee, USA - Rhizosphere MetaG P. TD hybrid SRZTD1 (version 2) (version 2) | ecosystem: Host-associated > Plants > Roots > Rhizosphere >...
CACGAAGAGCACGAAGATTTCTTGGCAACCCCTGCGGCCGGCGATCTCACCCGAAATCCTCGTGGGCTTCGTGTGCTTCGTGGTGAAATGCCTGGGCTCGCTGGCTCGAGAGCGTCACGCCGGTGGGCGTTAGTTCAGGCGCCGCCGTCGATCCGATCAGTGAGCGGCACCCACGTCCGGTTGCGCGGCCCCGAATACTCCGATTGCGGACGGATGATGCGGTTCGCGCGCTTCTGTTCCATTGCGTGCGCAATCCAACCGCTCACCCGGCTGATCGCAAACGTCGGGGTGAACAGGGACGTCTCGAAGCCGAGGCCGTGGAGCAGCAGCGCCGTGTAGAACTCGACGTTGGTCTGCAGCCGGCGGCCCGGCTTGTACTCCTCGAGCAGACGAATGGCGGTCGATTCGACAGCGCGGGCCAGCGTGTACAGAGCCATGTCGCCGGCCCGCGTGTACATCCGCTCGGCGGCCGCGGCGAGGACAACGGCGCGCGGGTCGCGCACCTTGTAGACGCGATGGCCGAATCCCATTAGCTTCTCGCCGGCTTCGATCTTTCTGCGCAGCACCTCTTCGGCGCGCGACGCGGCGCCGATCTCGAACACCATATCGAGCGCGGGCCCCGGCGCGCCGCCGTGGAGCGGGCCTTTCAGGGCCCCGAGCGCGCCGACGACCGCCGAGACGAGGTCCGATCCGGTGGAAGTGATCACCCGGCAAGTGAAGGTGGACGCGTTCAGCCCGTGGTCCACGACCGTATTGAGGTACGTCTCGAGCGCGCGCACGCGCTCCGGGTCGGGGACGCCGCCGTTCAGCATGTAGAGAAAGTTGGCGGCGTGGCCGAGATCCGGCCGCGGCGCCAGCGCTTCCTCGCCGCGGCGGAGCCGCCAGTACGCGGCCGCGATCGTCGGACATTGCGCGACGATGGCCTCTGGACCGTCGGCCGAGAGGGAGATCGTGCCGGCCGCGATGCGGAGCGCGTCCATCGGATCAAGTGCGGCCGCGGCGCACTCGCGCAAGAGCGTCATCGTCGCGGGCCGCAGCGCCCGCGCGGCCGCCAGGCCGGCGCCGAACTCGTCGAGTTCCCGGCGGGACGGCAGGTCCCCATGCCAGAGGAGCCAGGTCGTCTCTTCGAACGTGGCGCGGGCGGCCAGCTCCCCGACGTCGAACCCGGCAATGACGAGCTCGCCGCGCTCACCGTCCACCTGACTCAAGGCCGTTGTCGCGGCCACCACGCCTTCCAACCCGGCAGACACCATGATTCGAAGGTAATCGGCATGTATGATGGAGTCAACATTGATTAGTTGATCAATATGAGGCTTGAACTCTGGATGTCGTCGGTCGACGCGGCCAACGCCCTCGGCGTGCGTCGCCCCACGTTGTACGCATACGTCAGTCGCGGCCTGCTCCGCTCGCAGGTCATGCCTGGCACCACGCGCGAGCGGGGCTACTCGCGCGAAGACGTTGAGCGGCTCAAGCGGCGGACCGAGGCGCATCGCTATCCGGACAAGGCCGCCGAGCGCGCGCTGCAATGGGGCCTGCCCGTTCTCGAGTCGGCGATCGCGCTGATCGACGGCCGGCGGCTCTATTACCGCGGACATGACGCGGTGACGCTCGCGCGATCGCGATCGGTGCAAGAGGTCGCGTCGCTGATCTGGACCGGCCGATTCGACGGGCCGGCTCAGACGGCTGCCGACCTCGAGGCTGGCAGGGTCACGTCAGTCGGGTCGGCGTCGCATGACCGGCTGTCGTTCGTCGCCCGCGCCCAGACGGCGCTGGCGCGCGCGTCGGCACGAGATCCCTTGGCCTTCGACGCGCGTCCGGCCAGCGCCGCCGCCGCCGGCTGGCGCATTCTTCAGGTGCTGACGCGCACGGCCGCCGGACCGGCCGCCACCGCGCCGACGATCGATCAGACCCTCGCCCGGGCCTGGGATGTCGCCGGCCGTGGTGGCGATCTCCTGCGCAGCGCGCTGATCCTTTGCGCCGACCACGAGCTCAACGTCTCGGCGTTTACCGCGCGGTGCGTCGCCTCGGCGGGGTCCTCGCCTTACGCGGTCGTGATTGCCGGTCTGTCTGCGCTCGAAGGTACGCGGCACGGCGGCGCCAGCGCGCGCGTCGAAGCCATGCTCGAGAGTCTGCGCCGCCAGCGCGATCTTCCGAGCGCGCTGGCCGGGCGACGGCGCCGAGGCGAGCCGATCGAAGGCTTTGGCCACCCCCTCTATCGTGACGGCGACCCGCGCGCCGCATCGCTGCTCGATCTCTTGCGCGCTCGCTATCCCAAATCCGCCGAGCTCGGGTACGTCTGGACGCTTCGCAACGCGGGGACAGCGGCCACCGGCGAACATCCCACCATCGATTTCGCGCTCGCCGCGCTCGCCCGGGTGTTGCGCCTGCCGCCCGGATCGCCGCTCACGATTTTCGCGATCGGGCGCGCGATCGGCTGGATCGGTCACGCGATCGAGCAGTACGCGACCGGCCAGCTCATCCGGCCGCGGGCGAAGTACGTGGGCGTGGCGCCGGGATCGGCAGACGTGCAGAAGTAACCTGGAAGAGCGGGGCGCAAAAGGCGGACAAAGTCAGAGCTCGGGTTCAGGGTTCAGCGTTCCGGGGTTCGGGTTCAGGGTTCAGGGTTCCGGGTTCTGTTCAGGGTTCAGGGTTCAAGGTTCGGTTCACGGTTCAGGTTTGAGCCGAACCCCGAACCAGAACCCTGAACGCTGAACCCTGAACCCCGCTCTTCTAAAATGGGCCCATGCTTGCTCACCAGTGCTACCACTGCAAGCAGTGGGTTGAGGATGGCGAAGCTCACGACTGCTGGACGACGACCGAAGGGGCGTTGACCCGCGATCTGTCGGACGACTTGCGTGACGCGTGGGAGCGCCTTCGCGAGACGGCCGCCGCGCTCGGCGATCAGCGCATCTACGCCTCCCACAACTCGATCATGTTTTCGCGCAAGTCGTGCTACTTCTTCGTCCGCCCGAAGCGCACGTTCCTCGAGGTGTGCGTGTTCCTCGGCCGCAGGCTGAAAGCGCCACAGGTCCGCCGAGCGTTGCCGGCGTCGAAAACCAAAGTGGCCCACCTCATTCCGATCCGCCATCGTGACGAGGTCGAAGCCCCGCTCACCGATTGGATGCAGGAGGCGTACGACTTTTCCGTCGCGCCGGTGAGGGCCGCCAGGCCCGTCAAGGCGGCCACGCGCCGTCCGCCCAAAAAACGCGAGACGGTCAGGCCGACGCGCGAAGCCGCCCGGCGCAAACGCTAGAAAGCGGCGACATCGTGCAGTAACCCGCGCGCCGATCAACCCGCCCGGCTCGCATCGGGCGAGCCGGGCGGCAGATTGCGGACCACGTCTCTCACGCGCCGTCGTAGGCCCGCTTCAAGGCGCTGATGTCCAGCTTGTTCATCTTCAACATCGCTTGCATGACCCGTCCCGCCCTCGCCGCGTCCTTGTCGGAGAGCATCTGACCGAGCGTATTCGGGATGATTTGCCACGATAGGCCGAACTTGTCTTTCAGCCAGCCGCAGCGGCTCGGTTCGCCGCCTCCCGAGGTGAGCTTTTCCCACAGCTCGTCGATCTCCTGCTGCGACTCGCAGCCGACGAAGAACGAAACCGCTTCGTTGAACGTGAACATCGGTCCGGCGTTCAGGCCCATGAACTTCTGGCCCTCGAGCTCGAACTGGACGGACATGACCTTCCCCTGCGCCCGGTTCACGGACAGGACCTTCGAACGCTTGAAGATCGAGGCGTAGAAGTTCATCGCATCCTCAGCTTGCGTGTCGAACCACAGAAACGGCGTAATCGTCGGCATCCTCAGCTCCCTTCACAGAACGGCACGGACCCGCCGGCCGCCTCGCGCGATTCTGCGCGTGTGCAGGTAAGTCGGAGCGGACGGCGCCAATTCGACATCGTGTGCATCGCGGCGGGCTCGGCGCGGTCGCGGTCGAGTTCTCGGGGAGAGTATGACGACTGACTCAAGTTCAGTGCGCGTTCTTGCCCGAGAAGAAACGCCGGCGCACCGTGTGTCGTAGAACACCTCGCGACACTCGGAGGAGAAACACGTGAATCGTAATCGACTGATGGCACTGATGATTGGCGCAATGATGAGCGCCGCCGTTCTTTCCGCACAGCAGAAGTCCACCGCTTCGGGATCGGGCGCGGCGCCGGCAGACGCCGGCAAGGCCGTGACTTACGTCGGCTGCCTCGCGCTCGGCTCGGGCACCGACGCCTACATCCTCACGAACGCCAAAGAGAAAGGTGTCAAAGGCAACCCGCCGCGCCTGACCTTCAAGCTCGCCCCCTCAGAAAAAATCAAGCTCGAGCCGCACGTCACGCACGAAGTCGCGGTGACCGGCACGTTCGCCGACACGCCGGCGGCGTCATCGTCCACCGCCGCGGGCGAAACGGTGCGTACCTTCACCGTCACGCGCGTCACGTCGCAAGCGCAGTCCTGCGGCTGAACGATCCGCCCGGCCGGAAAAACGCCGGATCGCCGCACACGTTCAGCGTGAGATGGTGAGCGGGCCGCCCGGAAGACCGGTGTCTGCGGCGGGTCCTGCGCGGACACCGGCCCGCCCAACGGCCAGGCGGCCAAGGCGCAAGCGATGAACGCGGCGCCGATCGCCATCCGCAAATTGTGCCTCACAGCACCGGCTTGATGTCCACGACCGGCGTCCCGTCGATCGCTTCGATCGGGCCGATGCGCAGCCGGCGCCGGCGGTCGATCGCCCGCACGGTAACCGGATGCAGACCGAGCGGGTTGGGCCGGTCGGGCGAACGCGTGGCAAACACCCCGGTCAGTGGATTTCGCGGATCGGAGCGCGGGTGCACCTGCAGCACGTCGCGGTGCGCACGATGGAACCAGGTAATGACGATGATCTCGTCACCGACCTCGAGGCGAAGGAGCCCGTCGGCGACTGACGGGTGAAGATCGAGCCAGGCGTCCGGCGCGCCTTCCGTGCCCTGCCGGGGCGCGTGCCGGCGACTCTTCAGGTCAGATCGAATCACGCCGATCCGGCGCAACCGCGAAGGAATCGCGGGCGCAGGCCGCTTCTTGACGCTCATGCCGGCTCCTTGACGATGACGAGACAGCTTGACACGAGACGCGCGCCTGCTGTATTAAACCTATAGGTTAATTAACCTGTAGGTTTAATACAGATGCCTCTCGATGCCCTCAGCACGACGTTCGCCGCGCTCGCGGATCCGACACGGCGCGCGATTCTCGCGCGCCTGATGTCCGGCGAGCGCTCGGTCACCGATCTCGCCGAACCCTTCGACATGACGATGCCGGCCGTGTCGAAGCACCTGCGGGTGCTCGAGCGCGCCGGCCTGATTTCGCGGGGGCGCGAAGCGCAGTGGCGCCCGTGCCGGATCGAAGCCACCCCGCTCAAACAGGTCGCCGACTGGGCCGAGCGCTACCGGCACATCTGGGAGCGCCGGCTCGACCGGCTCGACGACTACCTGCGTGAACTGAACGCCACCGCCTCACGAACGAAGGACCTGAACCCGAAGGAGAAGAAACATGGCCGTCACCCGCGTCGCAAATAGCGACACTTTCAAGACCAGCACGCCGTCGGATCGCGAGATCGTCCTGACGCGTCTCTTCGATGCGCCTCGCGCTCTCGTGTTCGAGGCGATGACAAAACCAGAGCATGTCCGCCGCTGGTGGGGCATCCTCGACGAGCACCATTCGGTGCCGGTGTGTGAGATCGATCTCCGCCTGGGCGGCACCTGGCGCTTCCTGGGCAAGGGACCGAGAGGGGAGTTCGGCTTCCATGGCGCGTACCGCGAGATCGTCCCGCCCGAGCGCATCGTGTTCACGGAGATCTTCGATCCGTTTCCCGACGTCGAATCGGTCGTCACGGCCGTCTTCACCGAAGAGCGCGGGAAGACGCGGCTGACGGTCACCTGCCTGTACCCATCCATGGAAGTGCGCGACACCGTCATCGCGACGGGCATGGAGCGCGGCGCCGGGATCAGCTACGACCGGCTCGAGGAACTGGTCGCCGAGCTCAAGGCCCGCTGACCGGTCCGGGGACGCGCTCCTGTGGGAGCGCGTCCCAACCATTTCGGGCGTTCCCGCGACTGAAGTAGGTGATGACGCGCTTCCGTGCCGCGGAGGCCAGCGACCGTGAGCTGGCCGACGCCGTCGTGAACGGCGGCGCCGAGTGGGCGTTTCGCGAGCTGTACCAGCGTCACGCCGGGCGCGTCTTCCAACTCGTCGTCCGGCTTCTCGGCGGCGCCGAAGCCGACGCGCAGGAGATCGTGCAGGAGGCGTGGCTCGACGCGGCCGAGGGGCTGGCGGGATTCCGCTGGCAGTCGTCCTTCCGCACCTGGCTCACGGCCATCGCCCTCAACAAGGTCCGCACGTTCTGGCGTCAGGCGGATCGGACCGCGACCGCGCCGCTTCCAGAAGATCTGGCCGCGACCACCCCATCGATCGGCCTGCGCCTCGATCTGGAAGCCGCGATCGCCCGGCTCCCGGAAGGTGCGCGGGCCGTGCTCGTCCTGCACGACATCGAGGGTTTCACTCACGACGAAATCGGCCGGCTGCTCGGAATCGCGGCCGGCACCTCCAAGAGCCAGCTGTTCGACGCCCGCCGCCGCCTGCGCCACCAGCTGCGGCCGGCCGACGCGAGCGCACGAGGACCACACCCATGCGAACCCTGCCTGAAGACGAGCTGACCTCCGAGGAACGTGCGGCAATTGACGCGTTGCCGAAGGAACGCACGCCGCCCCGTGCGGTCGAGCAGTGGCTGCTCCGAACCCTGCACGATCGCCGCATCCTCCAGCCCGCTGGCCGCTCGATGACGCCGCTCAAATGGCTTGGCGCCTTCGCGGCCGGCGTGCTGCTGTTCGCGGGCGGCTTGAGCGCCGGCGAACTGCTGCACGCGCGCGCCGACGCGCGCGCGGGCCGCCTGATGAGCCTCGAGGACTCGCGGCGACTCGCCGCGGCCGTCCAGCGGACGGGATCCGAGTACGTCGCCGCGGTGGCACGGCTGCGCGAGTCAGTCGAAGCCGGCGCGTCCGTCGATCAACTTGCGCCAGGCCGCGAGGCCGCGCTCGCCGCGCTCGAAGCGGCGGCGCGCGAGTTGCTCAGCATCGCGCCCGAGGCGGGACGCGCCGCCGACATCGTGGCGGACGTGGAGACCGTGGTCCCGGCGTCGGAAAACGATCCGGTGCGCCTCCGCCGCGTGATCTGGTTCTGACGGTCAATGTTGGAGGAACGATCCATGTCGACACGATCTCTGTTGTTCGCGGCCACGCTGGTGATGGCCTGTGCGACTCCGGCGGCAGCGCAGACGCGCGGCGGGGGCGCCGCCGCCGCTGCCACGACGCCGTGCTTCGGCGGAAGACTCGAAGGCGACCTCGGCTTCACGGGCACCGAATGCGTGCGTTGCATCGTGCAGCCGCAACGCCGCGCCGACGCGCCTTGGATCGAGTTTCAGACGGAGCCGACACTCACCGGCATCACGCGCGGCGGTCCCGCTGACGGCAGGCTCGAAGAGCGCGATGTGCTCGTGGCCATCGAGGGCGATCTCATCACCACGTATGCCGCCGCCATGCGTTTTTCGCATCTCGAGCCGGGTAAGCCGGTCCGGCTGACCATCCGTCGCGCCGGCGTCGTGAAGGACGTCGTCATCACTCCGGGCAGCAAATGCGCGAACGCCAATCGCTGGCTGATCCCCCCGCGCGTGCAGCTTCCCAAGAAGCCGCTGCAGATGACCTTGGCGAGAAAAATGGGCCCGCTGGCGACCGCGTCGAGCGGCTGGCTTGGCGTCGGCGTCCGCTGCGTGCTCTGCGAAGTGCTGCGCGCCGACGACGCCTTCACGTTCCGCTCGTACCTCGAGATCATCGACGTGCAGCCCAACACCCCGGCCATGCAGGCCGGACTCAAGGCCGGCGACCTGCTCATCGCGATCGACGGACTCTCGCTGAAATCGATCGAGGGCACGCAGCGCTTCCGGAACGTCAAACCGGGAGAGCGGGTCACGCTGTCGTTCGTCCGCGACGGCGAGGTCAAGACAGTGACGCTGACAGTCGCGGCCCGGCCCAGCGAGATCGAGCGGGCCCCACTCAGATCCCGCTGAACGCCTGCCCTGCTCCTGTCGATCTGGCCTCACCTCGTTCGACGTATAGGTGAAGAGCCAAGAGCCGCCCGGCGGCTCCATCACAGGAGATTCGAATCATGCGTTTCATGACCCTCGTCAAGTCGGCCGAAAACCAGGGCCCCCCGCCCCCAGCCCTGATGGAAGCGATCGGGAAACTCGGGGAGGAGGCGTTCAAGAACGGCACGATGGTCGAGATGGGCGGACTGCACGGCAGCGCGTCAGCGGCGCGCGTCCGGCTCGCCGGCGGCAAACTCACCGTGACCGACGGACCGTTCACCGAGACCAAGGAAGTCATCGGCGGCTACGCGGTCTTCGAGCTGAAATCGAAGGCAGAGGCGATCGAAGCGGCGAGAAAGTTCATGGACCTGCACCGGCAGCACTGGCCGGGCTGGGAGGGTGAGACCGAAGTCCGTCAGATCTTCGGCCGGTAGACCGGCGGCATCGCCTGACTACTTCTTCGCTCGCGCCGCGCGCGCCTTCGTCACGATGTCCTTCACTTCGTTCATCAACGTCGGGACGTGGTACGGAATGCCGTCTTTGATCGTCCACTCGATGCCGCCGCCGCGGGCGACCTTCACCCGCGGATCGGCGGGATCGGCCAGACCCGTGTAGTTGTCGATGGGCTTGCCGTCATACGTCATCACGTCCGTCCCGTAGGCATTCAGCAGGTGCAGATTCTGGAGCGGATTGCCGTTCACGATCAGGAGGTCGGCGATGAACCCCTCGCGGATCCGGCCAAGTCGATCCGCCAGGCCAACGATCTTCGCGCCGTCCGCGGTGGCGTGCCTGATCACCTCGAGCGGGTGGAACCCGGCTTCCTCGTGCAGCTCGAGCTCTCGTGTGATGCCGAAGCCATAGAGCGAGCCGTACAGGTAACCGGCGTCGTCGCCCGTGCCGATGAGTCCGCCCTTGAGGCCGAATTCGCGCAGCGCCGCCATCCACACTTGATAGTTCTTCCGCCAGCGCACTTCTTGCGTGTTGGTCCAGCCCAGCCAGTAGGTGCCGTGCCGCGCGAGTGATGGCGCGTAGTACTCCTCCAGCGACGGATGGAGGTATTCCTTGTACCAGGGCAGGTTCTGGGCTTTGAGCAGGTCGCGATTGGCTTCGTAGGTGGACATCGTCGGGCTCCACGCGACGTTTTTGGCGACCATGTCCGTCAGCAGCGTCGAGAGCTTGTCCTGGTTGAAGCTGTCCTGGATGTAGAGCTCGCCGGCCCGGCCGAAGCGATGGAGCTCGTTCATCGCGTTGTGCTCGGGCGGAAAATCCTGAATCCCGTCGAGCGAGGCATCGGCGACGCCGTAGAAGTGCTCGATGCAATTGACGCCGAGATTCACGTAGTCGCGCGCGGTGGCTTCAGCGACGGCCACGTGTACCGTCGTCGGCAGCTGCTGCAGCCGGGCCTCCTGGATCGCGGCCGTCGCCTGGTCGCGATCGTAGGGACCGATGATCTTGATGCCGTCCGCGCCGCCCTGCTTGGCGGCGATGACGAGCTTGCGGATTTCGTCCGGCGTCTTGCGGTAGACCTGCCCGGGCGCGACCAGGTCCGCGATCATCGGGTAGAGCAGGATGCGCGGCGCGATGATCTTGTGCGCGGCGCTCTCGGCTCGCCACTGTTTCGTCTTCTCGAAGTTGCCGCCGACCTCGCGGGCCGTCGTCACGCCGGCGGCCAGATACAGATTGCGCTCGTACTGAATCGGCATCGGGCCGACCCGCTCCTCGTGCCAGTGCATGTGCGTGTTCACGATGCCGGGCATGACGTACTTGCCGGTCGCGTCGATGATCATGTCGGCCTCGGGCCACCCGGTCCCGGCCGTGCCGATGCGCGAGATGATGCCGTCTTCAGTCAGGATGTCGAGCGGCCCGGCGGCCGGCGTGCCGTTGCCGTTGATCACCATCGCATGCTGAATCAGGACGCGGCGGACCTGCCTGGCGTGGACGGGCGCTTTTGCGCCCGCGGCCTGCGCCTGCGGCGCCGGCGACCGTTCGAGCGACCCGTTCACGGAGACGCTGGCGATGACGATGGCGGCGGCGGGGATGAGAAATCGCATGGGCGGGATGTTAGTCGGTTCCGGACGCGCCCCGGCGCGATAATCTGACGCCGTCAATGGCTCTCCCGGCCGGCACGCGCCTTGGCCCTTACGAGATCCTGTCGCCGCTCGGGTCGGGCGGGATGGGCGAGGTCTACAAGGCGCGGGACACGCGTCTGGACCGCACGGTCGCCATCAAGGTCCTCCCGGCGCTCAGTCAGGCGAACGCCGACGTCCGCGAGCGCTTCGAGCGTGAGGCGCGCGTGCTCGCGTCGCTCGACCACCCGCACATCTGCGCCCTCCACGACGTTGGCAACCAGGGCGGCGTCGACTTTCTCGTGATGCCGTTCCTCACCGGCGACACACTGAGCGACAGGCTGGCAAAAGGTCCGCTCCCGATCGCTCAGGCGATTCAGACCGCGACGGAAATTGCCGACGCGCTCGACCGCGCGCACAGCCACGGCATCGTCCATCGCGATCTGAAGCCGGGCAACATCATCCTGACCGGGAGCGGGGCGAAGCTGCTCGACTTCGGCCTGGCGCGTCTGGACGCGCCGGCCTCGAGCGAGCGGGCTGACGAGGCGCGGACGCGGCCGGCGCTCACGCGTGCGGGCACGGTGATGGGCACGCTGCCGTACATGTCGCCGGAACAGCTCACCGCCGCGCCCGTGGACGCACGCGCTGACATCTGGGCGTTCGGCTGCGTCCTCTACGAGATGATCACGGGCCGATTGCCGTTCGGCGGCGACAGCGATGCCGCGATGGTGAGCGCGATCCTGACATCCGAACCGGCGTCCGTCGCGACGCTCGCGCCCAGAGCGCCGCGCGCGCTCGACGCGGTCATCGCCGGCGCGCTCGCAAAGGATCCCGACGCGCGCTGGCAGAGCGCACGCGACGTCCGGCGCGCGCTGGCGATGGCGGACAGCCGGTCGAGCGAGACTGGACCGATGCCAGCGCACGGCGGAACCTGGCGCCGTCTGGCGCTTCCGATCGCCGGCCTTCTCGCGTTGGCGCTCGGCGGCGCCGCCTGGTTCGCGCCGCGCCGCGTCCCGCCGCCCTCGCCTGTGCGGTTCGACGTCAGCCCGGCCGGCATCGGGCGCATTCCGACGTTCACCGACATCAGGCCGTACTTCGCGGCGGCTCCTGACGGCCGCCAGATCGCGTTCGTGGCCACGGCCGACGGCCGAACCGATCTCTGGGTCAAACGATTGGATGCCGAAAAAGCGGAGCGCCTCGCCGACACGCAGAACGCGGGGGCGCCGTTCTGGTCGCCAGATGGCCGAGCGATCGCGTTTCTCGCGAACGGTCAACTCAAACGCAAGGGCCTCGACGGCGGCACCGCCCAGACCATCTGTGAGACCGATGCGCAGGGGATCAACGCCAGTTGGAACACGTCGGGCACGATCTTGTTCGCCGAATGGGGCACGCGCCGGATTCTCCGCGTGCCCGAACACGGTGGCACGCCGGTCGTCGTACGTGAGGGAGAGAACCCGTTCGGCTGGGTGCAGTTTCTACCCGACGATCGGCATTTTCTCTATAGCGTCGTCGATCTCGGCACGTCCATCTCGCACCAGTTCGTCGGCCGGCTCGATGGGCCGGATGACGTCGCGATTCCGGAAGTGAATTCGCGCGCCGAATTCGCCGCGGGCCATCTGGTGTTCTGGGCCGAAGGCAGCCTCGTCGCGCGACCGTTCGATCCCGGCGCGTTGCGATTCACGGGCCCGGCCGTTCCGGTCGCCGAGGACGTGCACGCGTTCGCCGTGACGGGATTCGCGGCCTTCTCCGTCGTGCAGAATCTGCTCGTGTACCAGTCGGGGCCTTTCAACGGCCGGCTGGTCTGGCTCGATCGTCAAGGGCTGGAATTGGGGAAGGTCGGGCCACCCGGCGACTTCCTGCTGCCGCGACTGTCGCCCGATGGATCGAGCTTCGCGGTGTCTGCGCGAGACCCGCGCCTGGGATCGGCTGACATCCTCGTTCACGAGCTCGCACGCGACTTCACGCGCCGGCTCACGTCCGACCGTGGTACGGAGAACGGGCCGATCTGGTCGCCGGATGGAAAGACCATCGTCTACGCCGCCGATCGCCATGGCGCCCCGAATCTGCACGCCCGCGCCGCCGACGGCACCGGGGAAGAACGCGAGATTCTGGCCCCCACGCCTGGTGGGCCACACTCGGCCGGATCCTTCACCGCCGATGGGCAATCGATCGTCTTCCTCCAGGTCAATCCGGGAACGAACTACGACGTCATGCTCATGCCGATCGACGGGCACACGCCGCCGGTCGCGATCGTGAAAACGAAAGGACGCGAAACTTCACCTCGTCTTTCCCCCGATGGACACTGGCTGGCCTACGCGTCTTCCGAATCCGGCCGGTCTGAGGTGTACGTCCAGGGGTTTCCCGATGGCCACGGGCGCCGCCAGATTTCGCGCGATGGCGGTTTCGACGTGAGGTGGCGCGGCGATAGCAAAGAGCTGTACTACATCGCAGGACCGGCGACCGATCAGATCATGGCCGTGCCCGTCGCGACGAGCGGGAATCAGATCGAACCGTCGGCGCCGCGCTTGTTGTTCGTGGCCCACGCGACGGTTCGCGGATACGACGTGACGAGGGATGGGGCCCGGTTTCTGGTCATCGCGTCCGATCCTGCCGCCGAGCGCGGCACGCTGAGCGTCGTCACACAGTGGACGCCCCTGCTGACGCGGCCGGTTGCTCCTGCACGATGACCGGGAACGGAAAGAACGCCCACCTGAAGACGTGCGCCCGAACGTGAGATGATGCCGGTACACGACCAACCAAACCGGCCCGGACGCGGGCCGCGGAGCCGACCATGAGAACACGACACACACTCGTCCTCGCCGCGACCTCGCTGGCGATGCTCTCGATGAGCGCCTCGGCCCAGCAACCTCCGCCGGCCGCGCCCGCTGGCCAGGCGGCGCCCGCGCCCCAGGGCGGCAGGGGCGGCGGTCCCCAAACCCCGCCGGTCGTGTCGCCCGAGGTGCTCGCCGATCGACGCATCACGTTCCGGATTCTGGCGCCGCAAGCGCAGAACGTGCGGATGAGCGCGGGCGATATCCCGGGCATCGCCCAGAACAACGTCCTGACCAAGGGCGAGAACGGTGTCTGGGAAGTCACGGTCGGACCGGTCGTGCCGGGCGCCTACCGCTACACTTTCAACATCGATGGCGTGAACGTCCTCAACCCGCGCAGCCCGATCACCAGCGAGTCGAACGCCAACGTGTGGAGCATGGTCTACGTGCCCGGCTCCGAGACGATGGACACGCGTGACGTGCCGCACGGGGCGGTGGCGATGATTCCGTATTACTCGACCGCGCTCAAGCGCGACCGCCGCATGCACATCTACACGCCGCCGGGCTATCAGGCCGGACGCGATCGCTATCCGGTCTTCTATCTGCTCCACGGCGCGGGCGACTCGGACGCGGCCTGGAGCACGGTGGGACGGGCGGGCTTCATCCTCGACAATCTGATCGCGGCCAAGAAGGTCAAGCCGATGATCGTCGTGATGCCGGCCGGGCACACCAACCCGCCGGCCGCCGGCCGCGGCGGCGCCGGCGCGGGCGGGGCCACGGCTCCGAACGCGACCGACGAATTCGTCTCCGATTTTTTGACCGACGTCATGCCGTACGTCGAGAAGAACTACCGCGTCATCAACGAGCGCAACAGCCGCGCGATCGCGGGACTCTCAATGGGCGGCAGCCAGACGCTGTACGCCGCGATTCCGAACCTCGACAAGTTCGCCTACGTCGGCGTGTTCAGCTCCGGCATCCTCGGCGGCGGCCGCGGCGCCGCCGCTCCGCCGGCAGCGGCCGGCGCGGCGCCGGCTCCCCCGCCCCCGCCGTTCGGCGCGACGTTCGAAGAGCGCTACGGCGCGGCGCTCGACAACGCCGCGCTGCGCAAGGGACTCAAGGTGTTCTGGTTCGCGACCGGCAAGGACGACGGGCTGATCACGACGACCCGCTCGACCGTCGACCTGTTCAAGAAGCACGGGTTCACGCCGGTGTTCAAGGAATCTGCCGGCGGACACACGTGGCTGAACTGGCGCGATTACCTGATCGAGTTCGCGCCGATGTTGTTTCAATAAGACGCTTCATGACGAAGAGCACGAAGAACACGAAGAAGGGCAATATCGCGTTCTAAACTCTGGCGGCAGGAGGGGCCGGCTTCAGCCGGCCCGGCAAAAGCGGGCTGAAGCCCGCCCCTCCGCCTGAGTTTTGAAAACCCTTCTTCGTGATCTTCGTGGTCATCGTGGTGAAATGACGCTGGTCAGAATCGTACTCCCACCCCAAACCGCGAGCTGAAGTTGTTGCTCGTGCACGTGCCGTCCCAGCAGGGCGGCGCCTGGCTCCGGTGCTTGATCAGGGTGTCGCCGATGTCGAAGCGCAGGATCGTTCGCGGCGAAGGATAGAACTCGACGACGCCGCCGACATCGAGCGCGAACTCGGTACGATACTCCGGTCGCGCGAGCAGGCTCACCGGCAGACTCAGCGACATCAGGGCACAGACGTCACCCTCGCATTCGACGCCTTGATCCGACAGGCGCGCGAAGCCCGGGCGGACTTTTCCAAAAAGGCCGAACCGCTGAGTCTTGAGACCTATCTTCGGTCCGAAGAAGGCCTCGGCGCGCCGGCGGTGATATGACGTGCCGAGCTCCGGCGTGCTGTTGTTCCTGACCGTCACGTCGTCGTGCGGGAACCAGCTGAATTCACTTTCAACGGCGATCCACCGCGCGAGGTCGTAGGAAAACCGGCCGCCCAGGCCGGCGTTGGTTGCTGGAAAATCGCTCAGCCGCAACGCCGACACCTGGCCGCCGACCTCGAACTTCGGGCTCGACTGGGCAAATGCGGTCCCCGCGGGGACGAAACACGCGAGGGTCGTGACGACGAGCAACGAGCGGACACGGATACGCATGCGGGCAACTCCTGACAGGACGATGTAACGCGCGGCTCACACGCGGACACGATGCTGGCACATCGCGGACGGCACGATCGCAAACGCTGTGCCGACGGAAAACCTGTGGGCGTCCCGCAGACCTTGGGGTAATGCGGTCCAGGAATCCTGAACTTTGGATCGCCGTTTCGCGTTGCCGGACGAGCGACCGACTACCGCGGAGTTTTCCCATCGATTGGATATCCGCGCCATAACCATTCCAGCGCGGCGGGCAGCGTCTGCGTCTTCATCGCCCGATCGGTGTGTCCCGCGTTGCGGACAAAGGAGTACTGGTACTTGTAGCCCTTTGCGGCCAGCACCACGGCCATCTCCTCGCTGGCGAGCACCCAGTCGTGCATGTAGTCGCGCATGACGTTCGGGTTGAGCAGGTCGCGATCGCCGACGGCGAGCCAGACACGGATCGGCTTGACCGGACTGTTCGGAATGAGATGCTCGTGCAGTTCCCACGCGCCGTGCGGTGTCTCGGCGCTCGGCGGCCACTGCTGGTTGACCGCGGTGATCGAATACGCGAGCACGCGGTGATAGAGGTCCGTGCGGTACCACGCCATGATGAACGCGGCCGATCCGCCGGAGCTCCCGCCCATCGTCGCGCGCCCCTCGGGATCTTTCGTGAGTTTTACGTTGTACTGTTTCTCGACGAGCGGCAGGACTTCGGTCTCGATGAACTCCGCGTAGCGTCCCGACATCGTGTCGTATTCCAGGCCGCGCTGACTGCCCTGCGCGTCGCCGCCGCCGTTGCCGATCGAGATCGCAATCATCACGGGTACGCGTTTCTGTGCGATGAGATTGTCGAGCGCCGTGAACAGCAATGGATCCGGACCATCCGCGCCGACAATGAACGGCGCGACCGTGCCGGGCACGTACTGTTTGGGTACGTAGACGGCGACGCGTCGCGTGTACGGTGCCGGCCGGCTCGTGGTGACGACGAGCTTCGCGGGATCTGTCGGATCGGGCGTCCCGAACGTGCCGGGATCGCGCGCGATGCCCGGATAGATTTTGCTGTCGACCGAGCTCATCGTGAAGTTGTAGATCGTGCCTTGCGGCACGCCTTCCTGCACCGTCATTTCCGGCGCCGGCGTGTGGGTCGGACCGACGATGAAGTTGCCGTCCTGATCGGGCGGGGCCACCTGACCGTCCGGTAGTTCTTTCTTGGGCACGAGGCCGGGGGAATTGGGATCGCGCGTGGGTGGTGTGGGCCGCGGCGGCGGGGCGGCGGTCTGAGGCGGTGGCGGCGTCGCCGTTTGCGTCGGCGGCGTGCCCGAGCCCTGGGCCAGCGGTGTCCCGATGCCGGCCAACACTCCGATCAGGATGCCTGCGTTCCACCGCCGGACCATCATGGTGTTCTCCCGGCGCCGATTCTACCGCGGCTTACCGCCGGCTTTGGCACCGGCGCCGCTGGCTCGCGGCCGGGCCCGTGCTCTCCGTGCGTCAGTGCTCTCCGTGATGAGGATCGAAAAGAACGTGCAGTCTATTTTCGAACAGCGGTGCTGTGCCGCTGAATGCGGGCCACGAAAGACGAGACCGTCAGCGCGCCAAGAAACGCCGGCACGGCCGTGAACGCAGGCCACAGCACGAACGCGAGCAGCCACGATGAGAGCGGAGACGCGCCGCGCGCGATCGAGTACATCGCGCCGGCCACGGCAAGCGCGAAGGCGCCGAGCGCGACAGCCGCCGCGGTATGCAGAGCGACGGCGCGCGGAGACCGGTGCCGGATGAACTGCTCGTAAGCAATGTGCGCGGAGAAGATCGCGCCGCTCACGATCCACGCGGCGAGCCGCCACGCCTGGGCGTGCGTCGTCGGCCAGGCAAATGCCCGGCCGACGACGAAGTAGGCGGCGCCGGCGAGAATCGCCGTCAAGATCCAGCCCGGTCGATGAGTCTGCGGCACGTTCGGTAGGACGCCACTCTGCCGCACAAAGTGACCGGCGTCAACTTGGTTGCCGCCTCCGTGCTTTCCGTGTTGAGGATCGAAGACGGCCATGCTCAGCGGCGCGACTGTGCTTTCCTCCTGGGCCGAGATCTCTTGCGGCCGGCGCGCGGTGAGACCGAGCCAGACGCGCGGGAATTAGCATCGCTGGCCGATTGGTACAACGCCTCGAACGTCGCGATGCCGTAGGAAAGCAGCGCCTGGTCGTCGGCATGGGCGCGGCGAAGCCCCTCGACGAGGCGGCCGACGGTGGCAGCGTCCGGCTCGTGAAACCGGTCTTCCTTCAGGTCCAGATCGTGCACGATCCGGCCGATCCAGATCGCGCGCGGGTCGGCGATGCCGAAGCGCGCACAGAGCGTTTCGTACGTGCAGCGGCCGCCGTGATGGCCGAGCTCGGCGTCGAACGTGTCGAACGGCACGGCGTCAGCGGGAGCCGGGCGATCGGTGAACTGGAAGGCCGCCGCCGGATCGATGAACCGGCGGATGAGCCAGGCCGACGACATCCGATCGACGCCGGGCCGCGGCCTCGTGGACCAGGTTCTTCCTTTGTAGTCGCTCGCCTCGAGGAGTTGCGTACCGGGGGATCGCATGGGCGCCGCCTTTCTCAGATGGGCGTCGATCTCGGCGAGGAGCCCGGCCGCGTGATCGCGCTCGGGCGTCCCGAAGAAATCGACGCGAACCGTCTCGGTGAATTGCTCGCGAAGCCGCCGGGCGATCTGCGGGATCTTGCGGCCGCGTACCGGCCGGCCGAGCCGCTCGAGGAGCGTCGCCGCCGCCGTGCTGACCGAGTCGAAATCGCGGGCCCGGGCGCGCCGGAACGCGCCGATGATCTCGTCGGTGGTGGCCGCATCGGGGGCCTCGGCGACGAGCACCGTCGCCTGCCCGCCGCTCCCGGCAATCTCCTTCTTGATCCACGCGAAGTCTTCACGCGCCTCGGCGGAGTCGGGCAGGACGTACGCGGAGTTCCTGAGCGCGACCGCGCCGAGCCGCTGCAGCCGCCGCCACGCCTGGACGCGGGCGTGCGCGCGCCGCGCCGGCAGGACGTAGCACAGCAGCAGCCAGCCCCCGGCCCGGGCGGGGCCTTCCGGCGCCTGGTGTATAGTTGTTTCTTTCATATCTTGTTCAAGTTATAGTCATATCATACTCAAATGCGACGACCAACGCCGCCGCAAGCCGCGCCGGCGCCGCTCGGCCGCGACGTCCGGCTGCTGTTCGTGACCCGGTTCGTCCGGCTGTTCGCGTACGGCGCGCTCTCGGTGGTGCTGGTGTTCTACCTGGCCGGCGCCGGGCTCAGCACGCCGGCAATCGGGGCGGTGCTCACGCTGACGCTCGTCGGCGACACCATCGTGTCCCTCGTCCTCACGACGCGCGCCGACCGGATCGGGCGGCGGCGGATGCTCGTCGCCGGCGCGCTGCTCATGGCCGCCGCGGGTCTCACGTTCGCCTCGACCCACGAGCTCTGGCTGCTGATCCTGGCCGGCACGATCGGCGTGATCAGCCCGAGTGGCCACGAAGTCGGGCCATTCCTCTCGATCGAACAGGCCGCGCTCTCCCAGTTGGCCTCGGGCCGGAAGCGCACCGACGTGCTCGCCTGGTACACGCTCACTGGCGCTGTCGCGACCGCGGCCGGCGCCCTGGCTGGGGGCGCGCTCGCCCGCGCTTTCTCGCATTCGTCTCCGCTCACCGGCTACCGGGCGGTCGTCATCCTCTATGCCGCCCTCGGCGCCGCGCTCGCCGTGCTGTTCACTCGTCTGTCACGACAGGCCGAAGCCCCGCCGCGGGTGGGCGCGCTGCCGGCGCGGTTCACGCTCGGCGTCGCGTCCGGACTCGACCGATCGCGCGGCGTCGTGCTGAAACTGTCGGCGCTCTTCGCGCTCGACGCGTTCGGCGGCGGCTTCATCGTCCAGAGCTTCGTCGCGTACTGGTTCTACTTGCGCTTCGGCCTCGACGCGGCCACGCTCGGCGCCATCTTTTTCTGGGCGAATCTGCTGGCGGGCGTGTCGGCGTTGCTCGCCGCGCGGATCGCGCGGCGCATCGGACTTATCCGGACCATGGTCGCCACGCACCTGCCGTCCAATGTCCTGCTGTTCCTGGTGCCGCTCATGCCGACGGCGCCGCTCGCGATCGGCGTGCTGCTCGCGCGATTCAGCATCAGTCAGATGGATGTGCCCGCGCGCCAGTCGTACGTCATGGCGGTCGTGCACCCGGACGAGCGGTCGGCGGCGGGTGGTGTGGCTGGTATCGCGCGGACGATGGGCGCGGCGATCAGTCCCGTCTTTGTCGGGATGATGTTTGCGCAGCCGTCGCTAATCCATGTGCCGTTCTTCATCGCCGGCGCGGTGAAGATCGCATACGACGTGCTCCTCTATCGCGCGTTCGTGACCGTGCTTCCGCCGGAGGAACAGGCGGGCTGAATGCTCCCTGGGGCGGACTGAAGCCCGCTCCGTGCGGCGGGAGAGGCCGGCTTTAAAGCGTTTTCGACAACCGGCCAGACAAGTTCGGTGCTCTCCGTGGCTCAGCGTGCTCCGTGTTGAGGATCGACCGCAGTGAGGATGCTCTACAACCGCACTTGCAGCGCGATCTGACCGCCGCGGAAGTGCGCCCCGGGCTGTTCGATCGGAATGTACCCGCCCGAACCCAGATCCCGTCCGGGAAACCAGTTGGCCTCCCGCGCCGGCCGGCGCGGCGGCACCACCACCGTCGCCGCCGGGACCGCCGTCGCATCCCGGTCCGTGACCGCCGCCGATCCGCCGTCAGCGTCGTGGAGCCAGGATCCGGATCGCGCCAGCAGCGCGCCGACCTGCGCGGCCGGCACCGGCCGGGCGAACAGATAGCCCTGCGCCAGATGGCAGCCAAGACGCGTCAACTGCTTGCACTGCGTCGCTGTCTCCACGCCTTCCGCCGTGACCGTGAGTCCAAGCTGTCCAGCCAACATGATGATCGCCTTCAGGATTGCGGGATGCTGACGTTCGCGGGTGAGGAACGAACGATGCAGCTTGATCCCGGAAATCGGGAGCTCGTGCAGGCACGACAATGAAGAGTATCCGGTTCCGAAATCGTCGAGCACGATGCGCAGCCCGGCGTTGCGCGCGCGCTCGAGCACGTCAACGGCGCGTGAGAAGGTGCCGATCGCCGTGGACTCGGTGATCTCGAGGACAATGCGTCCCGGATCGATCCCGGCGTCGGCGACCATCTCGAGCAGCTCGTCCACGAGCCCGGGATCGAGGAACTGCTGCCCGGCGAAGTTCACGTTGATCGTGAGGTCCTTCGCCGCCGGAAACTCGGCTTGCCAGGCGGCGAGCTGCCGGCACACCTGCCCGAAGATCCGTCGTCCCACCGGAACGACGAAACGGTTCTCTTCCATCACCGAGATGAAGTCGCCGGGCTCGACCAACCCGCGCTCGGGATGCTGCCAGCGCAGCAGGGCTTCGAAGCCGCACAGCTTGCCGGTCGTCAGGTTGATGACCGGCTGGTAGTACGGCACGAACTCGTGGCGGTCCACCGCCAGCCGCAGGTCGGTGTCGAGCTGCAGCCGGCTGAGCACGAGCGCGCGCATCGAAGCGTCGAAGACCTCGGCGCGCGCCTTGCCCAGCGTCTTGGCGCGGTACATCGCCGTGTCCGCGTCGCGCAGCAGCTCTTCCGGCGTGCGATACCCGGCCGGTCCGAGCGCGATGCCGATACTGGCGGACAGGTACACCTGCCGGCCGTCGAGATCGAACGGACGCGCGAGGATCGACTGCAGTCGTTGCGCGACGCTCCGGGCCTCGTAGATGCCGACGTCGTTGAGGAGGGCGACGAACTCGTCGCCGCCGAGGCGGGCGAGCGTGTGCCCGACCGGCTGATCCAGCTCGCTGGCCTCAGCCACCACATCCGTGAACCGGAGCGAGTCCTCGAGTCGTTTGGCCACGACTTTGAGGAGTTGATCCCCCATGTGATGGCCGAGGCTGTCGTTCACGAGCTTGAAGCCGTCGAGGTCGAGGAACAGTACGGCGAACTGCGTCCCGGCGCTCCCACGATGATTGGCAAGAGCGCGTTCGATCTGCTCGATCAAGTGAAGGCGGTTGCGCAATCCCGTGAGGACATCGGTGATCTCGCTGTCGCGCGAGATGCGAAGCCGTTCCTGCTCCTCCGCGATCCGTCCGAGGTAGGCGCGGTAGGCCAGGAACGTCAACAGCAGCGGGACGACGATGAACAGGGCGACGAGGTAGGAGCCGCGCTCGACGAGGAACGCGCCGAGCCCAACAATGGCTGCGGATATGAAATAGCTCGGCGCGCTCAAAAGAAAGTTCTTGTGCCAGACCTCGGCGAAGTTCTGACCGGTGGAGAGCGCAATCGCGCCCGCCACGAGCCCGGTGTTCACCAGAAAGTAGACCAGCGCCGCCGCGCCGAGCGGCGCCGTGAGCGCGGTCACCGTCGGACTGCCGGGCCCGCCCATCGCGGCGAAGATCCACCCCGCCGCCTCGACCGTGATGACGCCGCAGGCGACGCTGAACAGCCGGCGGCGCAGATCCATCGGCGCTGACAGCCCGGAGCGGTACGCGCACTGCGTCCAGATGCCGGCGCTCACCGCCACCGCCGTGGCGTGCGGTCCTACGGTGATGAGCCCGATGAATCCCACCGCGTACCCAAGCGTCATCGTCGCGCTGCCATTGGACAGCCGCAGATCGAGCTTGAAGAACGACGTGACGATGGCCAGGGCCAGTAATCCCGTCAAAGACGCCGGATCGACATGCAGCGTCTGGGGCGCGTAGAGCGCGACGAGAAGGGCGCCGGCCATCATCACGACGTTCGTGTAGCCAAGCAGCAGCGGCCGCAGCCGGGGGCTGGGCACCGGCGCGCCAGCCGGAGAGGTCTCCGGTTGCCGGGGCGGCAGGGTCAGCGCGTGGGCCAGGGCATGGAGCTGCATGACGTCTGGGTCAGGTGTCGCCCTCAAAAGCAAGGGACGTGCCGACGAACCGAGGCGTTAACGTCTTGTGTTTATTGGACTTATTCGACAACACCAATTTGGGGCCGGAACCGCACAAAGTGGGGCCCCGCAATGGTGACGCCCGCCCCCAAAAAAGTGGTGAAGCCCCCGGCACCGGGGCCGATTAGGCGAAGGTGACGAGCCATCTGCTGCCCTGGCTGACCGACCACGTGCGCAACGCCGTGGAAAAGTGCGGTGCCCTTGGCGCATCCGTGTACGTGCCGACGCCCTGGAACACGACCGCGCCCGGCATTCTCGTTCACGTCGGCACGGGCGCTCCGCTTCCTGAGATGGCGACGCTCGAGGAGGCGCGGACGTTCGCCAACCGCGCGGCGACGGCGCTCAGTCCATCCGACGACGACGGCAGGCTCACGACGGCCGTCGTGCCCAGCTCGCTCCGCGAAGGCTGTTTCGTTCCGATTCCCCTGCTGGCCACGCTCTGGCATCGCGCGTCGATGACCGGCGTCCCCCTCGGCGATCCCAAAGGACAGTCGCGGCGGCTGTCCGATCGACTCGGCGGGCCGCCGATCGTCGGCTGGCTCGGGCTGCGCTTTGCGGAGCCGCCGAGCCGGCTCGAGCATCCAGGCGGATGGCGCTCGCTGCTGGAACTGGCGAGCGCGCTCGCGTCCACGTATGTGTGCTTCTACGGGATCCTGACGGATCCGGTCACGGGGCTGCCCGGACGTGCGGAGCTGAACGGGACGCTTCGCGCCGAGCTCGAACGGGCCCAGAAGAACGGCCTGCCCTTCTCTCTGCTCTTCATCAAGCCCGTGCACCTCACGGAGGTCAACGAACGTCTGGGACGCCGTACCGGAGACGTCGTGCTTCGCGAATTCCTCGAGGTCGTCCATGGCACGATTCGGCGATCCGACACGGTCATGCGCTATGGCGGGCTCGTGTTCGCGCTGCCGCTTCGCGATGTCCGGTCGAGCGGCGCCGTCGTGGTGGGTGAAAAGATCCGGCGACGTGTCGCCGAACAGCGGTTTCTCAACGGGACGGTGCAAGTGCCGTGCGCGGTCGGCGTCGCGTCGTACGACGCCACGGAGGAAGCGACGCTTCGGCCGCTCGACCTGTTGCGCCGCGTCGATCAGGCGATCTCGGCCTCCGAGCGCGGCGGCGGCCGCGAGGTGGTGCTCTGGCGCGCCGACGGCGAGATGGCCACGGCCGATCATCTCGACCCGCTCCTCGGCGTCTTCACGGGGCAGATCGACAAGGACTACCGCAACATGCGGCTCCTGTGGGACGTGCTGCAGGCGATGTCGAGCGCCCGCGGCGCCGAGCTGGCCGACGCCGTCGTCGCGCGGATGTTCTCGCTCTTTGCGGCCACGCGTGCCGCGCTCTTCGAGCCGGCCGCGGACGGTGCGCTGCGACTGACGTCGGGCCAGCAGCGCCTCCCGGAAGCCGGCGGGGTCTCGGCGCTCTCGGCCGGCGACATCCGTGCTGAAGAATGGCAGTTGAACGCGGACGCGCTGAAGTCGCTCGAGCCGCAGCATCACAGTGTCGAGATGGCCGGCGCCGCCGGCGCCGCCACGTCGCAGACGGCGTTCTCGGTCCCGCTGGTCATCGACGGCCGTGCGCTGGGCACGCTCTACCTGCTCGGCGGCTCCGAGACGATCGGCATCGACGCGACCGACTTCCCCGTGTTCGGCAGCGTGGCGGCACAGCTGGCCATCGCGCTCGACCGTGAGCGGCTCACCGAACAACAGCAGCTCCGCGAACAACGCGAGCGCCAGGTGCTCAGGGCCGAGCTCGACCGGCTCCGCACGGTGCTCAAACAGGCGCAGTTCGTGTTTCGATCGAAGCCGATGTCGGATCTGCTCAGCACGACGAGGCGCGTCGCCGGCACCGATGCCACGGTGCTCATCACGGGCGAGAGTGGAACGGGTAAGGAGATGCTCGCGCACACGCTCCACGAGCTCAGCGGCCGCCGTGCCAAGCCGCTCGTCATCGTGGACTGCGGCGTGATCCCGACGTCGCTGATCGATTCGGAACTGTTCGGACGTGAACGCGGTGCGTACACCGGCGCCGAGCGGCGGACCGAAGGCCGGCTCGCGCAGGCCGACGGTGGCACCGTGTTCCTCGACGAGATCGGCGACCTGCCGCTCGAAGTGCAGGTCAAATTGCTGCGTTTCGTGCAGGAAAAGACCATCACGATGGTGGGCGGCACGCGGACGCAGAAGGTGGACGTCCGCATCATCGCGGCAACCAACCGCTCGCTCGAAGACGAGGTGCGGGCCGGCCGCTTCCGCGAAGATCTGTTCCATCGGCTCAACGTCGTGAGGCTGCGGGTGCCGTCGCTGCGCGAACGCCCGGACGACGTCCTGTTCCTCGCGCGGCATTTTCTCGAGGCCTTCGGGACTCAGTACTCGAAAGGCATCAGAGGCTTCGACGCCGCGGCCGAACAACTGCTCGAGGCGTACGACTGGCCCGGGAACGTTCGCGAATTGCAGAACACGATTCTGCAGGCGGTGGTGCTTGCCGAGGGCGATCTCGTCACCTCCGACGATCTTCAGATTCCAAGCCCCTTGACGGTGCTCGGGACAGGTTCCTCGACTTCGCCCGGAACAGCCCCCTCGACTCGGCTCGGAGCAAGCCTGCCGCAGCCGCCGACGATCCCCGCGGGCCCGCCCCGAGCGGAGCCGAGGAGTCCAGCACGCGTCGCGCCCGCCGACGCCGGATCCGTGCCCGCGACGGCCGGCCGCACGCCGGCCGCCGGTCCCGGCCAGGGCGCAGGCTTTGAAGCGGCAAAGCAGATCGTCGCCGACCTGCTGGCCGCCGAAGTCGCGACGGCGGTTTCTTCGGGAGCGAAATTCGGTCCGCCGCTGGCCAAGTGGCTCGCGCGCGATCTCGTCCTCGAAGCCTTTCAGCAGGCCGGCGGGGTCGCGAGCAAAGCCGCCGCCTGCATCGGCTTGCCCGAAACCACGTTCTCGCGCCGGCTGCGGCAGGCCGAAGTGGAAGCGGCGAGCACACGCACGACTGACTCGTGGGCGGCCGTCCGATCTGCGCTCCCGGATCTTCTTCGCGCTCCGGATCGTGCCTCCGGGAATCTCGTGGACCAGATGGACGATCTGCTGCTCCAACTCGTCCTTACCCAGGTGCCCGACGCCATCAGCCAGGCCGCGGGCCTGATGGGCGTGTCCGGGCCGACGATGAAGCGCCGCCTCGCCGCGTTCCGCCAGACCGGCGGCTCGCGTGCCGAGGGATCGCTTGTCCTCGCTTAGGGCGTGTCCTACGACATGAAGGGCATGAAGAGAGTGAAGGCCATGAAGGGGGCCGGGGCCGGGCGGCCCGATCGCCCAAACAATCAGCGCCGACGATCGGGCCGCCCGGCCCCGGCCTTCTTCATGCGCTTCATTCCCTTCATCCCCTTCATGTCGTAGGACACCGCGACGCTACTCGGAATGGAGACCGCTAGAAAAAGATCGACGGGCAGGACAGGTACGACAAGTACGTTGGGGACGGAGAGTACGAGGAGCCCGTACCTGCCGTGCTTGCCGTACCGTCGTACCTGCCGTACCCGTCGTCCCTGCCGTACCCGTCCTCCTCGTCAGTGCACAGTCTCTCGTTTCTTGCCGCGGACCGCGTCCCACCAGTCCCTGCCGGTGATGATCCACAGCGCCTGGTCGAGACGCTCGCCGAAGCGTTCGAGCGATCCGCGCAGCAGACCGACGCGCCGGGCGCCGATCTTCCGCAGCGCCCCGTTGCCCCGACCGTTCTGCGGCACCGCGCGCGCTTCGAGCCGCTCGAGGCCGAGCTGCCTGAACGCGAAGTCGAGCACGCGCCGCGCCCCTTCCATGAAAATCCCCGTCCCCCAGTACGAGGATCCGAGAACGAAGCCCCACTCGGCCGTGGCCGATCCGGGCTCGGGCAGGCACACCTGGAACAGACCGACGGCGGCCGTCTGGCCCGCGGGCACGACGCCGAAGCAGACGTACCGGCCTCGCGCGCGTTGCTGGTGTGCCCACGTGATGAACGCCTCGAAACCCTCGACGCTGGTCGGCGGCGGCGAGATGAAGCGCGACACTTCCTCGGGCGTGAGCTCGGCGCACAGCGAGGGCGCGTCTTCGAGCTTCAGCTCGCGCAGCGTGCACAGCGGTCCCGTCAGCGTCCGCAACCCGTCGCGCCAGTCGTGCGGCAGCGCCGGACCAAACGTCGGCAGCGGAACCCGTTCAACACCCCGCGCTTCGAATTCCGCACGGTCGTGCCACGCGTGATGGGGCATCATTTCCACGGCGGTCCTCCCCTCGGCCATCGCAACAGGGTCGGTGGCGGCAGCATCGGCATAAGCAGCTCCTCTCTGCTGGTGAGGTGGCGTCTAGCCGCCGCCGTTGATGTTGCCCCAGACGATGTTCGCGCCCCCGAGGAGCGCCTCGGCCAGGTTGCCCCAGACGATGTTCGTCGGGCTTGTGCCGAGGACCACGTAGCTGTTCCCCCAGACGATGTTGTTGCCCCACACGATGTTGTTGCCCCACACGATGTTCGTCGCAAAGGTGTGCTGGGTGAGGCTGTTCCCCCAGACGATGTTGTTGCCCCAGACGATGTTGTTCGCCCACGCGCTGCCGTGCTCGTAGAGCGCGAGGTTCAGCACCAGGTTGTTGCCCCAGACGATGTTGTTGCCCCACACGATGTTCTGGCCGTCGATCGTGGTGGAGGTCGGCAGCGTCACGGTGAGCCACCAGACGCCCGGCGGCAGCGTCGGGTTGATCGCCTGGGCGACCGTCACCGCGCCCAGCGGATTGAGCGCGCCGGCGCCTTGGGTCAGTACGTCGTACGCCGCGCCGCTCGCGTTGCTCATCGGGAACGCGCTCACCTGCAGCATCGCCTTGATCGCGTTGACCGGAGGCACCTCGCCGAAGGAGAGTCGCGACTGCTCGATCATCAGCGCGACCGTGCCGCTCACGACGCCGGCCGCCATGCTGGTGCCGGTGAGCTTCATGTACGGCCGGCCGCTGATCGTCGTCCGCGAGAGCGGATAGAGCAGATACAGCGTCTGCAGCGAATTCGCCGTCGAGACCAGCGCGTGGCCTGGCGCAATGACGTCGGGCTTGGCGTAGGCGTCGAGCCACGTCGGACCGCGCGAGCTGTAGTCCGCGACGAGATCGTCGGCGCGCGACGTCGTCTCGAACGTCCGCGCGGCGCCTACCGTGATCGCGGAGGGCGCGTTGCCCGGCGAGCTGATGCCGCCGTAGCCGACCTCGCCCGTCGCCGGATTGACGCCGTAGTTCCCGGCCGAGACGACCACCACGATGCCCGCGCGGACGGCAGCTTCCACCGCTTGCACCAGGGGATCGCCGTCGGCCGGCTCATAGATCGGATGTCCGAGCGACAAGTTGATGACGTCGATCCCGTAGGCGGCTTTGTTGGCCACCGCCCACTGGAGCGAGGCGATGACGTTGCTCGTCATGCCGGCGCCCTGACTGTCGAGCACGCGCAGGCTCACGTAGGAGACGCCCGGCGCCACGCCCTTGATCTCGGGCTGGTTGGCGCCGATGAGACCGGCGACGTGCGTGCCGTGACCGTACCCGTCGATCGGGCCAATCGCGCCAGGGTTGGCGTTGCCGCCGGTGAAATCGCGCGTCGTCTTGATCCGGTTGGGGCCGCCGTCCTGGAACATGCCGGAGTCGATCACGGCGACTGTCACGCCGGCGCCCGTGAGGTTGGTGCTGCCGGCCGGCACGTACTCGACCGTCAGCAGCGGCCGGTTCGACAGCGTCAGATCATCGGAGGTCCGCACTCGCCAGCCGTTCGTGTTGTCCTCCCAGAGCACCCAGCCGTAGTTCGGCTGGCCATCGGACCACGCTTGCACAGTCGCGTTGAGCTCGGCGCCCGAGAACGTCTTCAGTCCCGTCGTCGCCAGGCCGGAAACCGTGGCGTCGGCGCTGGACCGCGCCTCGATGTTGTCGAACTGGATGCCGGCCCCCGACGTGGTCATCGAGTTCCAGCTCGCGCTCGCGCTCCACGGCGTCAACATCCGATACATGCCGGCCGTCGCACTGCTGCTGCCGTCAGTGTGATGTCCGACGCGCAGTGACACCGACGTGATCGTCGATCCCGCCGGAATCTGGTTGGCGCCGCTGCCGAAGAGACCGTCGAAGCGCAGGAGCATGCCCGCGGCGTCCGTCGGCCCGGCGTCGAGCCACGCGTAGGACAGCGTCGCGCGATTCGCCGTCGGCGCCAGCGCGTCGACGTTGCCGTCGGCCGCGCCGTAGTACCCGTTCGCGCCCTGCTGAAACGTCCGCGTCGTCGCGCCGGTCTCGCCGAGCCCGAGCGTCGCGCGAAGAGAGTACGGCGTCCCCAGGGCGGTGCCAGTGACGGCGCTCGCCTGGCTCATCGAGCGGACCTTCGCGTCGATGGACATGCCGACGACGTCGGGATGCTCTTCGAGTTTGCGCAGCAGACCGACCGGCAGCTCAACGGCAAAGCCCTCGATGAGGCCGAGGTCGTTGCTGAAACGCGCGCCCTGCATCTGCAGCTCGCTCAACAGGCTCGACCGCCGGCCCGGCATCACCGTGATGATGACGCGCTCGCGATCGTCGTCGCCGCGGAGCTTCATACGCTCGCCAAGCTCACGATCGACGCGCGCGCGGTGGGGCCCGGACGAGCCCGGCCCGCTGCTCTGTGCGGAAGGCACGAGCGTGGCCACGGTCGAAACCAGAAGGGCGGCAAGTCCAAGCGTCCGCCATCCGCGACGACGTCCGCGCGGCTGCCGCGCCTTGTGCCCGTTGTTTACGTGCTGCTTCGCCAACATGAACGACACCCCGTAGGAACGCCTCACGAACGCGTGAGGACGATTCGACGGGGCCTCAGAGCAAGGCACGTACCCGGTTGCCAGAATCGACTAACTTATTGTCAATAAAAGCCTTAACGCTCTAGAGGCAGGGCAGCGAAAAAGCGGGGCCCCACTAATATGCGGGGCGGTTCAAGCGATTCCCCGAAAAAGCGGGGACCGAGGATCGACGGCGGCCGCTAGCGCAACGCCATCGCCAGCCGTCGCACCGCCTCAGGAATCTCACGCTCGTCGAGCCACGCGAAACTGAAGCGGGCAAACGGTGTCCCCTGGCCGTCGAACGCATAGCGCCGGCCCGTATGCCACGCGACACCGTGCGCGAGGCTGCGCCTGGCCCAGGCATCAACGTCGACCGGCAGCCGCACGCGCACCCACAACGCCATGCCACCGGCCGGCACGGTGAACTCGACGCCCTCGCCAAACTCGCGTCGCAGGCTCGCGGCCAGCAACTCCCGGCGGTTTGCATAGACGCGGCGGACGCGCGCGACATGCCTTTGCAATTCACCGTCCTCGATCAGCGCTGCGATCGCCGCCTCCGTCGCGAGATCGCCCTGGATGTCGAGCAGCGATCGATTCGCGGCGACGCTCTCCCGGATCAGTCGCGGAGCGACGACGTACCCGACCCGCAGGCCAGGCGCGAGCGTCTTCGAGAGCGTGCCGACGTAGACGACGACCCCGGCGCGATCGGCGCTCGCGAGCGGCAGGACGGGCCGGCCGTCGAAATGAAACTCATGGTCGTAGTCGTCCTCGACCACGGCAAATCGTTCCTCGCGCGCCAGCGCGAGCAGCGCCATGCGGCGCGCGGCCTTGAGCGTCACCGTCGTCGGATATTGATGATGCGGCGTCACGTAGACCGCGCGGAGCGCGACGCGCGAGGCGAGCCGGCCGAGCGCGGCGACGTCGATGCCGTCGCCGTCAATCGCGACCGGGACGACGTTGGCGCCGGCGGCTCGAAATGCTTCCCATGCCGGACGGTACCCGAAGTGTTCGACGGCGACGGTGTCGCCGGGACGGACGAGCGCCCGCGCGACGAGTGACAGCGCCATCTGACTTCCGCGCGTGACGAGCACATCGTCGGCGCCGGCCGACAGGCTGCGCGTGCTCGCGAGCATCGACGCCAGCGCCGCGCGCAGCGCCGGGTGACCCTCGGGATCGCCATAGGCCAGAAGTTCGGCGCCCCTGAGGGCGAGCGCCCGCCGGTAAGCCCGTCCAATCGCGCGCACGGGCACGAGCCGGAGGTCGGGCGCGCCACTGCTGAGGTTCAGCGTGCCTCGCGAAAGGACCGGCGGCCGATAGGCGACGGGCGCATCAGGGACGGGGAACGGAGGGCGGGCTGGAACCTGCGCGCGAATCCCGAGCCGGCGCGAGAAGGGGCGGGCCCGCCGGTCCGGGATCGCGCGGGCGACGAACGTGCCGCGGCCCGGAGCCGTTTCGAGCCAGCCTTCAGAGATCAACTCATCCAGCGCCGCGAGGACGGTGTTTCGATGGACACCGAGCGTCGACGCGAGACGCCGGCTTCCCTGAAGCCGATCGCCGGGACGCAGCCGCCCGCGCTCGATGTCTGCCGCCACCGAACGCGCGATCTGCAGAAAGGGGGGCGTCTCCGCCGTCCGGTCGACCTCGAGGACGAGCTCCCAGCGCCGCGGCATGCCGAGCGCAATTCTACTTCCTGGACGGCTCAACTGGTCTAACCGAAATAGCAGGATTGGCCCTGGACTTGTGTACCGGTCAGCAGTAATTCAGTCTCATGAGGCTGCTGCTGAACGACGTCCGTCTCGCCGCCCGCCAGTTCCGGCGCCAGCCCGGCTCCCGCTGGCCGTCGTCAGTACGCTCGGTCTGGCGATCGGCATGAACGTCGCCGTCTTCTCAGTCGTGCATGCGGTGATGTTCCGTGCGTTGCCGTTTGCCGCGCCCGGACGCGTTGTCTGGATCGCATCGGTGCGGACCGACAATCCGGCCGCGCCTTTCACGCTGCCTGAATTCGTCGACTACCGCGCACGGGCGCGCACGTTGTCCGGCCTCGCGGCGTACGCAAACTGGAGCGCGAGCCTCGAAGGCCAGGGAATCACCGAGCGTTTGCAGGGCGCCCGTATGTCGGCGAACAGTTTCGCCGTCCTGGGGGTCTCCGCCTCTGCCGGGCGCCTGCTCCGCGAGAGCGACGACGAGCCGGGCGCGCCGGCCGTGGCCCTGTTGAGCCACCGGTTGTGGCAGCGTCAGTTCGGTGGCGGCGCCGACGTCGTCGGCCGTCCGCTCCGAATCAACGGCGAGCCGTTTGTGATCGTCGGCATCTTGCCGCGGCACTTTCCGTTGCCCTTGCAGGGCATCGACGTCGTGATCCCGCTCGTGCCCGATCGTGATCCGCTCCGCCTCCGCCGGAATTCAGTGAATTTTCTCCGGCTTTTCGGCCGGCTCGACGACGGCATGACGGACCGGCAGGCCGAAGCCGAGCTGACCTCAATCTGCCTCGCGCTCCGCGAGCAGTTTCCCAAGGAGTACGCGCGCAAGGTACGCGTTCGCGCGATCCCGTTTCACGACGCGCTGGTCGGCGAGCATCGCCAGTCGATGTTCGTCCTGCTCGGCGCCGTGGCCGTCGTGCTCGGCGCGGCGCTCGCCAATCTCGTGGCGTTGATGTTGATCCGAACGAACGATCGGCGCACCGAGCTGTGCATCCGCGTCGCGCTCGGTGCGTCGCGCGTGGCGGTGTTGCGCCTGCTGGCGGTCGAAGCCGCGCTGATGGCCATCGCCGGAGGCGCGGCCGGCTGGCTGTTCGCGGGCGCGGCGACGGGCGCGGCGGCGCCGTGGCTGCCGGCGTCGATTCCGCGGCTCGACGAAGTCGGCGTCGACTGGACGGTGATGCTGTTCGCCCTCGTGTTGATCGGGGTGACGACGCTGCTGCTCGGCGTCGCGCCGCTCGGCGGGATCATCCGTGCAGGCGCCGACGGCGGCCTTCGGCTGCAGACGAGAGGCGCCACCGGCGACCGTTCGAATCGCCGCGCACGGCACGTCCTGGTCGTCGTCGAGATCGCCACTGCGGTCGTGGTGCTGCTCGTGACCACCCTTCTCGCCGTGACGGTTCAGCGATTGCAGGACGTGAAGCCCGGTTTCGATCCTGACGGCGTCTTCCAGGCCCACGTCTCGCTGCCGGCGGCTTATCAATCGCCGGAAGCCGTGTCGGAGTTCTACGAACGGCTCTCGGCGCGGCTCGCAGCCCAGCCGGGGGTGCAGGCGGTCGGTGTGATTTCCGTCGCGCCGCTGAGCGGTCTCCTCGCGACCGTGCCGTTCAGCGTCGCGGGCGCGCCGGTCGCCGACGCGCGTGACAAGACAAGCGCGAACCTCCGCGTAGTCACGCCAGGTTACCTGTCTGCGGCCGGCACACGACTCCGGCAAGGCCGGATCTTCTCGGAGACCGATCGTCCGGACGCGCCGGCGGTGGCGCTCGTCAGCGCGCCGTTGGCGGAGCGGTTCCTGTCGCCTCAGCCGATCGGCCGCCAGCTCCTGATCGACGACAACTCCGGCGATCCGCGTCCGGTCGACGTGATCGGCGTGGTGGAGGAGGTGCGGCAGACCGCGCTCGACGCGCCTGCGACGCTGGACGTGTACATTCCATTGCGGCAGATACATCCGGAGAACGTGGGCCTCATCAGGAACAATCAGTTCTGGATGGTCAGGATGGCCACGAATCCGGAAGCGTTTCGCGGCCCGTTTCTGACCGAGCTGCGCGCCGTCGATCGCGATGCGGCGACGTCGAGTACCGGACCGATGCGGCTGTTCGTGGACGCGTGGTTTGCGCCGCGGCGATTGACGCTCGCGCTCTTCGGCCTCTTCGCGCTCACGGCGGTCGTTCTCGCCGTCTCGGGCGTGTACGCACTGATCTCGTACACGGTGAGTCAGCGACGCCGGGAAATCGGCCTGCGAATGGCGATCGGCGCGACGCAGGCCAGCGTCCGGCGGCTGATTCTCTGGCAGGCTGCGCGACTGCTCTGCGCCGGGCTCGCCGCCGGACTGTGCGTCGCCGCCCTCGCGCGGCCGGTGGTCTCGCGCCTGGCGGGCGGCGCGCGCCTCGATTGGCCGCACATCCTCCTGCCCGCGGCGGCCATCGCGGCCCTCGTGATCGCCGGCGCCTGGTGGCCGGCGCGCCGGGCGTCGCGCATCGCGCCGACGCTGGCGTTGCGCGGCGAGTGAGCGGGTCCATTACGCGCGACCGCGCCGGCACTATGATGTCGGGCAACGTCCGTGCGCAGGCAGACTCGACTCGTCAACGTCGTCCGGTCGCGATGGTGGATCGCCGTCGCGGTCCTGGTGCTGTCGGCGGCGTGTGGATCCAAGCCGCCGACCCAGCCGACGTTCTCGACTCCGCCGTCGTTGACGATCGCGCCCATCCCCGCGAACCTGCCGGCGTACGACCGCGACACCTGGCACGCCTGGATCGACGCCGACGGCGATTGTCAGGACACGCGCGCGGAGGTGTTGATCGAGGAGAGCCGCGCGCCGGTCCTCTTCCGCGATCCACCGCGCCAGTGCGTGGTCGACACGGGCGTCTGGCCCGACCCGTACACCGCACAGACCCTGACCGTCGCCGGCAGCCTCGACGTCGATCACCTGGTGCCGCTCGCAAACGCGCATCGTTCAGGCGGGTGGAGCTGGACGACGGATCAAAAGGAACGCTACGCGAACGACCTGTCGTATCCGTTCCATCTGATCGCGGTGACGGCGTCCGCGAATCGCACCAAGAGCGACAGCGGCCCGGAGTTCTGGAAACCGGCGAATCGCGCGTTCTGGTGCGATTACGCGACGGCGTGGATCCACGTGAAGCAGACCTGGCGCCTGACCGCCACTGAAGCCGAGTGGCGCGCCCTGGACGAGATGCTGGGAACGTGTCAGCGTTGAGGCGCGAACAGGTCGCCGGCCAGATACTTGAGGCCGGTGTCCACGGCCACGGTCGCGACCACGTTCCCCGCGCCCAGCTCACGCGCGAGATCGATCGCCGCCGCGATGTTCAACGCGCTCGACGTGCCGACGAGCAGCCCTTCCTCGCGCGCGAGGCGGAGCGCCAGCGCCCGGGCGTCTTCCTCGCGAATCGCGCGGGCTTCGTCGTAGGGCTTGTCCGCCATGTGCGGTGGAATGCGGCCGGTCGCGATGCCCTCGACGCCGTGCGCGCCGCCGCGGCCGGCGGTCATCGCGGGCGAGGTGGCGGGCTCGAGCGCGACGATTCTGGTCGGCCCGGTCTGCCGGGTCCGGCTCCCGCCCTCGCGCAACGCGCGCGCGACGCCGCTCAGCATGCCGCCCGTGCCGACGGCGCCGCAGAACACGTCGAGCGATCCGCCGGTCTGCTCCACCAGCTCACGTCCGATGCCGGCGTAGCCGTCGATCGCATCCGTGTTGTTGAACTGGTCGGTCCAGAACGTGTCCGGCTCGGCGGCGAGAACCGCGATCTCCTTGCGGAATCGGTCGAACAGCGCCGGCGTGACCTTGCCGCCGTCGCTCGCCACGATTCTCAGCTCCGCGCCCAGCGCCTGCATCGTCCGCAGCTTCTCCTCGGCGAAGGCATCCGAGGAGAGGAGCACGAGCCGGTACCCTTTCACGGCGCACACCATCGCGAGCGATGACCCCGTGCTCCCGCCGGTGAACTCGACGACGCGCATGCCGGATCGCAGGGCGCCGCGCTTTTCGGCGCCCTCGATCATGGCCAGCGCCATGCGGTCCTTGTAGGAACCGGTCGGATTGTAGAACTCGAGCTTCACGATCACGTCGGCCGCGCCGGAGGGGACGACCGACCGCAAGCGCACGATTGGCGTGCGGCCGATGGCCTGCAGGACGGACGGTGCGATCGAAGGACTCGGCACGGAGGAAGGTGTCGCCATAGGATTTGCTTCCTTGGTTGCGCGTGGGGCCCCACCCCCACGCGCGCGCCTCGCTGGCCTCGCTACGCTCAGCCGCTCGGCGGTCAACCGGGGATCGTAACGCAGCTTCCCGCGCTCTCGCTGGAAGAGCGCTCATGGGCTCCTGGTCCCGCGTTCATAGGTCTCTGCTCTCGCTGGAGGGTGGATGCATGTGGCTGGGCGGGCCGAAGCCAAACCGGTCCCGGATGCGCTGCCGAAAGCGTTCGCGCTCCTCGGGCGTCTTGCGCGAGTGGGAAAGCCTGTGGCCGCCCCGTCCCCCGAAGAGGATCCGGCACAGCGCGAGAATGCCGAACGCCTGCCAGAAGGTCACCTCGGGCACGCCAAACAGTGGCGGCAGCAGCCAATTCCACAGCAGCCGCACGATTTGGCCACCGATGAACGCCACGAGCGCCATACCCAGAAGCGCCACCGGCACGATGACAATCCATTTCCTTCTCATGTTCGGCTCCTCATGCGTTTCTGAACTCGTCGTACACGCGTTGCAATCGCTTGCGCAGGTGCTGCACCGCGTAGCGCTTGCGCGCGAGCAGCGTGTTTACGTTGACGCCGCTTTCGGCGGCGATCTCCTTGAAGCTGCGCTCTTCGAGCTCGTGCGCGACGAACACTTCGCGCTGCTCAGACGGCAGCTCGTCGATCGCCAGCTCGAGCGCGTCGAGCAGCGCGGCGCGGGCATAGAGCGCGTCGGGTCCGGCTTCCGGCGCAGGCAACAGATCTTCCAGCAGCAGCCGTTCCTCGTTTTCGTCCGTCACGGCCGTCTCGCCGAAGCGTTCCGGCCGTTTCCGGCGGAACAGATCGGTGATCCGGTTGCGCGCGACGCGAAACAGCCAGCCGGTGACGTGATCGATCGGCACGAGCAGGCGATTCGCTTCCACCAGCTTGTAGAAGACGTCCTGCAGGATGTCCTCGACATCGCGCGGATCGGGCACGCGCCGGCGGATGAAGTGCCGCAGCCGGGACTGCTCCCGCTCGACCACGTCGGCGATCCGCCGGTCTTGTTCGGGGGCCATCCGCTCCGGACTCGTTGCGTCCTTCACCTACGGTTGTAGACGGACGAAGGGGTGCGGATATTGTAGGGCCCGCCGCAGAGGGCCGACCTGGCAGTCCGTGGTGAAAACCACTTCTCGTGAGCCGCTACGGAAGACCGCTGCGGGCGCGGCGTTCGCCTCAAGCGTTGTCGCATCAATGCCGACGGTTTTCCCCTTGACCAGGCCCGCATCGGCCAGTCGTTGCAAGATCCAGGTGAAGACCGCCTCGTGCGTCTCCAGATTCACGCAAACGCAAACGAATCGGCAGCGCGCCCACGCAATCGCGCGCTCAGCGTCCAAACCCTCGAAGTAGCCGATCAGCAACAGCCAGAAGTCGCGTCCGGGCGGCAGCCCGGTCGCTCCTCGTCCGAGTAGAATCTCTGGCATCGTTCTTCGACGTACTCGTCAAAGTCGTGCTCGTCGAGAATCTGATTCACTCGCGTGTAGAAGGGATGAGCGGCACTGCGCGGCAGGTCTTGGGTCGCCACCCATATCGACGCCTGCTTCGTGTGCCGCTTTCGTTTGCCCATCGCCATCGGCGACAGTGGTGATACATGGATCCATGTGTCTTTTGTCGAATCCTCGCCGGCCAGCTCCCGTCCAGTCCGGTCCTCGACAGCGACCTCATCGTGGCATTTCTCGACATCCATCCCTGGAATCCGGGCCACACGCTTGTGTTGCCGCGCCGACATGTTGAGTCGTTCACGGATCTGAGTCCAATGGAGGTGGAGCAGCTGGCACTTCGCGGTCAGCAGATAGCGACAGCGTTGAAGCAGGGATTCGATGAGTGCGAAGCCGTCACGTTCTCATTGGCCGACGGTGTCGCCGCGGGACAAGATGTGCCCCACACTCACTTGCACGTGGTCCCACGACGAACGGGTGACGGGCTCGGTTGGCGAGCGGCCGGTCAGCTCCAGGACCGAGAGACGCTGGACGCCATCGCCTCTCAACTCAGGACGGCTCTGGGCGTCTCTCTACGGGTTGGCTAAACAAGAGTCCGACGCGACACGTTCACCACGGGCGGCTAGAGCGCTTGGCGTGCGGTCGCGAAGCCGTGAACGCGGGTCACGGTGCGCACAACCGTTTGCCCGCCGGGATCGATCGCCTGGTTGAGCGGCACGAAGAGCGCCGTGCCTTCGCGCCGGGAGAGCACGTTGCTCACGACGAGCGCGCGCATCATCCAGACGGCCGCGCGAACGCTCGGGCACTCCAGACCGAGCCAGCCGGCGTATCGATGACTCGATGCGCGCAGCCCCGTCTGGCCATGGATCTGTTCTGCGATCGCCGTGGCCGCGACGTCGTGGGCGTCTGCGACCGCGCGCCCTCCCAGCGATCCGGGCTCGATGAGCGGCCATGCCTTTGCCATCTCGGCGAACAGATCGGCAATCGCGCCGCGCTGACCGCGCGGCATGTGGCCGAGCCAGTAATGACTCGTCTTCGCGATGACAGTGATGACGTTCTTGATTTCCTTCTCGAGCCGGAAATTCGGGGCGGCCGGCAGATCCACCGTCATGCCTTCTGAGCGCGCGGCGACGTTCTCCATCACGATCGCGCGCAGCAGCCATTCGGCCATCGTCTCGCTGTAACAGACGACGCGGACCCATCCGGCGCGCGGGGAACGCTTCGCCTGCAGTTCGGTCGCCATCGTGATGCCGCGGCAGATTTCCTCCACGACGTCCGTGTAACGATCGGGCTCGGCGTCTATCTGATCGGGCCGGGCGGGTTCGAGGAGCGCGCCCTTGTGCGGCGGGCCGCCTGCCATCGCGAGGTCGCAGAACGTCGTCCAGACCTCGTTCCATGCGACCTTGCCGTCGCTCCCGTACTTCAACGCGGCAGAGCCCATCGGCACCGGCTGGAGCTGCTCGTAGGAGTCCTGGTACGCCTTGGGCAGAATGGTTTTCAGCCGGAGGTCGAGTGCGTCCAGCGCCCGGCGATCGGCCACGTTCACGGTCATGTTCGCGCCGGCAATGCCTCGGCATTCAGTCTATCGCTGGATGTCCATTGACAGCCGGCCGCGCCGGGCCTACCTTGGTAGTGCGCGCTCCAAAGGCGCCCGCGGGTTCGCGCGAAGGGCCAAGCCCACTTTCAATCTATCGATCGACGGCACGTACACCTTCGTGCTGCCTGTTTGCGAACCGCAGGCATCAGCATGGAGGTCGTATGTCCGGCCAGCTTCCCGATCGTCCCAACCTCGAGCAACTGAAAAAACGCGCCAAGACGCTACTGCACGCCGCGGAGGCCCGCGATCGGTCGGCGCTCGAGCGCTTCGCGGTACTGCCGGCGTTCGCGAACCTGTCGGCCGACCGGCTCGCCGCAGTGACGCCGGCGCTGCACGACGCGCAGTCGGTGATCGCGCGCGAGCACGGGTTCGCGTCCTGGAACGCGCTCCGCGAAGAGGTCGAAGCGCGCACGCTCTCGTTCGAGGCCGCCGTGGAAGAGTTCGTCCGCTGCGCGACCGGCGGCGCGTCGGGCCGCGCGCTGCGGCTTCTCGCGCTTTATCCCCGCATCGCGTCAGCCACGCTGGAAACGGCGCTCGTACTCGGCGATGTCGGTGCCGTCGAAGCACGGCTTGCTGACCGGCCTGAGCTCGCGACCACGCCTGGCGGCGCGCAGCAGTGGGAGCCGCTGCTGTACGTCTGTCACACGTGCGTGCACGCCAACGATCCGGCGGGCCTGAACGGCCTGGTCGCGATCGCGCGGCGGCTTTGTGCGCTCGGCGCGAATCCGAACGCCGAATACCACTGGAACTGGCACCCGGAACTGCCGCGGACGGCATTGTGGGGCGCGCTCTGCGCGATCAAGCACCTGCCGCTCGCGGAGGTGCTGCTCGATGCGGGCGCGAACCCGACGGACGGCGTCTCGACGCACATCGCGGGCGGCCGAGCGGACCTCGCGTCGCTCGATCTGCTCCATCGCTACGGCGTCAACGTGAACGGCATTCCTGGCGGCGTCCCGCCGCTGGTTTACATGATGCTGTGGGCCACCGATCCGGCCGGCCCGCGCTGGCTGCTCGAACACGGCGCGGACGCGAATCTTTCGTGGGGCCCGCCGGACGAAGCGCCTTTGCACGTCGCGGCCCGGCGCTGGGATGTGCCGCTGGTCGAGACCCTCGTGCGGTACGGCGCCGACGTGGTGAAACGGCGTGCCGATGGATGCACGCCGCATACACTCGCCGAACTTCACGGCAACGACACCGTCGCCGCGTGGCTGCTCGCGCACGGCGCCACGGACGAGCTGTCGCCGCTCGAGCGGTTCATCGCCGCTTGCGCGCGCGCCGACCGCGGCACCGCCGGCGCCATGCTCGCCGCGCATCCCACGCTTCCGGCGGAGCTCCGTCACGAGCACCACCTCATGCTCCATCGTCCCGCCGAGAGCGGGAACGCCGCGGTGCTCGAGGCGATGCTCGCGTGCGGCTTCGATCCTCACGCGAAGGACCACGACGGCGTGACGGCCCTCCATCGGGCGGCGATGGGCGGACACGCGGAGGCAGTGCGGGTACTGCTGAAGCACGGCGCGCCCGTCAACGCGCTCGACGGGATGTTCTCGGCGATGCCGCTCGTCTGGGCGGTCGAGGGACGGAGCAGCGAACGGCACGCCGGCGCCGATCACGTCGCGGTGGCGCGGTTGCTCATCGCGGCGGGATCGTCCGTGGATTGGGCCGCGCCGGAAGGCGCGCCAGGACCGGAGCGGACGCAGGAGGGGTTGATCGAGCTGCGGCGCGCGGCCGCGTCGCGCCTGCCGTAGGGCGGCTCGGGGTGTGACCCGCGGCCCGGCGGGTCGCAACCCGACCCGCCCTACGGCAGCCCTTGCCAGCCCCTCCTTACGCTACGCGCAGCCGGAACCCGCGCGGCGCCGCTGGCACCGCGGAAGAGAGCGCGTCTCTCAGCGCGACGTCGCGCGGGTCGCCGGACAACCGTGTGCCCATTCTGTTCGTCACGTACGCGTAGCCGATCCCCGTCTCCGGATCGGCAAAGCCGAGCGCACCGCCGGCACCAGGCGATCCGAACGAGCTCGCGCTGCCGAAGGGCAATGCGGCGCTGGACTTCATGAAGCCGAGCGAGAACTGGACACCGTGGGCTTTCATGCATTCATCGTAGAAACCGCGCGCCGGCGGGATCGCCGGAGCGGCCAGCAGCTCGAGCGTCTCCCGGCGGAGGCCTACCTCGCGCCCGCCGGTGGCGAAGACGCTGTAGGCTCGCGCGATCGCCCGCGCGGTCCCGACCGCGCCGCCCGACGGCACTTCGAGGTTGCGCGCGTAGACGTGCGGTTCATCATGCGCCAGTTCCGATCCCCTGAGCGCGCGCGAGATCTTCGAGCGCCGGTTCATCGCGCCGATCGCCAGACGCAGCGGAAAGCCGTGAAAGATCTCGACCCACGACGGCCGGGTGATCGTCGCGAGCCTCGCATTCGGGATGTCCTCGGGCAGCCTGATATAGACGTCCAGCCCGAGCGGCGAGGCGATCTCCTCCTGGAAGAACCGGCCCAGGCTCCGATGCTGCGGATCGATGCGGCGGAGCAGCTCACTCTCGTAGAAGCCGAGGGTGATGGCGTGATACGCCTGCCGCGTGCCGGGCTCCCACGCCGGTTTCTGGCGCGCGAGCACGGCGGCCAGCCGATCGGGATCGGCGACGAGACGACGATCCAGCGGTTCGTCGAGCGCGTACAGTCCGGCCTGATGGGCCAGGAGCTGGCGCACGGTGATTCGCTCTTTGCCCTGCTGCGCGAACTCCGGCCAGTACGTGCAGACGCGCTCTTCGTAGTCGAGCCATCCGCGGGAGTGCGCGATGGCCAGCGTCATCGCGGCCAGGCCCTTGGTGGCGGAGTAGATGATCACCATCGTGTCGCGCTCCCACGGGTCGCCAGTCACCTTGTCGCGGACGCCGCCCCAGAGATCGACGACTTTCTCGCCTCGGTGGTACGCGCAACAGCCGCCGCCCAGCTCCCGCCGTCGCGCGAAGTTGTCGGCAAAGGCCTCGGATACGGCCTCGAACCCGCGACTGACGACTCCCTCGATGGTGCGAGTTGCGGTCAACGACATGGTGCCCCCTCGCCGCGCGCCAGGCGCCTGCGGCTATCCATCGAGAGGGCAAATGCCATGCCTGGGTGAGCTGGCTACACGAGCGGGGGCGAGCAGTCCGCCTGGCTGAAACGCGGCGAATTGTGCGCATTCCTGTCGGAATTCCCGCAGTGGGCACAGCCGTAGCGCGGCTCGGGTTGTGAGCAAGCGCGGGCGCAACCCGACTCGCCCTACGGCTGAGGATTTCATCGCTACTCGTACCGAAGCACTTCCGACGTGTTCACTTTGGAGATATGGCGGGCCGGCAGATAGCAGGCCAGAAGCGCGACGCCGAGCAGCAGGCACGGCACGGCGACGTACGTCAGCGGGTCGGCTGCGCTCACACCGTAAAGCACGCTCGAGAGGAAATGCGTCGAGAGCAGCGCCACGACGACGCCGATCGCCGCGCCGGTCAGGCAGATGCTCATGCCCTGCTTGATCACGAGGGCCAGCACGCCGGACGCCGGTGAACCGAGCGCCAGGCGGATGCCAATCTCACGGGTGCGTTGCCTGATGAGATAGGCCATCACGCCGTACATGCCGATCGCCGCCAGGAGCAGACCGAAACCGCCGAGCACGCCCAGTAGCGTCGCTCCGAGGCGCGGCAGGAGCCGCTGCAGCTCCAAGCTCTCGTCGAGGGTGCGGAATTGAAATGACGGCCACCTGGGAACGAGCGCCTTCACTTCGCGTTCGATGCCGGATCGCAGCAGCAGCGGATCGCCGGTCGTGCGCACCGCCAGCGAGAACGCGGGGTTGTTGGTCGGGCTCTGCGCAACCGGTCGATACAGCCACGGCTGGGGCGCTTCGCCGAGGCTGAGGTACTTCGCGTCAGCGGCGATGCCGACGATCTCGATCACCGCGTCGCGGTTGCGGATGCGCTGACCGATCGCGTTCCCGTCTGGCCAGAACCGCCGGGCCATCGTCTCGTTGACGATCGCGACGGCCGGCGCCGCAAGATCATCCGCCACCGTGAAATCACGCCCGCGCAACAAGGGGATCTGCAGGCTGTCGAAGAATCTCGGTCCGATCCCCGAAAACCCGATGCGCTCCGCGTTGCGAGATCCCGGGCCGGTCTCGATCGTAAAGTGGGCGAAGCGGCCGCCGAACCACAGCGGTACCGGATCCATGACGGTCGCGGCCTCGACTCCCGGCAGGGCCGCGACGCGCTCGAGGAGCCGGCGATCGAAGCCGGCCGGCTTTTCGACGCGCACGCCGGACTGATCGGTGGAGATCGGCAGCAGGAGCACACGCTCGGTTGAAAAACCCGGGGCGATGGTCGAGGCCTTCAGCCAGCTTCTGACCATCAGGCCGCACGGGATGAGCAGGATCATCGACAGCGCCATCTGCAGGGCAATGACCGCGCTCCGCACGTTGAGGCCCGGCGCAAAACGCCGATCCGTCACCCGCCCGCCCCGCATGGCCCGCATCGCGCCTGGTTTCGAACCCTGGAGTCCCGAGATCAGGCCGACAACCAGGGCGGTCAACGCCGACAGGCCCAGCGTGAACGCAAAGACACGGACGTCCAGGCTGAGCTCGATCGGCAGCGTGGGCGCCGCCGACTGTCCGATGAACGTCGGCGGCTTGAAGGCGACGACGAGACGGAGAATCCAGGATGCGACGAGGAGGCCGAGGATGCCGGCCGACCCGGTGAGGAGCAGACTTTCAGTCAGCCACAAGCGGAGCAGCCGGCCGCGGCTCCCGCCGAGCGCCACCCGGACCGACATCTCGTGCTGACGCGCCGCGGCACGGGCGATCAGCAAGTTCGCCACGTTCGTGCAGGCGAGGAGGAGCACGAGCAGCCCGACGGCAAATGCGCCGGCGCCAATCGCGAGGATCTCTCCCGCGGATCCCGGTGAGCGCTCCCCCACCGGCCGGACCTTCGTCTGTTGTCCCGGAGGCGGCTGGAACGATTGTCCGGCGGCGGCCATCGCGCTTCGCGCCCGCTCGAGCGTCACGCCTTCGTTGAGCTCGCCAACCGTTGTGACCCAGTGTTCGTCGCTGGTGAGCCGCGCGGATTCGCCGATGAGATGGGCCCAGCTCGTCATCGGGATCCACAGATCCGCGGCCACCTCGACGTCGAGGCCTTTGAATCCCGGCTCGGCGACGCCGAGAATCGTGAACTCCCGGCCGTTCAGATTCACCGCGCGTCCCACCACCGACGGGTCGGAGCTAAAACGCTCGCGCCACAACGCGTGACTCAAAATCGTCACGAGCGGCGGATCGGAAATGCGGTCGATTTCGCGATCGAAGGCGCGTCCCGCTTGCAGACGCACCGGGGCCATCGAGAAGTAGTCGGCGGTCACGAGCTCCGCGTAGATTTGATTGCGGCGGTCGCGGTCGATCAGGAACAGCGGCCGCGATCCGCTGAGCGCCATCACGGCGGCGAACGTGTCCGTACGTTCGCGATAGCGCTGGTAGGCGGCGAAGGAGGTGCCCCGATCGGCATGCGCCGGATCGGCGTGATAGACGTAGACGGTCCGGCCGGGATCGCGCACGGCCAACGGCCGCAGCAGCAGCGCGTCCACGGCGCTGAAGATCGCGGTGTTGACGCCGATCCCGAGCGCCAGCGACACCACGGCGACGAGGACGACGCCCGGCGATTTCGCGAGGCTACGCAGGGTCTGCCGGATCGCCATCACGGTGCTGTCGGCTATTACGCAGCGGCTCACCCACGGTTAACGCCGGCCGCTGGTACGGAACGTACTGCAGAGCTCGACCGCTCCCATCGAGGACGGCCATGGGGCTGAATGGCGGCCGCGCCGGCGCAGACCGGCCCCGCCGCCATCATTCCGACTCCAGCTCCATTAACCAGACATCTCCGCGAAAGTCGCCCAGCACGAGGATGATCTGATCGGGCGTCGCGATTGGTGACGTGCCTGGAAGGTACGCGGGCATCAGCATTTCAGTGGACGCGTAGACCGTGATCGGTTCGCCTGGCACAGCGCATGATTCGGAGGAGATCTGGCGCGCGCGAATCACGCTGCGAACCAGCGGGTTCGTGCCCGCGGGCGTGTAATACAGGAACCGCCCGTCAGCAGACCAGAACGGATGGCTTGCGGCGCGATCGATGAGCACCCATTCTGCCTCTGCAACCGGCTCTGTTCGAAACGTAGACACAAACACACTGACCCGCTCGCCTGGACGCGAGGCGTCGAACGCAATCCATCGTCGATCCGGCGACAGCCGTGGATTGGTGACGGACCGTTCGGCGCTCGTCAGCAGCTCCTGCTGCTCTCCCGTCTCCGTATCGACGATCGCGATCGAGTTCAGGCGCGCGAATCGCTCGATGACGAGCCGGCGTTCATCGACCCATTCGCGCGGCCGGCCGCCGCAATCGTCGCTCAGTTTTCGCCAGGCCCCGTCGGCCAGGCTGGCAACGAAGAGGGGACGCACCGCGCGCCCGCCTCCCGGCGGTTTCGTGCTGTAGGCCAGGAGCACGCCGCTCGGCGAGATCGCCGGATACCCTTTCTCCTCTGCCGGTCCGTCAGTCAGCGTCCGCTCCGAGCCGGTGTGGAGATCTCTCAGGTAGATGTCACCTCCTCCACGCCGATACGAGGAGTAGGCAAGCGTTCGGAAATCGCTCGTGACCGTGAGGTAGCCCAGCGGAAACGGACCGCGCGTCATGCGGCGCAGCGGACCCTGGCCGACGCCGGTCGCCGCATTCAACGCCACGGACCAGACGTTCGCGTCGGCGCGGCTGCTGAAGAAGGCAAGGCGCCCGGCGGCTGCCGTGGGCAGCCACGTCGATTCGCTGCTCGCCGTCAGTTGCTCCGGCGCACCCGCCGGTTGGAACGTCGACGCCACCAGCCGCTGCCGGTAGAGATTGACACCCCGTGGCCCGGCGGCCGAGAACACCAGCGAGTCCTCCACCCACGCCACGCCAGTGGGCACCGTGAACATGCCGGCTTCGCGGAACCGCTGAACCACCTCGGTGTTGATCGGGGCGCCGCCGGCCATCGGCACGATGTACCACTCCGCTTCGAACGCCGGATCTGGCCGGGCATGGACGAGCAGGGATCCGCTGTCCGGCAACCATGTCGAGCAGGCCACATCAACGAGCTCAGGTCCGATCGTTCGAAACCCGGCGCCGCCGCGGGCGGCGATCCGAAGGCCGGGAGCGTTGTGCGGGACAGACGCGAGCCAGAGGCCATCTGGAGAGATTCGTCCGCGACTCGCGCCGCGTTGCAGGACGCGCGGTTCACCGCCGAGTGCCGGCACCTCGTACACGCTCGGACCTGAATCGTCAGTGGAGGTAAAGAGGATTCGGGTGTCGTCCGGAGAAAACGAAAGATGGGAATACTCGCGCTCGCCGTTCGTCAACCGCAACGCGGCGCCGCCAATCTGCTGAATCCAGATTTGCGGAGTCGTCCCATCCTGTCCGGCATCCGACACATACGCGATGAGGCGCGCGTTGGACGAAAGCGCCGGCCAGTTCGTGAGCGCCGTCGTCCAGGTCAACCGTTCGAGACGGGGAGCAGCCGGCTCCGCAGCTGCGCCCGAGGGCGGCGCGGCAAGCGTGAGTCGCCGGCTCTCCCACCAGGCGGCCAATTCCTCTCGTCGCGCGTAGATGCTGCCGCGTTTTTCGTGAACGAGCCGATGCACCGGGAGTCCTTCTTCGCGCTCCCACCGCTGTACGGTGCGAATGCCCCGGCCGAGATACGCGGCAATCTCCTTCCAGGAATCGAGCCGATCCTGGAGGGGATCGCCGGACCCCGGCGCCGCCCGGTGCTCGTCGCTCATACGGCGAGCATAGCCGGACACGCGCCAAAACGCGCCACGCCGTCCGTGGCATGTCGTTGCGCTTGAGCCGCACCGGGTTGCGCCGCACACTGGGCTCACGCTCGATACGGGGCGTTCTTCAAGGGAGGCGCATCGTGACGAAACTATTGTTCAGCGCATTGACGATCGGAGTGATGGCCAGTGCTGACGTGACGGGACGGCTGGTCCACGAAACGACGACGCCAGTCGGCGAATCGACCCAGGCGTCGATTCAAGGTGTCTGGCAGACGGTGGAAGTGACGATCTCGGGACCTGCGGCCCGCACGATCGCCATCCGCGATCCGCGACCTAACCTGGCCATCCTCACGGCCAGGCACTACAGCCGGGTCGAAGATCAGTCCGAACGCCCGCGACCCGTGCTCGCCGACGTGGCAAAGGCGGACGCCGACGAGTTGCGGGCGGTATGGGGCCCATTCGTCGCCGAAGCGGGCACGTACGAGCTGACTGCGGGCAACCTCATCACGATGCGGCCCATCGTGGCGAAGAACCCCGCTGTCATGGGCCCTGGCGTGTTCATCACATACTCGTACAAGCGGGAGGGCGACACGATGTGGGTGACCCAGCAACGAAACCAGGCTGGGCCCTTCGCCAATCCCGCCACGTTCAAACTCGTGCGCGTCGAGTGACGCAATTCAACGAGGTGACGGCCATGAAACCCATCCGACGCACGTCACTCCTGGTCGTTCTGGCCCATCCAGACGACGAGATCTTCCACGGCGGCGTCCTTGCCCACCTGAGCGAACGCGGGGTGCGAGTCACGCTCGTCTGTGCGACCGACGGTGAAGCCGGCAAGCCGCATCCGTCGGTCGGTCCCATCGCTGACCTCGGCGCGCGACGCGTCGAAGAGCTCCGGCTGTCGTGCGCGCGGCTCGGCATCGAGCCGCCCGTGCTGCTTCGATTTCATGATTCCGCGCGCAAGGAGCGGCAGCGGCATGACGACCCGCACGCGCTGGCCAACGTGGACATGCTCGACGTCGAAGCGGCCATTGGCGGGATCATCAGGGACGTGAAGCCGCAGGTGATCGTGACCTTCGAACCGCATGGCTGGTACTATCACCCCGATCACCTCGCCATCCAGCGCGCCACGACCGCCGCGTTTTTCTCCAGCGGTGCGATGGGAAACGACGCGCCCGAACGTCTGTTCTACGCGACCATGCTCCGTGAGGTGTTCCGTGGGCTTGCGGAAGCCACCCGCGGCAGGGGCATCGCCGACGGGCTCGACCCCGACATCTTCGCCGCGGCGCCCGAAATGATCGCGGTGTCGTTCGACGCGACGCCGTATCTGGAACGGAAGTTCTCGGCCCTGGCGGCTCACACTTCGGCGTTCGGCATCACGCAGGAAATGCTGAAGGATCCGCCGCCCGGCGCCGCACAGATATTGCAGGCGTTCCACCCCGTGTTTGAACGCGAGGTGTTCCTCCTCGGAGGGACCCGCCGCCCCGTTCCCCGATGGCCGCTGGCGGACCTCTTCGACGGGTTGGAGTCACACCCGTCGGGGCTGCGCCCGCGTGTTGGCGCGGCCGTCGGCGACAGGCCCGTCAGCTAGACGTGATCTGCGAAGTCCGGAACGAGGACCTCAGAGGTCCCCCTCAAGAAATTCGTCGTCCGGAGTGAAGCGCACGCGAAGGCCGACCTGAAAAACGCTCGGGGTCCAAGAACGCTTGAGGTCCGCTGTGAACTGCACTCAAGGTCCAGAGTAAAGTGCGCCCGAGGTCCGGCCTGAAGTGCTCATGAGGTCTGCGCGGCCGGATCCGCCCGTCGCGCATCAGATCTCGAGTCGGACACAGCGGTTATCGCCGGACTGCAAGGGCAATCCACTCCGGACGGCGAGCGCCCTTCGCGTCGGACCTCGAGCGCTTTCGGACTGCAAGGGCCCTTGAATCCGGACCTCGAGCGCATTTCAGACTGGACCTCCAGCGCTTTCACTTCGGACCTCGAGTGCAATTCACTCCGGACCTCGAGTCTTGACACAGGTGCGTATGTCTTATATATAAGATACATACACATGGGCAAACAGCAACGCGCCTCACCACAAATCAAGCGCGGCAGCGCCGAACTGGCCGTGCTGGCCGTGCTCGCGGAGGCCCCGCTCCACGGATACGAGATCGCCAGGCGGATCCGCGAACAGAGTGAAGGTGTCGTCGCGTTCGACGTCGCCGCGTTGTACCCGGTGCTCTACGGGATGGAGACGCGTGGCTGGGTCACCGCGGCCTGGGAGGAGACCCCCAGCGGCAGGCGACGACGCTGTTATCGGTTGACGACGGACGGCAAACGGCGGCTGGCGCCATTGCGCCGGGAGTGGCGCGAATTCTTCCGTGGCCTCAACCGCCTCACGAGGTTCTCCGATGTCTGACTGGGAACGCATCGTCGCCGAGCGGCTCGCCGGCATCAAGCTGACGGACGAACAGCGGCGTGAGGTGGTCGCCGAGATCGCCGGGCATCTCGAGGAGGCTCATCAGGAACTGTTGCGTACCGGCAGTCCCGATCCGGCTGGTCAGACGCTGCGTCAGGTGTCTGACTGGAAAGCGCTCCGCCGGAACATCCCGCGAGCCAAGGAGGATCGTATGAGCTTCGCGCGAAAGGTCGTGTTGCCGGGCGTTATCGCAGTGATGCTGGCGATCGCGGCCCTGAAGCTGGCCGTGTACTTTTTGATCACGCCGCAACCCTGCGAGGCGCCGACCGTCGGCGCGTCCGGGCTGATTGCCGACTGCGTCAGCATCCTGGTCTCTGCGGACGGCCCCGCCTATCTGCCTTGGCTGGCGACGCTTCCCCTGGCTGGCGCGCTGGCGGCGGCACTGGCACGCCGGTTCGGCGCCCGGCCGGCGCAACGGCTCGCAGCAGCCATCTCTCCAGCCCTCTACCTTGGCGTGGACACCCTCGTGCTGGGTCTCCAGTCCGAGTTTTACTGGAGGGTTCCGGTCTATTGGGTCGTGATTCCCGCCATGGCGTGTGCGCTGGGCGCGTGGCCGTTTCTCCGGGGGCGGTCCGACTCGATCGCCGCGAACACCGTCGTTACCGCCGGTTCCTGACGCGACCGTCTTCAGAGCGGTGCGTCTCGCCGCATTCCACGATATTTCGGGGCAAACCGGCCGCACGTCGCGAAATCCTCAATGAATCTCGCAACTCCTTCCTTCCCCGCACACGGTACGAGGTCTGCAAGATCTCGCTGGTAATCCGTCGAAGCTCCAACGGACCTGGCTTTTGTCGTCGGTCTGCGAAGCGTGCGCAGCGCCGCGGCGTGAGCTGTCAGCCCGCAATTTCAGTGGGCTGGGTGGCACTGGCCTCGTGAACGCGGGTCGAGCCACGGCGAGGAGGACATATGAAACGGGTTGTCGTTGGATTCATTGCTGCAGCAGTTCTGGTGTCGATGCCGCGTACGGCCATGGCCCAGGACCAGACCAAGACCGTCAGATCACAGACGAGGGTGGAGACGGCCGTGGTCGAGGCGATCGACCCCGCGACCCGGACGCTCACCCTCAAGAAAAAGGACGGCACCGTCGTGACGGTGGTCGCAGGGCCGGACATCACTCGGTTCCCGGAGATCAAGGTCGGCGACAAGGTCACTGCCCGGTACTACGAGAACCTCGTCGTCCGGCTGAAGAAGCCCGGCGAGCCGGACGCGGAGATCACGGCAAAAACCACGACGCCTGCCGGACAGGCCCTGCCGGGGGGCCTCAAAGTCACGCAACGGACGGTCTCCGCCACGATCACGGAAATCAACGTGGAAAAGCCGTCGATCACGTTCACCGAACCGAACGGCGGGATGCACACGGCCAAAGTCCAGGACAAGGCGGCTCTCGCCACCGTGAAGATCGGCGACAAGGTGGACATCGTCTTGACGGAAGCAATGGCGGTGTCGCTCACACCCGGGGCGGTGGAGACCACCGACTGCGGCGCGAATGTGGGCGATCGGCACACCTGTGACGCCGACACTTCTTCGGGCGTCGTGCTCGTCCACCAGGCGGGCGAGGGCAACTGCTCGCTCGGCAGAACGTGGGGCTTCGATGACGAGGGGGTGTGGGTCGCCGACGGGTGTCGTGGCACGTTCGCGTTTGGCGACAATCGTCCCACCGTGTCCTGCTCGGCCGTGACCGGCTCGCGCGAAGAGTGCAAGGCGGACACCCGCGCCGGCGTGGCGCTCGCGAGCGGTTTGCCCGTCTGCGTACTGGGCCGGACCTGGGGCTACGACGAGGATGGCATCTGGGTGTCGGAAGGTTGCCAGGCGACGTTCGTTCTGACCACGCGCGACGCTGTGGAATGCGCCTCGGTTGGTGCGCGTCAGCACTGCGCCGCCGACTCGTCGGCCGGCGTCGTGCTTTCGCGCATGACCACCACAGCCCCGTGTGTGCTGGGAGAAACCTGGGGCTATGACGGAACGGGCGTCTGGGTGGACAAGGGCTGTGGCGCCAGGTTCGTGCTGGGGAATGCACGTCCTGGCGGGTCGGACAACAAGGACCTGAACGACTTCTTCGGGCAGTTCGAGCCGTACGGCAGATTGCGCGGCCACGTGGCGTTCTTCAACGAGCAGGCCGAGGTGCAGGACAGCGCTTCGTATCTCGGTCTGAACTTTTCCACGCGCGGTCCAACGTACTTCTTCGCGGCGCTCGAGTGGGGTGTCAGCCTCGTGCGCGGCGGCCAGCAGTTCAGTTCAGGCGGCCCCACCACCGGCGGCGGCTATCCCGAGCTCGAGAATCCGCAGGCGGGTCAGGTCTTTTCGAACAGAATCGCGAACGTCGGCGTCGACTTCGGGTGGTTCGGCCGCATCGCCATCGGCAAGCAGTGGGGCGTCCACACCGACGTCACGTTGCACACGACGGATCAATTCGTCGTGTTCGGCAGTCAGGCGAGCGCGACCTACACCGCGGGCACGGACGGCGGCTTCCTGGGCACGGGCCGTGCCGACCAGACAGTCTCGTATCACAACAACCTCTTCAGAGTGCTCCGGATCGGCGGCCAGTTGCAGTTCAGGCCCGGCGGTACCAGCGAGAGGCTCGTCGATGGAGCGGGCGTGTCCGCACAGTTGACCATCGCGCCAGGAGTTCGCCTGGCTGCAGCCTACAGCAAGAGCTTTTTCGATGACCAGGTGTTCGCCAGCATTCGCGCGCTCGACGAAGATGCCGAGTTCGCCGCGGTTGGGCTCCGCATCAACTGGAGATACTTCTACGCGGGCCTCGTCTACGTCAGACAGAGCAACGGCGATCTCGCCCGCATTCCACTGCCAGGCGCAGGCGGCCTCACCGAGGCGGTGGCGTTCGACGCGGAGGGCTTCGAAGGACTGCTGCGAGCCAACTTCAAGGGATTTTCAGTCTACGGAGGCGTCAACTACTACCGGCCCCATGAGATCGATCCGATCCTCAATCCCGAGTTCCGCACGAGATATGCCATTGGCGGCATCAATGCCGGGATCATGTCGAACATGTACGCCTATATCGAAGCTCGCTTCCTCGATGACAGCATCGGCGCGTCGGGCGAGCAAGGCTTCGACGCGGTCGCCATCGGCGTGCACTACGGCTTCAGCCTGAAGGGCTTTCATCGCCGATAGTTCTACACGGCGGCTCACTTGAGTTGGCGTCGTACACTGCCGCGCTGCGGTTCGCCCGCGGCGCCCGGAAACGAAGCTAAGTCTCGCGGGCGCCGCCGACAAGTCCGCACCCTCGCGAAGATTCCATCAGAAAACGCCGATGTGCATTAAATCGCACTATGTCTCTGTCCGTGTTGCTATATGTTGCACGGTGGCGCATCTCTTGCACGGGCGGAGGCCAGGTCATCAAGCGCACCCAAGGAGTGAGGCATGGGCGAACGCTCCCGGCCGTATGCTCACGTGCTCCGCGTCGCGGGGCTGTTCCTCTTCGGGTTCGCCGTGTTTCTCGTCGTGCGCTGGGCGCTCGTGCCCGCCGACTTCGGACGCCTCGGGTTCTATCGGGCGGGCGCACTCGACAGTGCCCGCGCGGTCAAGGTCCGGTACGCCGGGGAAGCCACCTGCGTCGACTGTCACGAGGAGCCGGCGCAGCTGCGCAAGGGGCAGGGCCACGAGCGGGTGCGGTGCGAGGCGTGCCACGGACCGCTCGGCCGGCACGCCGATGGTGACTTCGAGACCGACAAGCCGCGGGCGCTCAACCCGCGGCTGTTCTGCTGGCCGTGCCATGCGGAGCTCGCCGGCCGCCCCGCCCTGATCCCGCAGATGGATCCGAAGGATCACGCCGTCGGCGAGTCGTGTATCGAGTGCCACAAGCCGCATCGGCCGAAGGCCGAGAGCCAATAGGAGCGGGAGATGGACGAGACCCGTCGCGCCTTCCTCGCCGGGGCCGGCAAGTACATCATCCTGACCGGCGCCGCCTCCCTGGCGTGGGACTACGTCGTCGCCGGCCAGCCGGCGCAGGCACCCAACTACACCGCCACCGATCACTGGTGGGGGATGATCATCGACATCGACAAATGCATCGGCTGCGGCTTGTGCGTACGCGCCTGCAAAGCGGAGAACGACGTCCTGAACGAGCCGGGCCGCTTCCGGACGTGGGTCGAGCGGTACCAGGTCGATCCGGCGGACATGGATCATCCGACGGTCGATTCCCCCAATGGCGCCTACGACGGGTTCCCGGAAATCGACAAGCCTGGCGGCGGCGTGAAGGTCTTCTTCGTGCCGAAGATGTGCAACCACTGCGCGCACTCCCCCTGCGTGCAGGTCTGTCCCGTGGGTGCGACGTTCGAAAGTCCCGACGGGGTCGTGCTGGTCGACAAGGATCGCTGCCTCGGCTGCCGGTACTGCGTGCAGGCGTGTCCCTACGGCTGCCGCTACATCGACCCGCGCACGCACACCGCCGACAAGTGCACGCTGTGTTACCACCGGATCACCAAAGGGCTCACCACGGCCTGCTGTGAAGCGTGTCCGACGGGCGCGCGTCAACTCGTCGACCTGAAAAACCCGAACGACCCGGTGCACGAGTTCATGCGCACGCACAAGGTCCACGTGCTCAAGCCACAGATGGCGACCGGGGCGAAGGTCTATTACAACGGGCTGGACGGCTCGGTGCGGTAGGGAGAACTGGCATGCCTGGCATTGACGGTTTCATCTATCCGAACGAGGTCGAGCTCCAGTGGAGCGTGCTGATCGTGCTCTATCCGTTTCTCACCGGGCTCGTCGCCGGTGCGTTCATTCTCGCGTCGCTCGAACGGGTGTTCAACGTGGCTGCGGTGAAGCCGACCTATCGCCTGGCCTTGCTCACCGCGCTCGCGTTCCTGCTGGTGGCGCCGCTGCCGCTGCAGATGCATCTCGGGCATCCGGAGCGGTCGTTCGAGATGTACCTGACGCCGCACCGCGAATCGGCGATGGCCATGTTCGGCTTCGTCTACCTCTGGTACCTGATGGCGGTACTCGTCCTGGAGATCTGGTTCGATTACCGGAAGGATCTCGTCCTGACCTGGCGCGCCAGCACGGGGCTGAAGAAATGGCTGTACGGCGCCTTCACGCTGTGGTCGGACGACATCAGCGACGCGGCGCTCCGCGTGGACGACCGAGTCGGCCGGTTCATCACGATCGTCGGCATTCCGTCGGCATTTCTCCTCCATGGTTACGTTGGATTCATCTTCGGATCCGTCAAGGCCAACCCCTGGTGGTCCACGCCACTCATGCCCGTGGTCTTTCTGTTCTCGGCGATCGTGTCCGGCGTCGCGCTCGTGATGCTCCTCTATATCGCCTTGTCGCGACTCCGGCGCGTCTCGGTGGATATGCGGTGTCTCGACACCATCGCGAAGTACTTGCTCTACGCGTTCATCATTGATTTCTCGCTCGAGATGCTCGACCTGATTCATCGGATCTACGAAGCCGACGAGTCGCTGCGCGCGCTGGACTTCATGGTCAAGACACGGCTCTTCGTGTCGCAGATCGTCGTCCAGATCATGCTTGGCACGCTCGTCCCGATCGTCCTGCTCGGCCTCACGCAGCTCGTGCGCTTCGCCGAGCGGACGCGCCGCGCCATCTACGTCCTGGCCGGCGCGACGACGCTCATCGGCATCATGGCGATGCGTTGGAACGTCGTCATCGGCGGTCAGCTCTTCTCGAAGAGCTTCCTCGGATACACGACCTACAAGATGGGGTTCGCGACCCGCGAAGGATTGCTGCCGGCGATTCTCATCATGATGCTGCCGTTCGTCATCCTCGCCATCCTGCTGCGCCTCCTGCCGCCGTGGCCGTCGGGCCACGACGTCAAGGCATAGCCGGGCGACCGACAAGGAGGCTGCGCGAGACGGACACGACGCGGAACACACCGGGACAATGACGCACCGAAGGGCGGCGATGATGAACGAAAACCAGCCGCGGCTCGAGGTCAGGCTTCGAGAGATCGACGAGGCGTTGAGTGCGCTCTGCCAACGGGTTACGGCTCTGGAGCGGACCGGACCGTCACACGCCGACGCCGAGGTGCATCCACCGAACGCCAGTGCGGATGACGTGGTGCCGGTCCGGGCCGCGACCCTGCGGTCGTCTCCCTCGACGTGGAGCGGTCCGGCGGTGCTGTCGCTCATCGGCCGGACGTTCGTGATTCTCGGGGGCGCGTACCTGCTTCGCGCGTTCACCGAATCCGGCAGCGTTCCGCAATCGAGCGGGATCGTCCTGGGCTTCGCTTACGCCTCGGTCTGGATTGGCGCGGCCGATCGCGCGGCCGTCCAGCGCCCGGCGAGCGGCCTGTTTCACGGGCTGGCCGGCCTCATCATCGGCGTCGCGCTTCTCTGGGAAGCCTCGACGCGGTTCGGATTCCTCTCGGCGGGGTGGAGCGGCACGGTGCTCGGTCTGTTGACGCTCGTGGCGCTCAGCGTCGCGTGGCATCGCCGGCTTCAGGGACTCGCCCTCATCGTGCTGGTCTCGAACGTGGCCGCGACGATGGCGCTCATCGCGGCGACCGGACGTGTGCTGCCGTTTGCCGCGTCCGCGGTCGCCATCGGCGTCATCACGTGCTGGATCGGCGCCGACCGTCGATGGATCTGGCCGCAGTGGACGACGGCAATGACCGCCGATTTGCTCATGCTCGCGGTCGTGCTCCGTGCCACGGCGCCCAGTCCCGCCGAACCGCCGCTTGGAGCCTTCATCGCGTCAATGGTGTTCGCGGGGCTGTACCTCGAGGCGATCGTGGTTCCCGGCGTCACAGGCCGGCGCCCGTCTGGCACCTTCGAAGTCGTCCAGACCATGGCCGTGCTCGCGATCGGTGCCGGCGGTGCCCTCGGCGCGGCCGGCGCCGTCAGTCCCGCGCTGCAAATCGCCACCGCCAGTGGGCTGCTGGCGGCCGGCACGCTTGGCTACGCCGTCGCGCTCGTGCGAGCTGGGACCTTCCCGCCGCGGATGGTCGCCTATCTCACCACCGTGGCTGGCGCGCTTGCGATGCTGGGCGGCTGGGTCGGGCTCTCGGGCCTTGTCCGCGATGGGTGGCTTGTCCTCGTCGCCGGAACGTTGATCTGGCTGGGCGCCCGGACCGATCGCGCCATCATCGCGCTGCACGCGGCGCTGTTCGCGACGGCCGGCGGAGTCTCTACCGGTCTGCTTCGATTCAGCGTGGAGGCCTGGACGGGAACGCCGTCTGCGGTGATTCAGCCGCTGGCGATCGTCGCACTCGGCACGTGCGCGCTCGGACTGGCGAGAGGATCACACGGCGACAATGACGACGCCGGCTGGCTGCGCGGGCTCAGCCGATCGATTCTGGCCGTCCTGCTCGTCGCCGGCGGCGGCGCCTGCGTCGTGGACCTGCTGATCCGTCTCGTGGCCGGTGCGAACCCCAGCGCGGCAGTGCTGGCGTCCATCAGGACGATCACGCTGGCGACGGGCGCCATCGGACTGGCCGCGGCCGCACGCAGGACCTTCGGGCGCGAGCTGGGTCAGCTCGCTTATCCCGTTGTGGTAATCGTGGGCGGGAAGATCCTCGTCGAGGATCTGCACGTTTCGCCGCCGTCGATGTTGTTCGTCATCCTCGGCGTCTACGGTATCTCGTTGATCCTGACCGCCCGGCTGTTCGGTGCACGCCGGCGACCGGCGTCGCGCGGATCGCTCTGAGGCACTGACGGTGCTGCGGCGGAGGCGCTCAGGCCGCTGTCTGACGCTGCCGCTCGATTTCCACGTCGAGATGCGTTTCGCCATTGAGCGAGCGAGTGATGAGACACGTTTCTTCGGCGCGCGCGAGGATGCGGCGCGCCTGCTCTTCGCTCGCCAGATGCGACAGGGCTACCCTCGCCCGGATGTCGAACCGTGTGAACTGCGACACGCGCTCTGGCCGTTCAAGTGTTCCGACAACCTCGACCGAAATGCTCGTCCACGCCAGAGCGGATGCTTTGGCGATGCCCCGAAATGTCAGGAGGTAGCAGTCCGCCACCGCCGCGACGAGCAGCGTCTCCGGCGACCATCGGCCACCGGGGCCGTCAAACTCAGGCGGTGTCGTTGTGGCCAGCGACGGAAGGCCGTCGCTTTCGATCACGATGTCGCCGCGGGGCCACGCGGTCGAGCTGACAACATAGCGGTGAGGGAACGGGTGCATGGAGGTCCAGTGAGCAACACCCGTACCGCGACGCCGCTCGAGCGTTACGGCGATGTGCCGTTCCCGAGACCCTGCGCTGCGAACTTTCCGGCGATGACTGCAGAGGATTTCGCAGTCGACGTCGCATTGGGGTTCACTTCCTCAACATCTTGAAGGCCAGATTCCAGTTGCCCAGGCGCATCCCCGACAGCACCCAGACCATGCACATCGCTTCGAGGTACCGCGATGACTCGATGCTCCCCACGTCGACAATGCCCCATCCAAAGTCCGCGAGGATGGCGGCCACCTTTTTCTTGGCCTCATCATGGTTCCCACAGATGAACATGTCCGGCGGTCCGCCTGGAAAATCCGGCCGAAACATCAGGGCATTGCCCACCGTGTTGAACGCCTTGACGACGTGAGCGTCGGGCAGGAAGCGCTGGACCTGTTCGCCGGCGGAGTCGTTGCCACTGACCGCGAGTTTCGGCCCTCCGCCACTGAAATCCAGCGGGTTGGTCGTGTCGATCAGGATCTTGTCGCGAAACTTCTCCGGGCCGGCCAGTGTGATGGCCTGTTCGTTCGCCGTGCCAAGGGTGGCGAGGACGATCACCTCGCCAAAGGCCGCGGCCTCGCCGAAGCTGCCTGCGGACGCGCTCGCGCCCATTCCCCGGGCCCACGCGAGCGCCTTTTCGCTCCCCGCATCACGTGCCCCCATCTTCACGGCATGGCCGAGCGCGATGAAGCCTTTGCCCAGCGCCTTCCCGACGTCACCCGTCCCGAGGATCCCGACGTTCATCTCGACGCCTCCTCTCGCTCGCTGTCGAGCATTCGCATCTGGCGTTCGTCGTACCGTGTCCCGGCCACCGCCGACGGCGGAAGCGCCGCCTCGATGCGGTCCATGTCCGCGGGCAGCAGCGTGATCTGCAACGCTCCCAGCGATTCGCTGAGCTGCGTTCGCTTACGGGCGCCCACGAGCGGCACGATGCCCGGACCTTTGGCCAGCACCCACGCGATCGCCAGTTGCGTGGCGGTCGCGCCCCTCTCGGCCGCCATCTTCTGAAGCGTCCCGGCGAGACGCGCATTTCGCTCGAGGTTTTCTCCCGTGAAGCGTGGCAGATATGTCCGAGAGTCGCGCGGCGACTTCGGCGTCGATCCGCTCAGCAACCCGCGCGACAGCACACCGTAGGCCGTCACCCCGATACCGAGCTCCGACAACAGCGGAAAGATGCGCGTCTCGGGACCGCGGCTGATGATCGAGTACTCGATCTGCAGGTCAGTGATGGGATGGACGGCGTGTGCGCGCCGGATGGTGTCAGGACCGACTTCAGACAAGCCGATCCCTCGAACGTGGCCGGCCTTCACGAGATCGGCGATCGCCCCGATGGTCTCTTCGATCGGCACGTTCGGATCGAGACGTCCAGGACGGTAGATGTCTATGTGATCTACGCCCAGCCGCCTCAGACTGTACGGCACGAAGTTCTTGACGGCGACAGGTCGTGTGTCGATGCCGAGCCAGTTCCCGTCGGGGCCTCGCAGTGCGCCGAACTTGACCGAGAGCAGCGCTTTGTCGCGCCGGTCGCGCAGCGCCCGGCCGATGAGCAGTTCGTTGTGTCCGGCCCCGTAATAGTCGCCCGTATCGACGAGCGTCACACCTGCGTCGAGCGCGGCATGAATCGTGGCGATGCTTTCGCTCTCGTCTGCCGGGCCGTAGAAGTCGGACATGCCCATGCAGCCCAGGCCGAGCGGGAAGACGTGTGGCCCGTTCGATCCGAGTTGGCGTGACTGATGGTTGGCCATGATCTGAAGGTAGCCCGGCCGATTTCCCACCGCAAGAAGGACCGGCAGAAAACAGCAGCGCAGCCAGAGTGGGCGGCCGGCAGGGCTGCCCGACCGGCGCACTCAAAAGGAAGCGCACGTTGATCTTCAGCGAGGGGAAGACGCCTTCGGGAGCCGATCGCGCTCGGCCCGCACGAAGAAGCTGCCTTCGATCACGATCGAATCGCCGGCCTGCACGCCGGACAGGACCTCGACGTCGTTCCCGATGGCTGGCCCGAGACGGACTTCGCGTTCCGTGAATGTCCCAGGCTGCTTCGGATCGGCGAGATACACCACCTGGCGATCACCGACGGTTTGCACGGCGCTCCGCGGGATCATTGGCATCGCACCGACGCCGATGCCGCTGACCTGCACGTCCGTGTACATCCCGAGCCGAAGCTGATTCCCTCGATTCTGTACTTCAACGCGCAGTTTGGCAGTGCGGGTCTGGGCGCTCACCTGCGGATCGATGTAACTGACCCGTCCGTGCAGCGCGAGATCCGGATAGGCGCTCGTCGTCACGGTCGCAGGACTCCCGACACGCACCCGGGAAAAGTCTTTCTCATAGAGCTCGGCCACCACCCACACGGTGGTGAGGTCAACGACGGTAAACAGCTTGGATGCCGGATCGACGTTCAGGCCGACGTTGGCCAACCGTTCGGTGACCACGCCGTCGATTGGCGCAGACACGTCGGCGCTGGCGCCCACGTCCTGTCCGGCCGAATCGTCCAGCGCGGCGGCCGGCACGCCCAGCAACTCGAGCCGCGAGCGAGCGCTCTGGACGTCTGCGCGTCGCGCCGTGTGTTCGGCGTGAAGGCGCTCCAACTCCTGCCGGCTGGCGGCGCCAATCTCGACCAGTTTTTCCGTCCGAGCAAGTTCGCGCTCGTGCACCTGCAGTTCAGCTCGAGCGGACGTGTACCGGGTGCGCGCTTCGGCCAATTCAGCACTGAAGATCTGCGCCATGGTCTGACCTCGTCGGACGCGCTGACCCAGGTCCACGAGAACGCCAGTCATCCTCCCGCTAATCAGGGGCGTCACCGTCACCTGGCGATACGCGTTCGGCTCGACGACGCCGGGCAGTCGCAGGTCCGACGTCGCCCTGCCGGCGCGGACCGCCGCGACGGTGATGCCGGCACGCGCCACCGCGTCTGGACTGAGTGAGACCACGACATCAGGCAACATCGCGCCGGAAGCCGCCGGCGCGGGACTCGAGGATCCACCACCCGATCGAGGCGCGGTGGCCAGTCCTGCAGGATCCTTGTCACGATCGGAGCCAGGTCGAAGCGCCAGGTACGTCACCGCGGCGCCAGTAGCGATCAGCACCGCCGCGCCCGCGATCACGATCGGCCACCGCAGGTTCACGCCCGTATTTGGAGTCATCGCACGTCTCCCAGTGCTCGTTTGAGCGCCTGTCGCGCCTCGTACGCTTCCCGGAGCGCAGCAGTGAATGCCCGTTCGACGTCCAGATAGCGCCGCTCCTCGGCGAGCACATCGGACACCGTCGCGCGCCCCAGCTCATAGGTCTGTGCCACCACGGTCAGGTTCTGTCTCGCCAGGGCTCTGGTCTCGGACGTGAAGACCGAGAGGGCCTGGCGTGCGTGCTCATCGCGCACGCGCGCGGCAGCTACCTCCGCTTGCGCCGCCAACCGCGCGGCTTCCAGGTGCGCCGCCGCGCCTGCCCGCTGTGCCTGCGCGGCCGCGACCGCTCCCTGATTTCCGTCGCGAAGCGGAACGGTGATCGCCGCGCCGGCGGCGATGTAGTGGAAGACGCCTCGAATCGGTTCGAGGCCGCTGGTCCCAAACCCTTGCAGCGGGAATCCGGCGTTCATGCGCATGTACATCCCAAACAGGTTCACGTCGAACCGGCCCTCCCGCTGGGCCCGATCGATCTGGGCATCGGCCACCCGCAGGCGGGCGTGGGCCGCCTCGACGTCCGGCCGCGGCTGGCTCGGCGCGCGGCCCGCGCCGAGCACACCAGAGGCTTCTTGCCGAACCAGTTGTTCGAGGTCATCGCGAATCTTCAAGGGCGCCTCTGGCGCCATGCCGAGCGTCCGCTTGAGGTCGAGGAGCGCGCGTTCCACGGCGCCCGATTGCCGCCATCGCTCCGATTCGAGCCGCTGCAGCTCGACACGCAGCATGTCCCGTTCGAGGGGCGGCGCGGCTCCCTGCTCGACGCGCGCAGCGACCAGCGCGTGCTGCCTCGATGCGGCCGCGAACAGATCATCGAGCACGGTCAATTCACGGATCGCTGAAGCCACGTCGCCGTATGTGTTGCGCACGTCCGCGGCCAGCAGACGTTCGCGGTCCAGGACGCCGAACCGGACGGCGTCGATCTCTCGTTCCGCGACCCCAACACGGCCGTCCTTACGGAAGAGGTCCAGCGGCCAGGACACTTCGACCCGAGTCTGGCGATCCGGGCCCGATGGCTCCTCCTGTTGCGCGAACGAGAACATCGGATTCGGCCGAAGGTCGGCCTGCAGGCGGATGCCCCGCGCGACGTCCAGTTCTGTGCGAGCGGCACGAAGGTTGGGTTCCTGGTCGATCGCCCGGGCAATCGCCTGGTCGAGATTCAGGCCCGAAACCGGATCCACATATTTCGAGACGAGGCCGGCAGATTGATCGGGCGGCCTGCTCTGCGCGGATGTGGCGGATCCGAGCGCGAGGCTACTGAGCAGGGCGACAAGCGTGACTCGCGGCGTCATTGCACCATCCCCTCGAAAGTGACCGATCCGCGTCCACCTGGTCCGTCCCACTGCAGGGTCATCGGCCAGGCGCCTGCCATCCCGAATTCCGCCGTGGCCTGGTATCGGCCAGGCAGACCCGTCGGTGTGAGTTGGAACCCTCCGGACATGACCATGCCCGGCATCGACATGTTGGCGCTCCCGCGGACGGTACCGACGTCAACGAGTGCGCCGCGCGCCGACCGGAATTCGATCGTGAAGGTGTTGCGTCCCTGGCGGAACGTGCCCGTCGGCGACATCAGCACAATCTGCAGATCGCCGGACTGCACGCGCTGCACGACTGTGGCACCCGCATCGGCCTCGCCCGGTTGACCGCTGTCGACGCGATGAGCACGCCAGACCGTCAGCGTTCCGACCAACAGGACCAGGAGACCAAGGGCCAAGAGCACATGGCGCCAGCGGAACCGGTATGGAGACTCAGACAGGGGTCGGCGGTGAAAGCCCAGTCGCCGCTCCTGGAGCCAGAAGAAGATGACGGGCGTGACGATCAAGACGTGCAGGAGCGACGAAATCATGCCGCCGAGCACGGGGGTGGCGAGCGGCTTCATGACTTCGGCACCGACGCGCGTGCTCCACATGATCGGGAGCAGGCCGGCGACGACCGTACTCACGGTCATGACCTTTGGCCGCAGCCGCAGGAGCGCGCCCTCCACGACAGCCTCTCGAAGATCCGCACGCGTGAATCTGTCGCCGAGCTGCTGCCGCTTTCGAGCGACGGCCTCTTCCAGGTAGATGACCATCACCACGCCGGTCTGCACGGCGGTGCCGAACAGCGCGATGAAGCCCACCCAGACCGCCACCGAGAAGTTGTAGCCGAGGACCCAGAGCAGGTAGATGCCACCCGTGAGGGCAAATGGAACCGCCAGAAGGACGTGCGCCGCTTCGACGACCGAGTGATACGTGAAGTACAGCAGCACGAAGATCACCAGCAGCACGATCGGCAGCACGACTTGAAGGCGCTGACGCGCGTGTTCCTGGTTCTGCCAGCGCCCGCTCCACTCGACGAAGTACCCGGCCGGCAGCGACACCTCGCGCGCGACTCTCTGCCGCGCCTCCTCCACGAATCCACCGACGTCGCGGCCCTGGACGTTCAGGAGCACGGTGGCCAGGAGCAGCCCGTTCTCCGACGAGATCATGGCCGGGCCGCGCGCGTTCCGGATGTGTGCGAGCTGGCCGAGCGGAACCTGTGCTCCCTGCGGAGAGGCGACCAGCACCTGCGCCAGGGCCTGAGCGTCCGCCCGGTACTGCGGTGCATACCGGACGCGCACCGGGAATCGTTGCCGTCCCTCGATCGTCATCGTCTGCACGGTCTCCCCCACGGCGCTCTCGATCACCTGCTGGATGTCGCCGACGCCAATGCCGTATCGCGCCGCGGCGGACCGATCGATTTCGATGTTGAGGTACTGGCCGCTCGTCACCTGCTCCGGGTAGACGTTGCTCGCGCCGGGAACGAGACGCACCACTTCCGCGATGTGACCGGCCGATTCCTCGAGCACGCCGAGATTGGCGCCAAACACCTTCACGCCGACTTCAGACCGAATCCCCGACGTGAGCATGTCGATGCGGTTGATGATCGGCATCGTCCAGATGGTCGAGACCCCCGGCAGTTGAACCGCGCGAGCCATCTCGGCGCGCAGGCGGTCGAGCGTCATGCCCGCGCGCCACTCGTTGCGCGGCTTCAGATGGACCACGGTCTCCGTCATGTTCAAGGGCGCCGGGTCGGTGGACGTGTCGGCCCGCGCCACCTTGGCGACCACGGCCGCCACTTCAGGGAACGCCATGAGTACCTCGTTCTGCCTGGCGGCGATCCTCGTGTTCTCCTCGAGCGAGATGCTCGGGTCCGCGATGGGCATGAACATCAGGTCCCCTTCGTTCAGCGGCGGCATGAACTCACTGCCGATGCCACGTGCCAGCGCGAGGGCGCCCACGAACAGCGTGGCGGCGACGCCCACGGTTGCCAGACGATGTGCCAGCGCCGCCTGGAGGATGGGCTGATACAACCGGCGCAACGCGCGCATCACCGGGTTCGCCTCTTCAGGGTGGAACTTGCCGCCAAGCAGCAGCGTGCAGAGCACGGGAACGAGCGTGACCGCAATGAACGTGGCGGCAAGGACCGCGAACGTCTTGGTGAATGCAAGGGGATGAAACAGCTTGCCTTCCTGTCCGGTCAGGGCAAACACCGGCACAAAGGCCAGCAGGATGATGGCCATCGAGAAGAAGACGGGCCGGCCCACGAGCCGCGTGGAATCGAGCACCGTCTCCCAGACGCGGCGCCGGTCTCGCGGATCGATCTGTCGCCGCTCGACGTACCGGAAGGCGTTCTCCGTGACAACGATCCCGGCATCGACGAGCACGCCGATGGCGATGGCGAGACCCGCCAGGCTCATGATGTTCGAGGAGATGCCGGCGTAACGCATGCCAATGAAGGCGATGAGCACCGCCAGGGGGAGCGGGATCGTGACGATCAGAATCGAGCGCACGTGCATCAGGAAGATGATGTGCGCCAATACGACGAGCGCGATTTCTTCCAGGAGCGCGTGTCGCAGCGTGTCGACGGCCTGCTCGATCAGATCGGACCGGTCGTAAAAGGGAACGATGGTGACACCGGCAGGGAGCCCGGACTGAATCTGGGCGATGCGGGCCTTGACGGCGTCGATCACTTGCTTGGTGTTGACGCCCGTCCTCGCGACGACGACACCGCCCACGGCTTCCCGCGTACCCTTGACGAGCGATGCGACCCGAAACGCATTCCCCACCCGGACATCGGCGACCTGCTCGACGTACACGGGCACGCCGTTCGCGGCGCCGACGACAATCTTCTTGACGTCATCGACGGAGGCGATGAGACCGATTCCGCGCACGATCAACCACGCGCCGTTGGCATCGAGGACGTTGCCGCCGACGTTGACGTTGCTGTCCCGGACGGCGGCGACAATTGCACTGAACGGCAGGTGGTACGTGCGAAGACGGTTCGGATCGACGTCGATCTGGTACTGCTGGACATATCCGCCGACGGAGGCGACTTCCGCCACGCCGGGTACGGCATTGAGCTGATAGCGGATGAACCAGTCCTGCAGGCTCCGCAATTCGCGCAGCGAGTGCGTCGGACTCTCGACCGTGTACCAGAATACGTGCCCGACGCCCGTCGCGTCGGGCCCGAGCGTCGGTGTCACCCCCTGAGGAAGCGTCTTGGCGACGAGACTCATGCGCTCGAGCACTCGCGTTCGCGCGAAGTAGAGCTCGATGCTGTCCTCGAAGATGACGTAGATCATCGAGAATCCGAACGCGGACTGCGAGCGCACGACGCGGACGCCGGCCAGGCCTTGCAGGTTCACGGTGAGCGGATACGTGACCTGGTCCTCCACCTCCTGCGGGCTGTGCCCGGGCCAGTCGGTGAAGACGATGACCTGGTTGTCAGAGAGATCTGGAATCGCGTCAATGGGCGTGGTCGACACGGCCCACCAGCCCCACAGGCCAAGGCCGAGGTACACCGCCACGACGAGAACGCGGTTCTTGAGCGATCCTTCGAGGAGTCTGTTGATCATGCTTGCCTCGCCGCAGCCGCGCCCGGCAGAGCCGGGATCCACGACACTCGTCATGGCGCGCGTGCACGGACGCGCGCCGTCACCACCCGGGATCAGCGCCCCCGGGCAGACACACGACAGGTGTCAGCGGCTAAACGAGAAAGACGGAGAGCAGGACGTACTTGGGGATGGGCGTCGTCGGCAGCGGAGCACTCGCCCGCCACGCATCGCTCAACACCAGCGCCGGAACCGTCACGGGGACGACAACGCCGGGGCCAAGGACCGCACTGGAAATGACAACGACGAACGTGGGGCTCGATTGATTCGAGTGGTCGCGTTCAGAGGAGGCGCAACAACTATCCGCCTGCGCCTGGGTCATGGCCCCATCAGAGTGGGAGCCGCCGTGGGACTCCGCGTCGTGCATGGGACACGCGGTGCCGTCGGCGCAGCACGCCATGCGCGCCTCGGGGGTCGGCGCCCACCCTTCACAGATCGCCGCGTTCCCCGACGAGACGAGCACGCTCACGACCAGCGCAACCAGCCGCCTGGTGAAAGTCCCCACGTACCTAGAATGCTGGACTCAGGGCAGACTGTCAAACGGCCGGCAGCCCCAGCTACTTCCGGAAGATCGTTCACGGTTCTGGTTCAAGGTTCCGGTTCGGCGTTCAGGCCGGCGACGCCAGGAACAAGTCGTACGCGGTGTTCTGGCGTTCGCGCTGATACCGATAGCCCAACTCCTCCAGAAACGCGGCGAACGCATCACGGTCGGCCGGCGGGACCTCGAAGCCTGCCAGGACGCGGCCGAAGTCTGCGCCATGATTGCGATAGTGAAAGAGGCTGATGTTCCACCTGCCACCGAGGTTCTCGAGAAACGCCATGAGGGCGCCCGGCCGCTCGGGGAATTCGAACCGGCACAGCTCCTCGTCGGCGACCTCGCGAGTGCGGCCGCCGACCATGTGCCGGACGTGCAATTTCGCGGTCTCGTTATCCGTGAGGTTCACCGCCTGGTAGCCTCGCTCGGTCAGCATCGTCACGAGCGCGGCGGCGTCCTGCCGTGAGCCGGTCGCGACGCCGACGAAGATGTGCGCGTCGGTCCGGCCGCTCAGCCGATAGTTGAATTCGGTGACGACGCGGCGGCCGATCGCGGCGCAGAACTCCCTGAACGCCCCGGGCCGCTCCGGAATCGTCACGCCGAGCAGCGCTTCGCGTGCTTCGCCGACTTCCGCCCGCTCGGCCACGAATCGCAGTCGATCGAAGTTCATGTTGGCGCCGCTCAGCACCGCGACGAGCCGGGTGTGCACGATCCCGGTGCGCTCCACCCACGCGCGCAGGCCCGCGACCGCGAGGGCGCCGGCGGGTTCGAGAATCGACCGTGTGTCGTCGAACACGTCCTTGATGGCCGCGCAGATCTCATCGTTCGAGACCCGCACGATTTCCTCGACCGTGGCCTGGACGATCGGGAACGTCAGCGCGCCCACTTCGCGCACCGCGACGCCGTCGGCGAAGATGCCGACGCGATCGAGCACGACGCGCCGGCCGGCGGCGAGCGACCGATGCATGGCGTCGGCCTCGTAGGGCTCGACGCCGATGACGCGGACCGACGGCCGAAGCGCCTTCACGTAGCTGGCGATGCCGGCGATGAGTCCGCCGCCGCCCACTGGAACGAAGACCGCGCCGACGTCCCCGAGCCGATGGCGCAGGATCTCGTCGCCGATGGTGCCCTGTCCGGCGATGACGAGCAGGTCGTCGAACGGGTGGACGAACACGCGGCCCGTCTCCGCGGCGAGCTCGTCGCAGCGCGCCTGGGCATCCGTGTAGCTGTCGCCGAACAGGACCACCTCCGCGCCCATCTCGCGGACGGCGTCCACCTTGATCTCGGGCGTGGTCTGCGGCATCACGATGAGAGCGTCGAGACCAAGGTGACGCGCGGCAAACGCCACGCCCTGGGCATGGTTGCCGGCGCTGGCGGCGATCACCCCGCGCGCCCGCTCGGCCTCCGTCAGATGCGCGATCCGGTTGTAGGCCCCGCGCAGCTTGAAGCTGAACACCGGCTGCAGGTCCTCGCGCTTGAAGAGCACCTCATTCTGCAGGCGGGCCGAGAGCCGCGCGGCCGGTTCGAGCGGCGTCTCGGTCGCGACGTCGTAGACGCGGCTCGTGAGGATCAACCGCAGCATCCTCTCCAGAGGGACGACGGGGTCGGACATGAGCAGAATCCTAGCAGCGACGGCTGCTGAGCGCTCTCGTCGTTTCTCTTTGAAGTCCGGCAATTCTTGAGGTCCGGTGATTCTCGAGGTCCGGAAATCCTTGAGGTCCACGTGATCCTTGAAGTCCACTGCTTGAGGTCCCGCGATCCTTGAGGTCCGCTGAAGCTCGCGGTCCGGTGCTTGTGCTCCGGACGTCGAGCGCTCTCCACTCCGGACTTCACGCGCTCTTCAGGCCGGACTTCAAGTGCGGTTTACTCCGGACCTCGAGCGCGCTTCACTCCGGACCTCAAGCTGACGGTCTAGAGTTCGCTTCGCCGTCAGTCTGGTTAAACCTCGTAGAGCGAGGCCGCCAGCCGCTTGAGCCCACGATCGCGGGCGATGAGATCGAGATGGATGGACGTCCAGTCGGCGAGCAGGACGCTTTCGCTCCCCTCGCCGTCATAGGTCTTGAGATAGCCGCTGCATTTTTCGCAGTAGTCGATGCGGAGGCCCGACTCGCCGCTGACGGCCACGACCGCCAGGCGATGTTCGTCCTGGGCGTCGCAGAACGGGCACGCGGTTCGACGATACCGCCAGCGCGTCTTGCAGCGGCCGCACGACAGCTTTCGCAACCGGCCCGGATCCTTGCCGACCAGCTGCGCCATCGCCGGCGGCTCTCCGCACGTCGGGCAGAAGTTGCGAAGCCAGTGCTCCTCATTGCGCCACGCGTCGAATTCGCTCACGAGCGGACTCAGATAACGAACCAGGACTGCCCACACCAGGTAGCGAAACAGCCCGGGGTTCGTCGGCGAGAACGCCTCCCACGCCGAGACCCCGCCCGGGGCGGCAGCCTCATCGCGGAGTGGTCGAAGTTCGGCGTCGAGGATCCGGCATTGTTCGGCGAATGTGCCGGGCAACGGAGACGAGGCGAGGTTGCTGATCAGGGAGAAGACCGCGCTCTCCGGCCGTGAGAGATCCACCGACGCCGCCGGGCTTTGCAGCAGCGGCACTCCAGCGCGAAAGTCATCGGCGTACCGTTCCCAGTCCGGCATCGGCGCCACGGGAACATCGATCCCGGCGGCGGTGGCTTCGACGAGGGCGTACACGTCCGCCACCGGCTGGAGGTAAGGATGCGCCGCCAACCAGACGTCTCGAGTCATCCGATCAGTGTCCGCGCGCGGGCTGGTCCTTCGGCAGGACCGGCATCAGCCGCGCCCCCAGTCCGAACAGGAAGATGGTGGCCGCGATGAGGCCGATGGAGATGCCCCACTCGACGGCCGTCGGCGCGTATGTCTCGGGTGCGACCTGCGGCATCGACCCCTTGAGCGTCATCGCGAAGAGCACGACGTTCACCCGGTTGAAGACAATCCCCAGCGTCGTGAGGAGTGCGCCGGTAAAGAGGACCGCCGGGTCGCGGCGCCACGACGCCGACGCGAGCAGCAGCAGCGGGATCACCCCACCGACGATCAGTTCGATCGCGAGCAGCGTGCCCGTCCGGGCGGACCAGGCGGTGAAGAGCGGGCCTCGCAGGGCCATGTCACCCAGGCGGAACACCATGTAGACGAGGAGCGCCCAGAATGTGATCTGGCCCATCGAAGCCAGCTGGCGGATTCGCAGCCGCCGGTGCCAGGCTTTCGCGATCCACATCTCGATCACGATGATGAGTCCGGTGCCTGCCGCGATCGAGGACAGGAAGAACGACACCGGCAAGACCGGCGACCACCACTGCGGCGCGAGCTTGTCAGGCATGAGCAGGAACAGCGAGCCGAGCGAGCTCTGGTGCATGGTGGAGAGCGTCACGGCGGCGATCGCGAGCATGATCGGCTCGGCCTTGTTGTCCCTGGCCCGGAAGGTCCAGGCGAGGAACGAGAAAATCGCCATCGTGATCGCGGCATACAGGAAGTTGCGCGAGAGCAGGTACACGAACAGGGTCACCGCGCCCGCGACGTAGGCGCCAGACCAGCGCCGCCAGATCGCCATCGCCCGGCCGAGGCCCCATCGCTCGAAGGGCACCGGCAGGAACTCGATCAGCAGGATCGTGACGTAGAGGCCGACACACCATGACACCTCGAACATCGCGGACTGCTCGGGCGCCTGCAGGGCCAGCTGATAGAAATGCCACGGCATGCCGAGATCGGCGATGAGCGTGACCGTGACGAACGAGTAGCTCAACAGGCCCATGAGCACCGCGCCGCGGCCCATCGAGTACAGATCCTTGCGCTGGAAGACGTAGATCAGGCCGGCTGTCGCAAACGCGCCGGCAGCGACCGCGATCCAGACGAGATCGAAGACGATCCAGAGCCCCCAGGCGTACGTGTCCGACAGTTGGGTCGTGGCGCCGAGCCCGAACGCGAACCTGAGGATGAGGGCAAGGGCACCGAGCCCAATCAGCGCGACCAGCACCAGGTTGAACGGCGTCCAGAGTTTCTGCTGAAGCGGCTCGAACTCGGGGTGATGATCATGATCGGCGGCGTGCGACGCGGCCGACTGCTGCCGGGCGAGACCGGACGCGCGCCGCTTCAGGAACGCATAGACGCCGCCGAGCATCGAGCCCACCGCCATGACGGCCGGCGGCACGGCATGCAGCGCTCCCGCGGAGAACGCCGGGTACGACTTGTCGCCCACGTCCGGGAATCCCAGCTTCGAAAACGGGACGGCCGAGAGATACAGCACCGTGGTGCCGCCCGCTTCCTTCTCGCCGTAGATGTGATCCACGTACCTGCCGGGGCGTGCGGCCATGCGGCGGCGTGCCTCCTCCAGCATTTCGTCGCGGTCCCCGTAGCGCAGCGCGTCGGCCGGGCACGCCTTGACGCAGGCGGGCACGGCGATGGTGTCGGTGAACTGCTGCTGCTCGACGGCAGTGAGCGCCTGGCCGTTGCGGGCCTCGGGCAGCGGTTGATCGCAACGATCCGCACAGTGCGTGCACTTGTGGATCTTGGGCTTGAGCGTGTTCCAGTCGGCCGACGGGACGCCCCACGGGCACGCCCACATGCAGTACCGGCAGCCGATGCACTTGTCTTCTTCGTAGACGACAGGACCATCGTCCAGCCGGACCAGCGCGGTCGTCGGACAGGAAGAGACGCAGGCCGGCTCCAGGCAGTGCAGACACCGCCACATCGTCGAGGCGAAGTGCAGGCCGCCGGGCGCCTTCTCGTCGGGGATCTCATGAAACGAAATGAGCGTCAGCGTCTTCGCACTGAGGACGGCGGGATTCTGAAATCCCAGATCGGGTTCGAGCTCCGTCTGCTCGCCGTCGCGATCGTTCCACTGCTTGCACGCGACCTGGCACGCCCGGCAGCCGATGCAGTTGGTGATGTCGACCAGCGTCGTGCGGGTCCTGATGGGAGGCGCGGCGGCCGCCTGACTCATGGTCCTCTCCTTCGCGCTCATCGCCCTTTCGGGCCCGCCGAACGAACGGCGGCATCGCGGACCTTCACGACGTTCACGAGGCACGCCTTGCTCTCCTGGGTTCCCGCTCCGGGATCCGCGGCGTCGATCGTGAGGTGGTTGACGCTGGGGCCGGTCGACAGCCCCTGGAAGCCCCAGCAGTACGGCATCCAGACGACGGTGACCTCTCGGTCGCCGATTTTCAGGGCCTTCATGCGGGGTGTGACGAGGGCTTTGACCTCGAGCTCACCGCGTGCCGACGAGACCCGGACCCAGTCCCCCGATTTCAGGTTGAGCTTCTGAGCGAGGGCGACCGGCAGCTCGAGCACCGGTTCGGGAACGAGCTCGTTGAGCCAGGGGATGTTCCGCGTCGTCGAGCCGCAGCACCAGTGTTCGGCGACCGTCGATGTCATCAGCACGTAGGGGTACTTGTCGGCGGTGCCGATCGGCTGATGCGATGCGACGCGCGGATACTTCACCGTCGGGTTGCTGTTCACGCTCGGGTGAAGGACGTTGGCCACCGCGCTCTCGACCGGCTCGTACATCTCCGGCAGGGGGCCATCCTTGGGCACATAGGCCACGTCGCGCGGGTACCCCGGATTCTTAGGGTCGGGATCCGAGTAGACGGCCGCGAAGAGGCGCGCGACGCCTTCCGCGCCCAGGTGGAATGCCCGCTGGCCGTTCGGCGAGTCGGGGCCGTCGGTGAGGACGGGTACGTCAGGCACGTCGTGCCCCGTCCAGCGCTTCGCCTGTTCGTCCCACCAGACGATGGGTTTCGAGCCCGGATAGGGCTGGCCGTGCCGGTCGCACGACGCGCGGTTGTAGAGGATCCGCATGTTGTTGGGCCAGGTCCACCCGAAACCGGGGTAGAGGCCGAGGCCTCCAGGATCCGTTTTCGAATCGCGGCGCTTCGAGAGGTTCTCGCCGTTGGCGAAGACGCCGGCGTAGATCCAGGCGCCGGACGACGTGGACCCGTCGGCTCGCAGATCGCTGACCCTGCGGATGAGATCGCCCGCCTTGAGGCCGGTCTCCGGGTTGTCGCGCAGGGCGTAGCCATTGATCTCGCGCAGCACGTCCTCAGCCGTGGTGTAGGTCCAGAACGCCTTCCGGATGATTTCGTCCCTCGGCTCCGTCGAGTCCTTGACCAGATCGCGCACCGCGCGGAAGACCAGATCCACGATCTCGCCGTCGGGCTTGGCCTGCCCCGGCGGCTTCACGGCAGCGTGGCGCCACTGCACCATCCCGCCCGAGTTGCTGATGGTTCCGTTCTTTTCCATGAAGAACGCCGCGGGCAGCAGGATCACTTCGGTGGAGATGGACTTCGGGTCAGCGCCGGGGCGGCGCCAGAACGCCGCGGTCTCGGTCTCCCAGATCTCCTGGACGACGAGCGTCTCGAGCTTGGCCATCGCATCGAACGTCAGCTTGAGATTGGGCAACGTGACCGCGGGATTCTGGCCGACGATCCAGAGGAGCTTCAGCTTCCCGGCGAGAGCATCCTCGAACATCGGCAGGGTGCCATAGTCTTTGGCCGCGTCGCGCTTGGGCAGCCATTCGTAGGCATAGTCGTTCTCGGCGGTGGCTGCGTCTCCGAAGAACGCCTTGAGCGTGTTGACGAGGTACCGGCTGTCGGCGATCCCGTTCTTGCGCACGTAGTCGCGGATGGCCGGCTCGGCGTTCGACGCAGAGTTGAGATAGCCCGGCATGTAGTTGTAGAGCACGGCCATGTCGCACGCGCCCTGAACGTTCGGTTCGCCGCGCAATGCGTTGACGCCGCCGCCCGGCTTGCCAATGTTGCCGAGCAGGAGCTGCAGGATCGTGAACGACCGGATCCCCTGCACGCCGGTCGTGTGCTGGGTCATCCCGAGGGCGTAGAGGATCGACCCTGGCCGGTTCTTCGCCATCGTCTCCGCGATCTGCCGGATTTGATCGGCCGGAATGCCGGTGATCCGCTCGCCCATCTCCAACGTGTACCGTGAGACGAAGGTCTTCAGGCGCGAGAAGACGCAGTGCGGGTCAGCCAGGCTGCTGGCGACACGCGGTTTGCCCGTCGCGTCGAGCTGGTATCCCCAGGTCTTGGTGTCGTATTTGTGCTGCGCCGCGTCGAACCCGCTGAACACGCCGTCCTTGAAATCGAACGCCTCGTCACCAAGAAACAGGGCGTTTGTGTGGGTGACGACGTAATCCTCGTCGTACAGCTTGTTGACGATGATGTGGTTAATCATCGTGTTCTGAAAGGCGGCGTCGGTGCCGGGCCGGATGCGCGCATAGACGTCGGCCGCCGACGAGGTCCGGGTGTATCGCGGGTCGACGTGGATGATCTTCGCCCCGTTCTCCTGGGCCTTGCGAATCCACTTGAAAGCCATGGGGTGGTTCTCGGCGACGTTGCTGCCCTCCACGAGGATCGTCTTGCAGTGCTGCAAGTCGACCCAGTGGTTGGTCATCGCTCCCCGACCGAACGAGGCCCCCAGACCGGGGACCGTAGGGCTATGTCAAAGCCGGGCCTGGTGCTCGATGTACGCCAGGCCGAGCAGCCGGGCCGACTTCTGAAAGAGGTAACACTCCTCGTTCGTGTTCTGCGCGCCGCCCATGAAGCCGATCGCGTCGGTCCGATTGACGGGCACCTCCTTGTCGCCGACCTTCTCGGTGGCGATCCACGTCGCGTCGCGCGTTTTCCGGATTTTCTGGGCGATTCGCGTGATCGCGTCGTCCCAGGAGATGTCCTCCCAGCGGTCACTGCCCGGCGCCCGGTAGCGGGGCGTCGTCAGCCGGTTCGGGGAGGCGTGCGTCGCGTGCATCGAAATGCCTTTGACGCACAACGACCCGCGATTCACGATGTGGTCGTAGTCGCCCTCCATCGTCAGGAGCTTGCCGTCGCGAACCGCCGCGATCATCCCGCATCCGCACGAGCAGAAGTTGCAGGAAGTCGTGAACTCGCTGACGTTCGAAAGCTTGAGCGCACGGGAGGCGGCCTGCACCGCAGGTACATCGAGCAGACCATGGAGGGCGAGTCCGGCGCCGCCGCCAATCGTCGCCTTCAACCAGGCCCGGCGTCCGAGTCCCGTCGAGGCCGCGGTTTTTCCGAGGGCATGGCTGGACGATCGGTCACGTTCTTCCATTGGACATCGCCTCCAGGCCGGTACGTGCTTCCCGCGGCCTCGGCAAGCAAGGAGTGTTCCGACGATGCGCTGCGGGAAATGCCGCACTTTGGATTCCACGGCCGGGAAAAACCCCGCGACATGTCGCGGAGGATCGAAAGGCCGCCGCGGTTCTCTCCAACTCCGGGTCATGCCTGCATTCGGTACTACATGTGCATGGTCGACATCACTAGTCGGGAGTATGCTCGACATTGGCCTTGAACCAGGGCGAAGCGCGCGTTATCTTGCAGCGTCTCCTCAAGTCGATCCTTTCGCAGGGAGCGGATGTGAAGTGGCCTAAGTTCTTTATTGGACTCGCGCTGCTCGCCTGGATTGGCCTGCTCACGGGCAGCCTCGTCAATGCGCGGCAGCCCGAAGCACAGCAGGCGCCCCCGAAACCGACGCCCGCGCAGCAGCCGGCCCCGCAGGCGCCGCCTGCCGGCTTACCGCCGGGCTACGCCGGCACGGCGAGCTGTATCCAATGTCATGACGAAGCGGCGAAGAGCTTTGACCGGTCGCGGCACGGGCAGGTCAAGGATCCCCGCTCGCCCGCCGGCACGCTCGGCTGCGAGAGCTGCCACGGTCCAGGCCAGGCGCACAATGACGACGAAGCGAAGGGAAAGATCAAGATAATCAAGAAGCTGAAGCCGGCCGAGATTAACGAGACCTGTCTCAGCTGCCACAACCGCGGGACCCACGCCGGTTGGGAGGGCAGCGCGCACGACAAGCGCGACCTGTCGTGCGCGACGTGTCACAGCGTGCACAGCCCGAAGTCGCCGGAGCGGCAGCTGGTGAAGGCGACCGAAACGCAGCTCTGCGCGACGTGCCACCGGCTGCAGGTGGCCAAGACTGAACGCGCCGTCGCGCACATGCCGGTGCGCGAAGGGAAGATGTCCTGCAGCTCGTGCCACAACCCGCACGGCTCGATCACCAACGTCAAGAATCTCAAGACGGGTAGCTCAGTTGCCGAGCTGTGCACGACCTGTCATACCGAGATGCGCGGCCCGATGATCTTCGAGCACGCGCCGGTGCGCGAGAACTGCGCGACGTGCCACGACCCGCACGGGTCCTCAAACGACCGGATGCTCGTGGTCCGCATGCCGATGCTCTGCCAGCGCTGCCACATCGCGAGCAAGCACCCGGCGACGCTCTACGACAAGGACCAGATCACCACCAACAAGAGCAACCGGATGTTCGGCAGATCGTGCGTGAACTGCCACTCGATGATCCACGGATCGAACCACCCGTCCGGTCAGTTCTTC
>Ga0111539_10000179_pt1 | contig 73753 bp, 52 predicted proteins | sample RhiMethybrSRZTD1_FD_79667 | JGI IMG/M metagenome (GOLD analysis project Ga0111539, IMG submission 79667) | Populus rhizosphere microbial communities from Tennessee, USA - Rhizosphere MetaG P. TD hybrid SRZTD1 (version 2) (version 2) | ecosystem: Host-associated > Plants > Roots > Rhizosphere >...
CGCGCAGATCTTGGCCGGCGGAATCCTTCGCCCGGGTGATTCCATCGAGGAGATTCCCTCACGCGAGGAGATCACCTCACGCTGAGCTCCGGGTCTCGGGCAACGCACGCCGTTCGCCCCATCGCCCTCGTCGCGCTCACCCTTCCTATTCTCATTCCGCTTCTTCGCCCGGGATGGTTCGAGAGCCACGAAGGTCTCTCCTATCCCATTCGTCTCGTCGAGGTCGCCCGCTGCTGGGAAGACGGAATGTGGTCGGCGCGATGGTTCCCCGATCTGAACTCCGGCCAGGGATATCCCTTTCTCTCCTTCTACGCTCCGTTGATCTTTTGGATCGCGGGTGCATTCCACGCCGCCGGCGCCGACGTGGCGCTCGCTCTCAAGCTCACGATCACATTGGGAGTGCTGCTCGCGGCATTTGGAATCGATCGTCTCGTTCGCGAAGAGACGGCGGCGCGCGGCGCGGGAATTGTCGCCGCCGCGTTGTACATCTACGCGCCGTACTTCGTGCGCGACATTTTCATTCGTGGAGATCTCGCCGAATCATTCGCCATGGGTCTTCTGCCTTGGAGTCTTTGGGGAATGCTGCGTCTGCAACGCACGGCGCGCGGGCGCGACATTGCCATCGCCACATTCGCCGGTGCGGCCTCCATTCTCGCGCACAACATTCTCGGCCTCTTCAGCGGAATTCTCATGGCGCTGACCGCTGCGGTGGCTTTCGCCACATCCCGCCTGCAGCCACGCCGCGTCACCCTGCGCGCGGTCGGCGCAGCGGGAATCGGAGCGCTCCTGGTGAGCGCATTCTTCTGGATGCCGGCACTTCTCGAGAAGAAGTTCGTGCAGATCGACGTCATGACCAGCGGTCAATACGAGGTGGCCAAGCATTTCGTTCGCATCGATCAGCTCTTGGGGCGCGGAGAATTCCCGGGCGTGGGACAAGGACTTCCCATGTCCTTCGAGCTCGGCTGGATCAACATTGCCGGCGTGCTCGCCGCGGCAGCCTTCGCGCGTTCGCTTTGGAGATACCAGCGCCCGCTCTTCATCTTGGGAATGCTTCTCTTCCTTCTGGGAACGGCGCGCGCCATGAAGGTGAGCGCGCCCGTCTATGAGACGTTCGAGATTCTTCGTTATGTGCAATTCCCGTGGCGATTCCTTTCCCTGGCTGCGCTGGGCAGCGCTATCTTGGGCGGACTGGCCTTTGCACAGATGTTGGGCAGATCGCGAAGCTCTTTCCGCGGAATTGCCGCAATTGCCATCACGAGCGCAGCGATTGTCTTCGTCCTTCCGCTTCTGGGACCGCGACCCAATTTTACGCTTCCCTCCTGGGCACTCGATCCCGCCGCGTATCGCAACAAGCGAGAGACCACGACGGTCGGCGAATACCTGCCCATCTGGGCGCGAGAACATGAAGCGCCGCGAGGATTCGAGAACGGCGTGAAGATCGAGGGCGGAGGCAGGATCGAGAGCGCACGGCGGCGTGCGGGGCGGATCGAAGCGACCTTGGAGCTGGATGGTCCCGCCAATATCGTGTTTCAGGATCTCTACTTTCCCGGATGGAACGTTCGATCGAACGGACATGAAGTTCCCTTCGCGCCACAAGAGGGGACCGGTCGCATCAAGGCCCAGTTGCCCGCGGGACGCCACGAATTGGAGGCGCGCTTGGAATCGACGCCGGTCCGCAAGGGATCCAGCATTCTTTCGGCCCTGGCTGCGATCATCTTCCTGGCAGGTGGCGCGAGGAGGAGGAAACTCGCCCCTCCGGCTTGAGAAAGGCCGGGGAATGAGCTAACGTTCTGGTCTCCCGAATCCCTCCTTCGGGTTCAAGCGCTCAACCCTCCAGAACGCTCATGCACGGAGCTTTTTCGATGCTTGCTTCGAACCATCGACAGTCCAGTCGTTCTGTCACGATTTCAGGCGAACTTTCCAAAGCTCCTTCCGGAATCTCTGGTCTTGATGAGGTCACCGGCGGAGGCCTTCCGCGGGGTAGGCCTACTCTGGTTTGCGGAAGCGCGGGCTGCGGGAAAACGCTCTTGGCGATGGAGTTCGTCGTGCGCGGGGCCATGGAGTTCGACGAGCCCGGCGTGATCGTCACGTTCGAGGAATCGGCCGAGGACCTCGCCAAGAACGTTCGGTCCCTGGGATTCGACCTCGAGGAGCTGACCAAGCAGAACAAGATCGTCATCGACTATATCCACGTCGATCGAAGCGAGATCGAAGAGACCGGTGAATACGATTTGGAAGGGCTGTTCATCCGCTTGGGATTGGCGATCGACTCGATCGGCGCGAAGAGGGTCGTCCTCGACACGATCGAAGCGTTGTTCGGCGGACTCGACAATTCCGCAATCCTCCGCGCGGAGCTGCGGCGCCTCTTTCGCTGGCTCAAAGATCGCGGCGTGACCACCGTCGTCACCGGGGAGCGCGGCGATGGACAGCTCACCCGGCAAGGTCTCGAAGAATACGTCTCCGACTGCGTCATTCTCCTCGATCATCGGGTCGACGAGCAGAAGTCGACGCGCCGTCTTCGCATCGTGAAGTATCGCGGATCGGTGCACGGTACGAATGAATACCCGTTCTTGATCGATCAGACGGGCATTTCGGTGCTGCCCATCACTGCGATCACGCTCGAGCACGAGGTCAGCGATGCGCGGATCTCGAGTGGCGTGCCGAAGCTCGACGCGATGCTGGGTGGAGAAGGCTTCTATCGAGGAAGCTCGATTCTGGTTTCCGGGACGGCCGGAACCGGAAAAAGCAGTCTCGCCGCGTCGTTGGCCGACGCCACTTGCCGGCGGGGCGAGCGCTGCCTCTATTTCGCGTTCGAAGAGTCCGAACGGCAAATCGTTCGCAACATGCAATCGATCGGAATCAAGCTCGATCCGTGGATCAAAAAGGGCCTGCTCGACATCCATGCGTCTCGTCCAACGCTTCACGGCCTGGAATCCCACTTGGTCGCGATTTACAAACTGGTGAAGCAGTTCAAACCGAGCGTCGTCATCGTGGACCCGGTTTCGAATCTCACGTCCGCGGGGACGCCCCCCGAAGTTCAATCCGCTTTGCTCCGCCTCGTCGACCATCTCAAGACGGAGCAGATCACCGCCTTCATGACCGCGTTGACCTCGGGTGGCGATGCGCTGGAAGGCACCGAGGTCAACATCTCCTCGCTCATCGATACGTGGCTTTTGGTGCGCGACATCGAGATCGGCGGGGAACGCAATCGAGGACTCTACGTTCTCAAATCCCGCGGCATGCCGCATTCCAATCAGATTCGAGAGTTCTTGTTGACCGATCATGGAATCGACTTGCTCGAAGTCTATTCCGGATCGGAAGGAGTTCTGACCGGTTCGTTGCGCTCCGCCCAGGAACGGAAAGAAAAGGCGGCGATGGTGAACCGGAAACAAGAAAACGAGCGCAGGCAGCGAGAGCTGGAGCGCAAACGCAGGGCCCTGGAGGCGCAAATCACCGCTCTTCGAGTCGAGTTTGATTCGGTGGAAGAGGAAGCGAGAATCATCTCCGAACAGGATGTCGAGCGCGAAGACATCGTCGAGAAAGACCGCACGTCCATGCGGATTCGCCGGGGAGGTGCCGCCGCGGCGGCCCCCGTCACGCAATCGGTCCGCACCCGATCGAAGGAAAGGTCATGATGGACTCTTTTCAGAATCCAGCCACCCCCAATGGCGGTGAGCTCTCCCACGAGGAGGCAGTCTGGGACCTCCGTCTCTATGTCGCCGGGCAGACTCCAAAGTCCATCGCCGCGTTCGATAACTTGAAGCGCATTTGTGAGGAGCACCTGGCCGGACGCTACCGAATCCAGGTGATCGATCTCATGAAAGATCCGAAACTGGCGCGCGACGATCAGATCCTGGCGATTCCCACCCTGGTGCGCAAACTGCCCGATCCCATTCGCAAGATCATCGGGGATCTTTCGAATACTGAGAGAACCCTCGTGGGTCTTCAAATCCGCCAGGCGTCCACTCCGTGACTTCCCCGAAGACGTCGCACGAGCTAGAGAAAGAAATCGAGATCCTTCGAGCCCAGCTGGAAGAGGCCGGCGCCATGATCGAAGCGATCCGCACCAATCAAGTGGACGCGTTTCTCGTGGAGCATGGCTCGGAAGAGCGAGTCCTGGTGCTCGACGGAGTCGACCGCCCCTATCGATTGCTCATCGAGCGCATGCAACAAGGTGCAGTCACCGTGTGGGCGGATGGGACGATCATCTACGCGAACAAGCGCTTCGCAGAGATGATCGACGCTGCGCTTTCTTCCCTGATCACCTCCAACCTCGCCGACTCCTTCCTTCCGCTCGACCGCTCCGAGCTGCTTCAGGTTCTGAAGGAGGCTTCCAGTGCGGACCAGGAGCGCGAGCTCACGCTTCGGCGCTCCTCGGGCGCCAGCATTCCGGTTCACCTGACGGTCAGCCCGCTGCTTGAGGGAAAGGAGATTCTCTGTGTCATCGTGACCGATCTCACCCAGCAGCGCCTTCACGAAGCCGAACGGGAGCATTTCGTCCAGGCCCAAGCGGCGCGAGCAGCGGCCGAATCGACCTCGGCAATTCTCTTGGAAGCGGATCGGCGCAAAGACGAGTTCCTCGCCATGCTGGCCCATGAGCTCAGGACTCCTTTGGCCCCCCTGCGCAGCGGCGTCGAGATCTTGAATCGCACCAGCTCACAGGAAGATTCCGTTCAAAAGACTCGCGACATGATGACCAGGCAGATCGAGAATCTCGTTCGCCTCGTGGACGACCTTTTGGACGTCAGCCGGGTCACTCATGGAAAGATCGCGCTGCAAATCGAGATCGCGGATCTAGCGGCGATCGTGAAGCGGGCGCTGGAGAGCGCACGAGCACAAATCGAAGATCGGGGGCACCACCTCGACGTGCGCATGCCTCAAGAACCTCTTTGGGTGAATGCCGACGTCGTGCGTCTGGCGCAGGCCATCGCCAATCTGTTGAGCAATGCGGCGAAGTTTACGCCTGAAGGAGGCACGATCTCCCTGCTGGTGGAGGAGCACGCCGGCGGACGCGCCGCGATCCGCGTGCGCGACAATGGAATCGGCGTCGCTCCGGAAATGCTTCCCAGGCTGTTCGATCTCTTCGTTCAAGCGGATGCAACTGCGGGACGCACGGAAGGTGGACTGGGAATCGGACTCACCCTCGCCGCTCGTCTCGTGGAAATGCACGGAGGATCGCTGAAGGCGTTCAGCAGCGGCATTGGACGGGGCAGCGAGTTTGCGCTCGAGCTTCCCCTGCTTCCCGAAGAGCAAGCGGCGAGCATCGCTCCCGCAGCGAAAGTCACTTCAGGGATACCCAAGCCCCGGCGAATTCTCGTCGTCGACGACCACCGCGATGCTGCCGAAAGCTTGGGGATCTTGCTTCGACTCCGAGGTCACGAGGTGCGGGAAGAATTTGAAGGCGGCCAAGCACACTCGGCAGCGATCGATTTCGATGCCGAAGTAGTGTTTCTGGACATCGGCTTGCCGGGTCTGAACGGGTACGAGATCGCCAAATGCATGCGCCTGGACCCGCGCCTCAACAACGCTCACCTGATCGCCTTGAGCGGATACGCCAGTGAAGAACACCGGCTGCAATGCCAAGCCGTTGGATTCGATCGTCTTCTCGTCAAACCGGTGGAGCTGGCCTCGCTCGAATCGATCCTCGACGCATTGCCGTTCCGCGAAAGAAACTCTGGCGCGCCGCAGTCCGAAGCGGGCGGCATCGCAGCGCTGGCCGAGCGAAGCCGCACCTCGCCACTTTCCGAACGCACCGGTTCCTAACTCACCTGGCGCTCCTTGTCGGGCTCGGCGCCGGCACCATCGAGATCACTCTCCCAAAAGCGGGGCCTTTTCCCACCGCGAGCGCAAGCGCCGCGAAGCTTCTCGGAAAAGCCAGATCACGAGAACGTAGGTCAACGATTGCACCGGATAACGGAAGCGATTGTTTTCCCCGAACTCGAATAGGATCCCCGCGGCCGCGGTCCATAAGACGGCGCCTGCCGTGAAGGCGAAGAACAGGCGCTCGTGCGAAGGTCCGCGGCGCCGAAGCACGGTTATGATCGCCGCCAAGACGGCGGCGATTCCGAGGAGGATGACGATGAAATTCGATTCGAAGGCTTCCCATCGGCGAGCAAGTCCCCGGATCGGATAGCGATTCGGCTGCAGAAACAGATCGTCCGTGGTGGGCTCCAGGTAGCGGTGCGCGGTCCAGGCGATCGATCGGAGATACGCTCCCGGCTCTTCGCGCATTATGCGTAACGCGGCTCGCGCATAGACTTTCGAGGCGATCGGATAAATCCAGTGGTTGTAATTCACCGGATTCTCTCGAGTCTGCGTCTTCTTCGTTTGATCGAGTGCCGCGATGTGCCAATCCTGATCCGCCTGCCGGCCGAGCACCTCCATGTAGATTTCCGGCGTCGAGAATTCCCATTCGCGAGAGAGCGGGGGAAGAATCCCGCGCGAGATCATGCTCTCGACTCTTTCCGGGGGCACGATCTCGGTCATCATGCGATGCAGGCTGTTTCCTCCCCACGAGCTGGTCCCGAAAAACCCGAACAGGAACCAGTTCTTGACCGCCCACAAGATGACGACGGCGAGCGGAATGGCAGCCAGCCGGATCACGCGCATTCGCCGTTCCCGGGGAAAAAGCGCGGCCGCGGCAGCGGTCGCGACCACCAGAAAGAGCGGATGAAACAAGCTTCGCAAAAGGACCAGCGCCGCCAAGAGAGCGAACGCGCAGCCCAACCAGGCTCCGGCGCGCACTCCGTCTTTCAAGAAACACCATGCCGCAGCGATCAGCAGCACCTGCTCCAGGTGCGGGTAGAAGTACCAATTCTCATAGAGAATGAAGGCCGGCGTGCAGGCGTAGAGGAGCGCCAGCAGGGACGCGATCCAAACCGGCAGCCCCAAGCGGCGGAGAAGCGACGCCAAAAGAAGGCACGTCGCCAAGCCGGCGGCGAAGTACAACGGGCTCAACACGAAGCCGGGATCGTTGGGCGAGCATTTGAGTGCGATCCCGGTGAGCAAATTGAACAGCGGAGGCTGGGCATGCAAGTGCCACAGGCTTTCGACCAGCCGGCTTTGCAGCAGGGGAGGATCCAACAGCTGCGCAAAGTACTGGATCGTGTCGTCGCGAAAGCGCAACCCGGCGGCGGAGTAGGCCAGCCGTGAGCCCACGAATGCGATCGCCAAGAGAGCCGCCGCGCGCCATCCCAAGCCGGGGCCATTGCCCGCGTCGCGAGGGGGAACTATCCTGAAGCCGATGTCCGCCACCTCCTCTTCTTCCGCACGCACTCCTGAAACGCCGCTCGAGGTCATCGTCGCTCGCAGCGCCGGCACTTGCTTCGGCGTCGAGGATGCGATCGAGATGGCCGAGCAGAGGCGCAAGCCCATCCTCGGCCCCATCGTTCACAATCCGCTCATTGTGAACAACCTTTCGGCTCAAGGCATCCCCATTCTCGAGCGTTATAGCGACTTGGGGAAGCTGGCCGGGGAAGGAGTCCAGGAGGTCGTCATCACCGCGCACGGCTATCCCAAGGAGCTGAAGGAAGAGCTCACCCGCCGCGGCATTCGCTTTCACGACGCGACCTGCCCGGTGCTCTTGAAGTGGGTCTACGGCAAGATTCGCCATTTCGAGGAACGCGGCTTCCGGGTCATCTTGATCGGCAATCCGCAGCATGCGGAGATCATCGCCAGCCGTTCCTACGGCACCGACATTCTCGTGGTGTATTCCTCGGAAGACGTGGATGCGCTTCCCGACGATCTCGGCCCCACCGCGGCGATCTGCCAGACCACGATCACGCGCGACAAGTTTCAATTCTTGATCGAGGAAATCCGCCACAAGAAGTATCCCGACTTGAAGGCGATCGACACCCGCTGCAAGCCAGTGAAGAACCAACAAGAGGCGGTCGAGCGCTTGGCGCAATGGGTCGACGCGATGATCATCGTCGGCGGCTACAATTCCTCGAACACGACCAACCTGGCGCGCATCTCCCGTAAGTTTCTTCCTCAGCGCACGCACCACATCGATTCGGTCGCGCTGATCCAAGAGGAGTGGATCCGCGATATCAAGACGCTCGGCATCGGTGCCGGAACGTCCACGCCCAAATCGCAAATTCAGGCCGTGCAGCGCAGAATCGGCGAGCTGTCGAATGGCAACGTGCACTACGTGCGTGAGGACCGCGACGGCGAGCTGGTGAAGGATGATTTCGGAGAGGACGTGGAGATCTGAGAACCCGTCTCCCGGTCCTCATTCCTTTGCTTCTCGCGGCAATCCTGGCTCTTCGAACGCTCGAGCGCGACTCGGTCACCATCGACGAATTCGGGAATCTCCCGCTCACCATTGCGTATTGGAAGCCGGGAGCATTGCACATCGATCGCGGCAATCCTCCGCTGACTCGCTGGATTCAAGGCCTTCCCTTCGTGCACCATCCTCCCGAGCTGGGCGCCTCGCGCGAAGAATTGGCGGCGATCGAAACGTCTTGGGACTTGGGCTATCGCTTCGAGAGCGCGCACACGAACGATTACCACGCGCTGCTCGTGCGCGCCCGGTTCGCGTCCTTGGCGATGCTTCTCGCCGTGGTGCTCGGCGTGTATCTCTGGGCGCAAAGCTTGGCCGGAACGCGCGCCGCGCTCGCTTCCGCGACGCTCGCCGCGGTGTGTCCCAATCTTCTGGCTCACGGGCGTCTGGTCACGCCGGACATCGGCGTGACCGCGTGCGTGATCTGGGCGGCGTGGGCTGCGCAGCGCGCGTTCGATCGTCCTTCGGCGATGCGCGCCGCTCTCGCCGGGCTGCTCGCGGGAATTGCGTGTCTGGCGAAATTCAGCGGGGTCTTGGCCATTCCCGTTCTCGCCGCAGCCGTGGCCATCTCGCCGGGGACGCTTCCGCGGCGCGCACTTCGGCTGGGCGCATTTTTCGCGGCCGCAATCCTTCCCTTGTTTGTCGCGTATGCATCGCCGGCCCTCGCGCGCATCGGCGGTGTCCCCATTCCGTTTCCGCAAGCATTCGTGCAGGGGATCGCCGCACAGCTCTCCGAAGCTCCCTATCCCGCTTATCTCTTCGGCCACGTGCGCGAAGGTGGTTGGCTCGCCTATTCCGTGGTGGCATTCGCGATGAAGACTCCGCTCGCGATGATCGCGCTCGCCGCTCTCTCTCTCGCGGTGATCGTTCGCCGGCGCGATGCACGTTATGCGCTTCCCTTGTTGCTCGTGTTCGTGTTCTTGGTGGTGTTCGGGTTAGTGACGAAGAAGAACGTCGGCATCCGCTACGTGCTGGTCGTGTTCCCGCTGCTTCACGTCTGCGCCTCCGCTCTCTTCACGAAAAGCGGGCGCGCTCTTTCCGTCGTCCCATCGGCGCTGTTCGCCGCGGCAATCTTCACCGGCGTCCTGGCGAGCGGAGCGCCACTCTCGTCCTTCAATGGATTGGAGCGTTTCTTCGGCGGCAAGCGCGAAGTTCTCGTCGATTCGAATCTCGACTGGGGGCAGGCTCTTCCCGATCTTCGCGAGTGGATGGAGCGGGAAAAGATTCCCATCGTCCAATTCGCGTACTTCGGGAGAATCGATCCCAATCTCTATGGCATCACTTGGCGAACGCTGCCCACTCAACCAGTGCAGGGTGCGGCCGCGATCAGCGCGTCGTTGGCGATGGGCCGCCCTTATCTCATTCGCTGGAAGCAGCGGCCCATGATGGACGCGGATTTTGGTTGGAGCCGCGAGGACAGCTGGGCGTGGTTGAAAGATCTCATTCCCGATGAGGAATTGGGCGGCGGATCGATTCTCGTGTGGAAAGACATCTCCAAGGCGAAATCGAAGTCGGCCCCCTGACTCAATCGAATCGCATCACGCGTTGAAGTGTCTCGATTCGCCGGTTCGCCTCGATGGAGCGCCGGTGCCTCTCGGCTCAAGATGCGTTCCTCGGCGCGGCCGCGGCTCGCCTTGTCCAAGATTTCCGGGGTCTCTCGTCGAGCAAGGTCTGCGGCCAACTCCGCGCTCGACTCGAGACCCCGGAAATCTGGACGGCGACCGCTGCGGCGCCTCCGGTACTCATTTCGCCGAGAAGCACCGGACTGCTCCTACGGCGAACCGGTGCGTCGCCGCCGTCACTTCTTTTCGTTGGCCGACGCTTGGGCCAGCTCGGTGCGAAAACGCGCGGCATTCTCGGGCTGCTTCAGCGCTTCGTACTCCTCGGCGAGATCGGCCTGCGCGCTCTTCAGATGCACGGTGGCCGGATCCTTCTGAGCCATCAAGATGTCGTACCCCGCGCGCGACTCCGCCTCCGCCTCCGCGTAGCGCTGCTGCCGTAAGAGCGCGCGGCCCAGCTTCACGCGAGTGATGCCCATGTACAAATGATCGTCGGAGAGCGTCTCGTGGTAGCGGCGAACGACCTCGCGGAAGAGCTCTTCCGCTCGTTTGTTGTCCTTGCGCTCCAAGTACACGCCGCCCAAGTTCGAGAGCGCGACGCCGATCAAGTAGTGCTTGTCGTCGTACACGGACATGTAGATATCGGCCATTCTCCGGAAGTCCGCTTCCGCTTCATCGAGGCGTCCCTCCTGCTGCGCCACCCGTCCCAGCTCGTTCAGCGTGGATGCCACCATAGGATGCTGCGGACCGAACACGTTCTCGCGAATCCCAAGTGCCCGGTGCAGCAGCTCGGACGCTTCGGGAAGGCGGCTTTGATAGACCAACGTTCGCCCGATCATCGTGAGTGCCGCCGCCACTTCGTAATGATCCTTCCCGTACCAACCCTCGTAGATTTCGAGCGCCTGGCGAAAGAATTTCTCCGCCTCCGGGTAATGACCCCACTCTTGTTGAATCGCTCCCAAATTGATGAGATCCGAGGCCACGTTCGGATGGCGCTCGCCGTACGCGGCGCGATCGATGTCGAGCACTTGGCGATTCAACGAATCGGACGCGGCATAATTCCCCGCATAGAACTGGCAATTCGCCAATTGGGTGACGACTGCGCCGCGGTCTTGCGGTGAAGAGCCCGCCTTCGTGTGCCAGCGGACGGCCTCGGACAAGAGCTCGATGGCTTGATCATAGGAGCCTTCGTTCTCCAAGACGATCCCGAGCGCCGACGTCGCCTCGGCGAACGCTCCCGGATCATTCGCTTGATTGTTCTTCGTGATCTCCAGTCCCTCGCGAATCAAGCGCTCTGCTTCTTCGTTTTGGGATTGATCGGCGCGTAAGAGGCCCATTGCCAACAGAGCCTGGGCGAAATCGGGATGATTCGTTCCCACCAGACGCTTGCGTTGCTCGAGCGCCGCGCTCAGAAGCGAATCGGCGCGATCCAAATTGCCCATCTTCTGTTGGATCGTCCCCAACGTCAGGTAGAGCTCGGCTTGCACGCCCGGTTCATCGTGAAGAGCTCGCGCTTCCTGCGCTCCGCGATCGAGCAGCGTGACGACGCGCAAGCTTTCCGAAGGACCAGCCGTCTCGTCCCCACCTTCGAAGAGATTCGTCATGAAATCTTGAATCCGCTGCGTGCGTGTGGCCGCGGCAACCGCCGCGTTGCGCGCGTCGATCAGGTGCAGCGTGTAATAGATCACGACGCCGATCATCGCCGCGACGCCAATCGCGGTCGCCGTGACCGGCCGCCAGTTCCGGCGCAGGAACTTGCTCAAACGGTATTGCGCGGAGTCGGGGCGCGCCTCCAAAGGCTCGCCGGACAAGTAATGGTCGATGTCGCGAATCAAGGCATCGACGGTCGCGTAGCGGCGCGCCGGATCCTTGTGCAGCGCGGTGAGACACATCACGTCGAGGTCGTCCCACGAGGCCTTGCTCTCCGCGCCGGCCGGCGCATGGGCTCGATTCTCGCGCGCCGCCATCGACGGTTTCGCCGGTTCCGTCTTGCACACGATCGTCTCCGCTTCGAGCGGAGTCTTGTCCTTCAAATCGAACGGCAATCGTCCGGTCAAAAGCTCATAGAGAATGACGCCCAAGGAATAGATGTCGGCCTGGATTCCCACGCGATCGCCGGAGAGTTGCTCGGGGGCGGCATAAGCCGGCGTCATCGCGCGCATCGCGATATGAGTCTGCTCCGCCGGGCGGTCGAGACTCTCCAATTGCTTCGCGATTCCGAAATCGAGCAGCTTTACCGTTCCGTCGGACTTCACCAGCACGTTCGAAGGTTTCAAGTCGCGATGAATGACGGCGTGCTGGTGCGTGTACAAGACCGCCTCGCACACCGCGCGGAACAGCTCGAGACGTCCCGGAATCGAGCGCACGCGCGTGCGGCAATACTCGGTGAGCGGAACACCCTCGACGTATTCCATGACGAACCAGGGCGTGCCGTCGGAGAGCGTATCCGCGTCGTAGAGCCGCGCGATGGAAGGATGATTCAATTGCGCGAGCATGCGCTGCTCGCTTCGGAATCTCTCCCGCCGGGCGGGCGAGAGCCACGCGTCGCGCAAGATTTTGAGCGCCGCGACACTCTGCAAATCTTCCCGCGCAGCGAGATACACCACCCCCATGCCTCCTTCGCCCAACATGCGTTGAATGCGATAGGGACCGAAGCGGTGCTGGGTCAGATCGATTTCTTCGCCGACGACGTTCGACGCAACGTCGGCCATCTCCCGATCAAGAACGAAGTCTTCGCGCGCATCCTGCTCGAGCATGGCGAACACTTCGGCGGCCAGCGTGGGATCGTCGGCGCATTGCCGTTCCACGTAGCGGCGCCGCTCGGGCTCAGGCAGCTCCGCCGCTTCGTGAAACAGTTTCTGAATGCGATCCCAGTGCAATGAACCCATGACACTCGATGAAGTGAAGGTGCCGCGTTCGGTCAGCGAATCTCCGGAGGCGGACGGCGCAGCTCGACGGCGAGCCACGCGCGGGCCGCGCGCCAATCGCGAAGAATCGTGGCTTCGGAAACTCCGGCCAACTCCGCGGTCTCTTCGACGTCGAGCCCGGCGAAGAAGCGGCTCTCGACGATCATCGCTTGGCGCGGCGCGATGCGAGAGAGTTCCTCCAGCGCCGCATCGAGGCCGAGCAATTCCTCCGCCGTGGAAGCGCTGCCGTGCAATCGCTCGTCGAACGTGACGAAGATCGCTTCCCCACCGCCGCGCTTGACCGCCTTTCTGCGCCGCGCCGCCTCGACGAGCACCTGGCGCATGGCCCGCGCCGCGATCCGCTTGAAGTGGAGTGGAGAGGCCGCGGTGATTTGCGGCGACGCCGCGAGCTTCAGCCAAACTTCATGGACCAATGCCGTGGGATTCAATGTGGCGCTGGGATCCCCGCGGCGAACCGTGAAGGCCAGGCGGCGCAACTCTCCGTACGTCGCATGAAAGAGAGCATCCAATGCTTGGCGATCTCCGCCCTGGTCGCGCAGAGGATCGCCGGCATCCCGTCCTTCCGAATCGGGAAACGGCGCTTCGCGAGAAGCAGTGACGGTTTTTCGAGGGATTCGACGCAATGCGGTTCGACTCAAAACGGGCTGGATGTGGAGCGAGATGTTGGGACCTGCACGGACTCCAGGCTAGCAGCGAAGGAGCCGTCCGCGCAATGTGGCCTCCTGTCCCGCGCATCGTCGCCGTCTCCCGGGCCTGTCCGGGCGCAAAGGCCGGCTTTTTTCGCGGGGAATTGCATGAAGGTGCTGGACGGAAGGATCGGGGTCGTCGGAGGAGGTCGAGCCGGCCGGCGCAAGAGCAACGTGCTTTCGATCTTGGAAATCGGCGAGCATCAATTGAGGCGAATCGTGCTGCCGGATGCGCTGCGCGAACCGATGACGACGGGAAAGTACGCGCGGATTCTCTTGGGAAGAGGACTTTCCTTGGGACTCGTGACCAGGCCCTACATTGCCGCGATCGAGATCGACGGAAGGAAGTACAAGACGAGCCAAGTCATTGTGGTCGCCTTGCTCAAGACTTTGCTGTACGGGACCGCGGGATACTTGGTTCTTTCGCGCGTGTCGCTGCCGCTCGGCCTCATCTTTGGCGCAGGGGCGGCGATGTATTACGCGAAAGACTCTCTGGACTTCATTCGCTTTTGACGATGTGCCCCAAACGCAGCGAATTGAGCACAACGGAAACGGAGCTCAAGGCCATGGCCGCACTCGCCAAGACCGGAGAGAGCAGCCACCCGGTCCAGGGAAAGAACACGCCCGCGGCGAGCGGAATCCCCAGCACGTTGTAACCGAAAGCCCACACGAGATTCTGCACGATGATGCGATGGGTGGCGCGCGCGAGTCGCATCGTCCAGGCGATTGTGTCCAGACGCCCGCTCAAGATCGTGACGTCCGCCGCTTCGGCCGCGATGTCCGAGCCGCCCGACATGGCGATGCCGAGATCAGCTGCGGCGAGCGCCGGCGCGTCATTGATGCCATCTCCAGCCATCGCGACGACTCTTCCCTCCTGGCGCAGCTTGCGGACGAAATCGACTTTGTCCCACGGCAGCGCTTCGGCAACGACTTCCTCGATTCCGGCTTCTTTGGCGATGGCGAGCGCAGTTCCGCGCCGATCGCCGGTCAAAAGGATCACGCGCAATCCCTTCTGGCGAAGCTGGGCAACTGCTTGCTCCGCGCCCGGACGCAGCGGATCGCGAACGTGCAGTACCGCGGCCGGTGCTCCATCGACTGCCACGACGACTGGCGTGGCACCTTGTTCTTCCGCCGCGCGCACCAGTCCTTCGATCGAGGAAGCACTCACGTCGTCTTCGTCGAGAAAGCGCATCGTTCCGGCAAGAACGCGACGCCCGCGTACCGTTCCCGCGATTCCGCGTCCCGCGCGCACCTCGATGTCCGCCGCTTCGCCCAATTCCACTCCCAGCTCCTGCGCCCGGGAGAGAATCGCGCCGGAGAGCGCGTGCTCCGAGCTGCGCTCGAGCGATCCCAGCAATGAAAACAGCTCGCGTTCATCGGCCACCCGAGCTCCTGGTGCGACGAGGACCGAAGTCACCCGCGGCTTTCCCTGCGTCAACGTTCCGGTCTTGTCCAAGATCACGGTATCGATGCGCGGAGCCATTTCGAGAACGGCACCGCTGCGCACGAGCACGCCGCGCTTCGCCGACGCACCGGTCGCTACCGAAATCGCCGCCGGAACCGCGAGCCCCATCGCGCACGGGCAGGCAATGATGAGCACCGTGATCCACGCATGCAGCGCGTGCGCCAAGCGCGGCTCGGGACCGGCCGCGAGCCAGATCACGAAAGCAATCGTCGCGATCGCGAGTACCGCAGGAACGAAGACCGCGGCAATGCGATCGACGCTGCGCTGGATGCGCGGCTTCGCGCTCATGGCGTCTTCGAGGATTTGGACGATGCGCGCCATCGCACTGTCACTGCCGATGGTCGTGGCGCGGACCGTCACGGATCCGGCGCCATTCAGTGTGCCACCCAAGACGACGCTTGCTTCGCGTTTCTCGACCGGCATCGATTCCCCGGTCAACATCGACTCGTCGACCGACGTCGCGCCAGAAACAACGACTCCGTCCACCGGGATGCGCTCGCCGGGAAGGATGCGAACCACATCGCCGGTCTGTACCTCGGCAATGGGAATGACGGTCTCGGTCGCTCCACGCAGAACGCGGACGGTGGAGGGAGCTCGCTCCGCGAGCCGGCGCACCGCTTCGCCGGCGCGAAGCTTGGCGCGCTCTTCCAAGAAGCGGCCTAATGTCACCAACGCAATCACCCAAGGAATCGCTTCGAAGTACACGTCGTTGGGGAGCCCTGCGCTTCGAAACCATAGGGGGGCGATCGTCACGAGCGCCGAATAAACGAATGCGGTGCCGGTGCCCAATGCGACCAGCGTGTTCATGTCGGCGCTGCGGCGCTTCGCCGCTTTCCATGCACCAATGAAAAAATGATTTCCCGACCACGCCAAGACGAGGGTGCTCAAGACCAAGAGAATCCAACGCGCCGTCGAAGTTCCCGCCGCGTGACGATGATCTCCGTGCATCTCGGACCACGAGAGCGCCATCGAGATGACGCCCACCGCGAACGTGATCGCGAAACGAAGGAAGAGATCGTGTTCCGCGCGCCGTTCCGCCGCATGGCGCTCCGCACGATCTCCTTCGGGTGAGAGCGTGCGCAGCTCCGCTTCATATCCGGCATTGCGCACGGCTTCCACGAGACGCTCCGCTGCGGCGCTTCCCGATTCGACGCGGACGTCGGCCCGCCGGCCGATCAAGTCCACGCTCGCTTCCTTGACTCCGGGAGTTTTCTCGAGCGCGTTCTCGACGGCGGCGACGCACGAGGCGCAGCTCATTCCGCGCACGTTCAGGCGAACGATTTCATCTTGGGCGGAGTTGGGGCGGGGCGGAGCATTCGGAATGTTCATGAAATGCAAGGATACCCTTGGATCCTCAAGCGGGCGACTTCGCCTGCCGGCACCGGATTTGACACCGCCCGGGCAACTGCCAGTTCTCCGCCCGCGCCCCTCCTCTTTCCTGAGTCGTTCTCTCTCGATTCCGCGACCTGTGCGGCGGACTTCACGCCGCATATCTCTGGGATCTTCCCGCGGCGCCGGTGATCGCCTTGACCTTGGGAGCGATTCTCGCGATTGCCGCGTTCTTCGGACGATTCCTGTGAGTGTGAATCTGCGGAGATGCCGTCTTCGGAGTGGCGTCAGCCGGGAACGTTCCACGTCATGCGCAGCATGAGAAGAAAGAGAAACTGCGCGATCGCGAGACTGACGAGATGGCGCTGTGCAAGGCGTCCCGGCGCCGATGCACCCAAGACGGCGAGCGGCATCAAGAACATCCAGATGCGCCCGGTTTCGCCGAGAATCTTTCCGGAGAGATCGAGAAGGAAGAGCATCACAAACATCGCCAGCGCAAAGGGGAACGTTGCGCGGCCTTCGAACATACCGGCCGCCTCCGGATCCTTCGATCGCAACGCGCGCGCCTCCTCGGACGCGGCGGCCGCGGCGGCGATCGCCAGCGCCGGTCCCAAGAACAGCGCATAGTCGACGAGATTCCATCCCACCCAGGTCGCGTATTGCCGGCCCAAGATCAGAACTTGAATGCGATGCGCTCCGGCCATGCACTCGCGAAAGACTTCGAGCCAATTCATTCCGAGTGCGGCCGGGATCGCGATCGCCGCCACGAATCCCGCAAGCGCGGCCGCACCCGTTCGCACCACTTGGGCCGCGGGCTTCTTCCGCACCACACCGAGCACGATGGCCAGCACCCACGCAGCCATCGCCGCAATCGATGTGAAGGAAACGAACATCGCTGCACCGGCGCAAAATCCGCCGGCAGCGGCGGACAACAGCGCGTGCATCCCCTCGCGGCGCAGCGACGTGATGAGCAGCGCCGCCGAGCACAAGGTCAGCAGCAGGATCAGATGATCGGTTTGCGGCGTGAAGAGAAGGATGCTGGGCACGCACGCAAACAGGAGCACCGCCCCAGCGACAGCACCCGGCCGGGCGCGCCCGCCGGCAATCGCCGCCAGCGGAAACACGCACAACGATCCCGCCATCATCAAGAGCAGCGCGGAGTGACGCGCTTCCGCTTCCGGTGGCCCATGCGCGAGGCGATTCGAGGCCCAGAAAAACAGAGCTCGTCCCGGCGGTTGCGATGGGCCGTGCACCGGAAAGCGATCCTGCAGCCGGTGATAATTGCGAAGGAAGTCCGCCGGATCACGAATTTCTCGGGCGACCGTGTCATAACTCGTGAAGGACGCGTCGAGCACGCGACGCGAAAGATTGGAGAGCCCGCCCGGCTCCGCAGCCGTCAACGCGATCATCTGCGCGAACACGAGAAGCGCGGCACCGCCGAGCGCCAGGATCCACGCGTGCCGCCGCGGTGGCGAAGAGCTCTCCCAGCGGCGAATGCGTCCGGCAACGAACACCGTGGCGGCGAACAACACGATCGAAAACGCCAGCGGCGCGGAAGGCGAAAGAACTCGCCGCGCCCATCGCCAGCTCTCCGGGCCGCGCAATCCGCCCCCCACATCGGTCCAGAGAATCGCGCAGAGGATCAACGTCACCACCCATTGCGCGAGCACGAGCGCGCGAGAGCTCACTTCACCCCCGGATCGGGAATGCGCCGCCAGATTTCCATGCGCGGGTGATCGAAGACGCGCATCAACGTTTCCGCACCGCGATCGGGAAATTCGTACGGCCCCAAGCTCGGTTCGTTGCGAAAGCGGGCCACTTTCTTGAAGGGAAGGCGCCCGGCATCGAGATCCCGGTAGAACTCGCTTTCCACGGGGCGCAGCGCCCCCGCTTTCGTGAACTCGATACGATGCCCTTCGGACAGGACGATCAAGCTCGCTTGATCGAGCATTTCTTCGAGATATTGGCGGCGTTCCTCTTCGCTGCGGCGCTCGTGCACCGAATAGAAATTGCGCCACAAAATCTCGGTGCGCAGCGCACGCCAGGGAATGTCCGGAGTGGGCGATCCCAAAGGCGGACCGTATCCGGGCGGATCCTCGATCAGCACGACTTCTCGCGGCAACACCGCTCGTTGGAGCCACTCGGCGGCCAGGATGCGCGCATCCTTCCTCTTGTAGATGGACGTGAACGCCAGCCCGTGAATCAGGGTGACCGCGGCAACGACGAGGGCAACGCCGCGCAGCGGAATCGCTCGCGCACCGATCGACGCTAGAACGGCAAGCGCGGGAAAGATCGGCAGAAGAAATCGAATCGTGTGCGCGCGGAGAGGGACAATCGAAAGAAGAAACGGCACGGCGAAGAGCAACAAACGAATGTCCGGCCCTTCCCGCCTTCGCGCGACGACCACCAAGCCCACGATCGCCAAGATTTCGGGGAAGGGTCCCGCGCCAAAGGGAAGCATGTGCAGGAGCTCAGGAAGGAGCGGGCGGTCGTTGGCGTACGCGAGCGTCCAATCATGAAAGTCGCCGGAATACGCGCGGCGCAAATTTCCGCCGAGCGTCGTGTGCTCCGGCAGCGCCGTCGCTTGTTTCGCGTGAAAGAGATTCGGCACGAGCGCGGGATTGAGCGCCAACACCACGGCCGCGGCGACGATGGCGACGAGAAGGAAGCGGCGCTTCGCCGCGTGGAACAACGGGAAGCCGAGCAAAAGCGCGGGAAGCTTCACCGAAAGCGCCATGCCCCAAAGAATTCCCGCAACAATCGCGCGGCCACGTCCCTCTCGTTCCGCGATGCGCTCCGCGGACCACATTCCCGCCGCGATCAATAGCAAGAGCAGCGATTCCACCGTACCGAAGTGCGCAGCCTGCACCAGCGAAGGGAATCCGGCGACGAGCGCCGCTGCGAAGAGCGCGATGCCTTCACCGAAGCGCCGCGCCCAACGGTACACCACGAAAATGAGCGCAATCCCCGCCGCGCAAGATGCGATGCGCGCCAAGAGGATCGTGGCGGCGAGCTCGTTGCCATAGGTGGGCGGGCCAGGCTGCATCACGGTGCCGAGAAAGACCGCCCGCAGCGCGGCGACAATCCACAAGGGAAGAATTCCGTAGGACGTGATTCCCGCATCCGGCAGCCCGCCGGCCGCGAGCGATTTCTCCAACGCGAACGTCTTCTCGGCGATGAAGAGGCGCTCGTCGATGTGCAAAGGCCACGGCAATCCCCAATCGAGCCCGCGCACGCGCAGATACGCGCCCAGCACCAGAATCAATCCGAAGACGATGCGCGAGGACAGCCCGCGAGTCACGAAACGGACCGAGGAAGAGCCTTCTCGAGAAGGCGGATCCAATTTCCTCCCAGAATGTCCGCGATCATGGCGTCGGAGAAGCGTGCATCGGAAAGAACGTCGCCGATGCGCGGGAGATCGGCGATGGTGTCGAGACCTTGGGGAGCGGATGCCGCGCCGAATCCGCCGTCGAAGTCGCTGCCGATCGCGGCGATCTTGTGCGTGCCGGCAACGCCGGCAAGATGCTGCGCGACTTCGGCGATCCGCTCCAACGGAACTCGCGCCGCGCCGGGCCCCGCCCAGCTCGAATCGAGCATGCGATTGAAGGGGACGATCCCGATGACTCCATCGCGCGAGGCGATGCGGCGAATCATTTCATCAGAGAGCTGGCGATCGCCGGGACAAAGAGCGCGCGGGTTGGAGTGCGATGCGATCACCGGACCGGAGAAGAGATCGATCGCTTGAAAGAAGGATTCCTCAGCGGCGTGCGAGAGATCGAGAATCATTTTCTCGCGTGAGAGTACGTCGACGAGCGCGGCGCCTTCGCGCGTCAACGGCCCCGGTGCGCCGGTGCCGCCGGAATAGCGCGTCCCGCGCCACGCCAACCCCACGATGCGCAGCCCGTCCTCTCTCCAGGCACCGGTGTTCTCCGGTGTGGAGATTGGATCCGCTCCTTCCAAAAGTGGAATGATGCCAACGTCGCCGGTCTGCCCGTCCTTCCATCCCTCGAGGCACGCGGCCAGATCTTCCGCGGTCGCGAGCACGCGAAATCCGGCGCGCTCTTCGTGCAGATCGCGATAAAACTGCAATTGCCGGCGGCCGTTCTTCTCCGCTTCCGCGGCATCGCGATACGTGATCGCGTCGGCGTCGCCGGGGCCGTCCCAATCTTCTCGTTTCGCGAGGAAAATCGTCCCGAAGAGAATCGCGACCCGGCCGCGGCGGAGCTCGGGAAGCCCCACCATGCAGAGGCCTCTCCACTTTTCCTTGCCCAGATCGCCTTCGTGATCGCGCGTCGCGAGCGCCGACTGGCGGACGTCGCGCCCGTAGCAGAGATGATTGAAGGCGATGTCGAGATGTCCATCGACGACGATCATGCCCGTGCCGCGCCGCTCAAATCGTTTCGCCGCCGCAGCTCGAGCCCTGTCCGGCCGTGCAGCCGAAGCAGTGCCGCCCGGTCATGATGACGCGCCCTTGATGTCGTTCGGGAGTGAAATCCTTGATGTTGCGCCCGGCGCGCTCCTCGATCGGAAGCTCCAGCATTTGATTGTAATCGCAATCGTAGAGCGTGCCGTCCCATCCCACTGAGACCATCGTGCGGCACATGACGCTCTCCACCGCGTGCGGGTTGTACGCGCCGATGATCTTGTGCATGTAGGAATCATAATTGCCGGAATCCAGGAGGAATTCCAGGAAGCGGCTGATCGGCATGTTCGTGATCGTGTACACGCCGTCGATGTCGATGTCATGTTGGCGCTTCAAAGCGCGCTTGAAATCCGCCTCGATGCTGGCTTGGCGCGGCGGTAAGAATGCGCCGACGGGATTGTAGACGAGCGTGAGCTTGAGCTTCCCTCCCTTGCCGTAGCCCGCCTCGTTCAGCTTGTGCAGGGCTTGGATAGAACTCTCGAACACGCCTTCCCCGCGCTGGGCATCGGTTTGATGCGGTTGGTAATAAGGCAGGCTGGCGACGATCTCCACTTCGTGAGCGGCCAGGAATTCGATGAGATCGCGTTGCGAGGCAAGATTCAACACGGTCAAGTTGCATCGATCCATCACGTGACGCCCCAGACGCTTGGATTCCTCCACGAGATAACGAAAACTGGGATTGAGCTCGGGGGCGCCGCCGGTGATGTCCACGATGGGAATGTCGCTTGCGGCGAGCGCCCGCATGCAGATCTCCGCGGTTTCCCGGCTCATCACCTCGCGCCGGTCCGGACTTGCATCCACGTGGCAGTGACGGCAGGTTTGATTGCACAGCTTGCCGACGTTGATCTGCAATACCTTCATCGACGTCGCGGTCAGTGGCGGAAGGCCGGAGGTCTTGAGCCGTTCGTCGAACATTGGAAAGCCGTTCGGCTTTTCCAGGATGCTGCGCTGATGCTCGGCGGAGGCCAAGAGGCTTCCGCGGCGCAGAAGCGAGAATGCCGTGTTCACCATGGCGCGCAATCCGTCACATCGAAACCTTGGCCAGGCGATTTTTCATCTGCACGCCGTGCATGAGAGACGCACCGCCGCGAATTGCGTTGGCCACGTGAATCGCTTCGGTCATCTGCTCGAGGTTGGATCCCTTTTCCAGGCTGGCCTGCGTGTAGGCGTCGATGCAGTAGGGACATTGCACCGCGGTGGCGACGGCGAGGGCAATGAGCGACTTCTCCCGCTCGGACAAGGCACCTTCTTCGAATACCGCGGAATAGTAGGCCATGTACTTTTCCCACAGCACCGGACTGCCTTCCTTCATGTCGCTGAAGTGGGCCAGATCGTCCGGATCATAGTACGTCTGCATGAAACTTCTCCTGGAAGTTAAGGTCCAAAGTTGGAGTGTACACGAGGAAAATTTTGGCCGGGGACCCTCGATGTTTTCCGACTCCGAAAGTATGATAGGAGGCCCGCTCCGCAACGAGGCTTCGCGTCCATGAAGATTTCATCATTGGCGCTTCTCCTTCTGGCCGCCGCTCTCTTGGCGTCTCCGGCCAAGGCTGCGGAAGCCACCGCGCGTCTGGAGCCGGGCTCCGCTAAGGTGGTCTGGGTCTTCTTCAGAGACAAGGCCATTGCCGGTCCGGATGTTGAGGCGCAGGCATTGGAGCGCGCCCGCCAGTCACTGACCGCGCGGGCATTGGCCCGGCGCGCCAAGACGCGCGGCGCCAACACCGTCGATCTTCTGGACGTGCCGGTTCATGATTCTTATGTGCAGGCGGTCGGTGCTACCGGTGCGCGTCTGCGCGCGACGTCGCGCTGGCTGAATGCCGTCTCGATCGAGGCCACGGAACCCCAGATCCAGGCGATCGGGGCGCTGCCGTTCGTGGCACGCATCCAGCCGGTCGCGGCGGCACACCGCGAGCCGATCGACATGATTCCCGTGGATGCGAGCGGGCCCAGCGAGCCGCCTTCTCCCCGCTCTCTCAATTACGGGGACTGCTCCTCGCAGATCCTCCCCATCCAAGTGAACTTGCTTCATGACGCGGGCTTCACCGGGAACGGCATTCGCATTTGCATGCTCGACACCGGATTTCTGCGCACCCATGAGGCGCTCGTTCCGGTGAACGTGATCGCCGAGCACGACTTCATCAACGATGACAACGTGACCTCGAACCAAGCGGGAGACGATCCGAATCAGCACAATCATGGATCGTATTGCCTCTCGCTGATCGCCGGCTTCCATTCGGGCGACTTGATCGGTCCGGCCTTCGACGCCGACTTCATCCTGGGAAAAACGGAGGACGTGACCAGCGAGACGCCGGTGGAAGAGGACTATTGGATCGAGGGCGCAGAGTGGGCCGACAGCTTGGGCGCGGATGTAATCTCCAGCTCTCTCGGCTACAAGGATTGGTACACGTACCAGGACATGGACGGGGAGACGGCACCCATCACGATCGCGGCGGATCTGGCGGTTTCGAACGGGATCTGCGTCGTGAATGCGGCCGGCAACGAAGGGGAGAATCCTTGGTTCCACATCATTGCGCCGGCCGACGGGAACAACGTGACCGCGTGCGGTGCGGTCGACTCGCTGGGCACGATCGCGTCGTTCAGCTCGCGCGGCCCCACGGCCGACGGGCGCATCAAGCCGGACGTCTGCGCGATGGGCGTCGGCGACTTCATCGTGGTGCCGGGCTCCCCGAATTCCTACCAACGCGGTAGCGGCACATCATTTTCCACTCCGCTCGTCGCCGGCGTCTCCGCGCTTCTCTTGCAGAAGCATCCGCTATGGACGCCCTGGCAAGTACGCGATGCGCTGCGCGCGAGCGCGGCCAATGCCGGCGCGCCGAACAACGATTACGGCTGGGGCGTGATTCGCGCTTGGAACGCATCGAACACCGGCGCCACCGACGCTCCTCCAATTTTGGCGCAGGATGCATCGTTGTCCGTTTCACCGAATCCCGCGCACGACGTCAGCGTCATTCGCTTTGCCGCCGGCTCCATGGATGCGCTTCTCGATGCGGGAGTGTTCGACGTTTCGGGACGGCGCGTGCGCACGCTCGAGCTGCAGTCCGCACGCAGCGGGCGGCTCGAATGGGACGGCCGCGATGAAGCCGGCACAGCACTTCCCTCGGGAATCTATTGGGTGAGGCTGCACACTTCGCATGGCGAGCATTCGGCGCGCGTGGTGAGAATCCGCTGATCACAAGCGAGACGCTCAGGATCCGCCGGAGGAGACGCAACGATCTACGATGCAGCGAGCCATTGCGGTCAATCCTCGCCGCTGCACGGTCACAATCTTCCCTCGATCGTGGCTCGGCACTTCCGAATAGACCTTGCTGACTCGATGGGAAAGGATCGTTCCTCCCCAGATCACCACCATGTCCGCCCAGCCGACGTTGCCGCGCCCCGACTTCTCGTTTTCGTTGCCGTCACCTGCAATGATCCGGAGCTCGATGTCCTTGGGCTGCAGCTCGCGCAACTCGGAATGGACTCCGGGGCCACCACCGACAATCAACAGCCGCCGGAATCCCGCCCTTCTCATTGCCTCCCAAGCTTCATTCATTGCCCCGCGATTGACCGAACCGCTGCAGGTGTCGCAATCACTGCGATGTTCAACGAGCACACTTCCCGGCACGGGTGCTTTCCGGCATTGAGCACATTGTCGAACGAGGTTCTTCTTCAATAGGTCTCGAACTCGCGAGCGCTTGCTCGGGTCGATCCCCTTTTTCTTCCCCGTCGTCAATCCCGCGTGGATGAGCACCTCAATCGCGCGCGCCTGAGCCTCAGGACTCCGATAGCCCAATTCTTCCAGGAGATCCGAGAGGATGATGGGTTGCTCACCACTCGCCTTACCCATTCACACTCGCACTAGCGCGACGGCGCTCGTTCCTCGATGCACTCCGGGTTGCGGTGATTCTGATCGGGAAGATGCGCATCCCAGCAATCCAGCGAACAAAAGACGAGGCTCGTTCGTTTGCGATTGCACGTGGAGATCGAGCACCTCTGGTACACCGCGCCATAGCGAATCGGTTTCTTGCACACGCTACAGGTCCGCCAAACTCCCGGTTCCGCCATCATTCCCCTCGCATCGAAGAAAACCCCCAGCTCTCAAACTCTCTTCGGCGACACGAACGCCCTGCTCGGCCGGCCCAGCTTATCACGATGATCGGCAGGCGCGGGTACGCACCCAAGTTCTTCGTAGGCGCAAAGTGTCGCTCGCGCGCACTCTCGCTTGACGCTCCTTCTCGGCGATGCTGCAATCCTCCGCCATGCACGCATCCGCAGCGGGATCTCTTCTGGCCGTACCGCCGCTTCTCGCGTGCCTGCCATTTCTTCTGATGCTGCTGGCGATCGCCGTTTTCCCGCTGACCGCGCCGCATTGGTGGGAAAGAAATCACAACAAGCTCGCGGTCAGCCTCCTGCTCGGAATTCCCACGGTTCTCTTTCTGCGCCTTTCGGTCGAGCACGGCTCGGAAAGGGTTGCCCATGCCGCGACCGAGTACGCCGGATTCATGGCGCTCTTGGGATCGCTCTACATCATCAGCGGCGGCATTCTTCTCACCGGGACATTCTCCGGTTCGCCGCGATCCAACACGATGTTTCTGGCTGCCGGCGCGATCCTCGCGAATCTCATCGGAACGACGGGAGCTTCCATGGTGCTGATCCGTCCGTTGCTCCGGGCGAACGAGACGCGGCGCCATCGCATTCATCTCGTCATCTTCTTCATCTTTCTCGTCTCGAACGTGGGCGGGCTCTTGACGCCCTTGGGAGATCCGCCGCTGTTCTTGGGTTACCTACGGGGTGTTCCCTTCGAATGGACGTTTCGTCTCTGGAAGGAATGGATGGTCGCGGTCGTCGTGCTCTTGGTGGCGTTCTGGTACTTGGACCAGCAGTTCTCCGGCCGGAATGAGAGGCGCCCGGTCGAACCGGAATCACCGAAGCGCCGCAGCGACCCGCACGACGTTGAAGCTCGCGACGAATTGCATGTGGCGGCTCACCGGCCAAAGCTCCCGCGGCGGCTCCAAGTGGATGGATGGGTCAATGTATTCCTCTTGGCCGGCGTGCTCGCCGCAATTCTGCTCTTGGATTCGAATCAGAAGATCACTGCCATGGCGGCCCTCGCGCTGGGCTCTCTCCTGCTCACTCCGGCCGGAGTGCGCGCCCAGAATCGCTTCTCTTGGGATCCGATTCTCGAAGTGGCGATTGTCTTCGCCGGAATCTTTGCGACGATGGTGCCGGCGCTCATGCTTCTGGAGCACTCCGCACCCGCGCTTCCCATTCGCGAGCCCTGGCACTATTTCTGGGCGACGGGACTCCTCTCGAGCTTCCTCGATAACGCCCCCACCTATCTCTCCTTCGCGTCCGCGGCCAGCGGCCTCGCGGGAACGAGCCCGGAGCATTTGAACGAGCTCATCGCTGCGCAGATCTCGATCGGAAATGGGACCGTTTCCGGCGAAGCGCTCTTGGCGGCGATCGCCGCCGGCGCCGTCTTCATGGGCGCGAACACGTACATCGGCAACGGCCCGAACTTCATGGTGAAAGCGATCGCCGAACAGTCCGGCATCCGTATGCCGAGCTTCGTGGGCTACATGAAATGGTCGGCCGGCATTCTGATTCCGCTCTTCATCTTGGTGACGCTCTTGTTCTTTCGCGGGTGACGGAGATCAGGGATTGCGGCGCGCGCCGGGCGAAGGCCCCGGTCTACGCTTTGATCGCCTGCAGCTCGAACGTCAGATTCTCCGCGCGGCAAACATAGGCAAAGTGCTTCTCGTAGATCATGGGATAGCGATTCGCCAGCCACGCCACGCCGAGCAGCCGCCAAATCTTGAAAAAATGAATCTCACGCTTGGCCAATTTGAACCGCGCCGATCCGAACGGATCATTCGGAGTCGGCCGCTCGAACCATTGGAACACGAGCGCACCGTAGCAGCGAACGTGAGTGGGATCATTGTGCGCATGGATGCTGGAGTAATGAGGGGTGCGAATGCGCACGATCCCGCCGGGCTTCAAGATGCGATGCACTTCCGCCAAGACCCGCGGCAAGCTTTGCAAGTGCTCCACGACGTCTTGCAGGATGACCAAATCGAAATGGCTCGATTCGCAAGGATAGGGAAAGACATCGAGATCGTGGATGATGTCCGCCTTGGACAGCGGATTCGCATCGATGCCCACGATCTCGCCGGCTCGAGCCGCTTCGGGGAAATCCGTTTTCTTTTGGCCGCAACCGAGATTGAGAGCTCGCATCGTGTTCGCGTGCGAGTCTAGAGGATGTCAGCGAACGCGCAAGAGCTTCAACGGAGCTTGGGTGCGATCGGGGAAGCGGACAAAGTACACCCCGGCCGCCGCCGTCCGGCCGCCATCGTCTTGACCGTTCCACTGCCAGCGAAGAATCCCGTCACCGCTCAATTCGCTGGAGATGAGCCGGACACGCCTTCCGGAGATGTCGAAGATCTCGATCGGTACCGCGGTGCGGGCGCCCATGGAACCCGCGCTGCTGCCCCCGCTGCCAGTGCCGTCCAGTAGCTCGATGGTGCACTCCGACGCAAACGGATTCGGCCATGCGCGCAAGGCCGCGATCGACTCCGACGTCGGGTCCAGACCCTCGTCCACGAACTGCTCCTGCCAGAACGCGATCCCGCGCGAATCATGCCCTCCGGCTTTTTCGAAGAATCCTCCGACCACGAGCGAGGGACCAAAACGCATCAAGATGCGCACCGAATTGAACGGCGTTCCGAGATTCTCCCAAGAGGTCCCGACGAGACGCTTGACGCCGCCGTCTCCGCCGACGTGCAGCGCACCCGCGTACTTGGCGAGCGCATAGCAATTGGTGGTGATGTTGCTCCCCACCACGGTCCACGAGGAGCCGCTCCAAGATGCAACGCCTCCGTTGAACCAACCGGCCGCATAGAGCTGCCCGTCGATGACGGCGAGATCTTGAACGCGTGAAGCGAGACCCTGTCCGCTGGCGACCCACGTGGTTCCGTTCCATCGCGCCACGCGCGAAGCGAAGATTCCGCCAGCGTAGAGATTGCCTTCGAATTCCTCCAGCGCCAAGACCGACGTGCCGAGCGGATTGCCGACGGGATTCCATTGCGCTCCATCCCAACGCGCGACCACGCCGTCGGAGCATCCGGCGTAGATCTCTCCATCGTGCAATTGCAGCGCGAGAACTCCCCCGGTCAAACCCGCCCCCAACGCTTCGAAGTTGTTGCCGTCCCAGCGCGCCACATGATTCGCAACTTGTCCGCCGGCGCGTTGAAACCATCCGCCGATGTACAACTTTCCTTCGTGCTCTTGGAACGAGCGCACGCTCGAGCTCACTCCCGCAGTGGGTCCGGTGCCGAATGGCGCCCAACCGTTCGACGTCCATTGCGCGATCCGCTTGATGGAATCATCGCCGGCGGTGGAGAATTGCCCGCCACAAATGAGCGTTCCTCCGTAGTTCACGCTGGCCAAAGCCGCGGAATTGAAGCCTTCGGCGGGCTCATTGGAGAGTCTGCGCCATGCAACTCCGTCCCATTTCACGAGCCCCGGAAGCGGGCGGCTTCCGGCGTCGCCGAACGATCCGCCGGCAATGAGATTCCCATCGAAGACCGCCAGCGCGCGCGGCTGCCCAATCGGTCCGAACCCTTTTCCAAACGGCATGGCACTCCAGGCACCGCCATCCCACGCAGCGATCTGGCGCGACGACAACCCGCCCGCATTGAAGAACGGTCCGGCGACGATCAGCCTTCCATTGTGGACGGCGAGCGCTTGCACCGTGCTCCCCACGCCGGCGCGTAGCGAATCCCAAGATGATCCATTCCAGGAGGCGATGTGGTTGAGAGCGGATCCGGCAAGCTGCGTGAACTCTCCCCCGGCGATCAGCTTGGTTTGGAACAGCGTATAAGCATTCACGGGAGCATCGAGATCGTCTGGACCGGATTGAACCCACGCTCCGCCATCCCAGAACGCCGTGTAATGCACCGGCTGCGAATTGCTGACGGTGAATGCACCCCCGGCCTGCAGCGTGCCGTCGAAGGAGAACAGCGCGCGCACTTCGGCATCGAATCCGTCACCGACTGCGACCCAATCGGTTCCGTTCCATTGCGCAACGCGATTCGCGCTCGTTCCTCCAGAGGCGGTGAATCTTCCGCCCGCGTAGAGCTGGCCTTCGTGAACGACGAGCGCCAGGACGCCGTCGTTCAACCCTTCGCCCAGCGCGCTCCAAGCCGCTCCGTCCCAAAGAATGACGTTCGGAGAATCGACTCCGTCGATGGACGCGAACTGCCCGCCGACCACGACCGAATCCCCCCACGCCACGGCGCACAGAACGGAATCCACCGAGGCCAACGGCGAGCTCCAATCCGTTCCATTCCAAATGGCCAGGGAGTGCGCGGGAACGCCGTCGATCTCGGTGAAGGTGCCGCCCACGAAGAGATCATTGCCGGTCACGGCGAGCGCACGAACCACGCCGTTCGGGCCGGGACGCCCGTAGCCGGGAAGCCAATGCGAATCATCGAGCACCGCGGCCGGCGCGGGCGCAGTGAGAAACAGGGGCGCGACGAGGGAGAACGCCCCTCCGATGAACAGCTGTTTCACGAAGCGATCGCTGCCGGCGAAATGAACGTGCTCTCGCGGTCGGCGAGATCCGGAACCGCCTCGAGCAAGACGTGGTCGATCTTGTCCACGAACACGAACGCGATCTGTTTGCGGACTTCCTCCGGAATCTCGGCGAGATCTTTACGGTTCTCCGCCGGAAGAATCACGCGCCGCATTCCGGCGCGATGCGCGGCCAAGACCTTCTCCTTGATGCCTCCGACCGGCAGCACGAGCCCGGTCAGCGTGATCTCACCGGTCATCGCCGTGTCGGTGCGCACCGGGTGCTTTGTGTAGGCCGACGCCACCGCGGCCGCCATGGTCACTCCGGCGGAAGGACCGTCTTTGGGAATGGCGCCCGCCGGAACGTGAATGTGCAGTCCGGAGGAACGCATCATGTCTTCGCTGATGCCCCATTCGTGCGCGTGCGACCAGAGGTAGCTCTGCGCGGCGCGGGCCGATTCCTGCATCACCTCGCCGAGTTGTCCTGTGAGCGTGAGACCGCGTCCTCGCGGAAGCAGCACCGCTTCCACGTAAAGGACGTCGCCACCGGCTTCGGTCCAGGCCAGGCCGGCCGCGACTCCCGGAGGAGAATCCTTGCGAACTTGCTCGGCATAGAAGCGTTCCGGTCCCAGCATTTCTCCCAAATCTTCGGGCGCGACTTTCACCGGCGTGGTCAATCCCTCCGCGAATTTCACCGCGACCTTCCGCGCAATGCGCCCCAACACCCGCTCCAACTGCCGCACTCCCGCTTCGCGCGTGTATCGGGAGATGGCATGGCCCAGCGTCTCGTCGGTGATGTGCACTTGTTCCAGCGTGAGCCCTACTTCCTTGACCTGCCGGGGAATGAGGTAGCGCCGCGCGATCTCGGCTTTCTCTTCATGAGTGTAACCGGCCAGACGCAGAACTTCCATGCGATCGAGCAGCGGCTGCGGAATTCGATCGAGAGTGTTCGCGGTGGCGATGAACAGAACCTGCGAGAGATCGAAGGGAAGATTCAAATAATTGTCATGGAACGTGAAGTTTTGCGCGGGATCCAAAATCTCGAGCAACGCCGAAGAGGGATCGCCGCGGAAGTCGCGACCGAGCTTGTCCACCTCGTCCAACATGACGACCGGGTTGCGCACCCCGGCGCGCCGAACGGCCTGCAGGATGCGCCCCGGCATGGCGCCGATATACGTGCGCCGGTGCCCGCGCAGCTCCGCTTCATCGTGCAGCCCGCCCAAGCTCATGCGCTCGAACTTGCGTCCCAAGGAACGCGCGATCGACTGGCCGAGCGAAGTCTTGCCCACGCCCGGAGGTCCCACGAAGCAGAGAATCGGCGCCTTGGCTTCCGGGTTCAGCTTGCGCACGGCGAGCTGCTCCAAAATGCGCTCCTTCACTTCCTTGAGATCGTAATGGTCCTCGTCCAGGATTTGGCGCGCGCGCGCCAGGTCGAGCGAGTCCTCGGTCATCTTGCGCCACGGCAGCTCGAGCACGAGCTCGATGTACGTGCGCGTCAGTTGGTAATCGGGCGCCGCCGTCGGCAGCCGTTCGAGACGCGCGAGCTCGCGCTCGGCTTCTTTGCGCACCTCCGGTGGAAGATCCACTTCTTCCAGGCGCGCACGAAGCTCCTTGGTCTCCGCGCCCTCCGCACTTTGCTCGCCCAACTCTTCTTGAATCGCCTTGAGCTGCCGGCGCAGCACGTATTCGCGCTGTTCCTTGCTGAGCTCGGTCTGCGTTTGGTTGGCGATCTTCTGGCGCAGCTCCAAGACTTGAGTCTCGTGCACGAGATACTCGAGAACGAGACGCAAGGCTTCGTCGCGGGTGTTGGCCTCCAAGAGCTGCTGTCCCTTGGGAAGCTCGAGGCTCATCATCGAGGCCAGGAGATACACCAGATTCAACGGGTCTTCGATCTGCGACACCATGCGCCGCAGGTCGAACTCGATTTGCGGCTGCAAGAGCTCGCGCATCTTCTCCGCGCGATCCACCACGTTGCGATAGAGCGCTTCGATTTCCGGGCCCGAGTCGGCCGGCTCGGGAAGACCACGCACTTCCGCCTTCAAGAACGGCTGCATTTCCTGAATTTCTCCGATCCACACCCGCGACACGCCCTGCACCAAAAGATGCACCGGGGCGCCCTCGTTGCTGCGATCCATGCGCTTGATCACCGCGATCGTTCCGATACCGTAGAGGTCCTCGCGCTTGGGTTCCTCCACCGAAGCATCGCGCTGCGCGACCACCACGATCATCTTTTCTTCGCTGGCGAGCGCAGCATCGACCGCAGCCACGGATGCCGGACGCCCCGCCGCCAAGGGAAGAACCATGCGCGGATAAAGCACGCTGTTCTTTAGCGGCAAGAGCGGGAGCACCATGCTTTTTCCAGGCTCGATCGTCATTCACTCTCTCCGGTCAGCAGCTGCACCAGGAACATCCCGTCCTTGTACTCGGTGGCGATCTCCGCACCCTCCACGTTCTCCGGAAACTGAATCGTTCGCTCGAATCGGCTGTACGCAATCTCCATCGAAAGAGAGTGCAGCCGTCGCTCCACCAAAAAATCGCGGCGGTTGCCGCGCAGCGTGATCAATCGACCGCGGGCAAGAATCTCGAGATCCGACGGAGAGACTCCCGCGAGCTCGAACTTCACGAGCCACCCTCGCGAGATCCGATACACGTCGGCGCGAGGCTCCCAGGGAACGTCCGAGAAGGTCACCGCGCTCGAAAGGACGATTCCCCGGAAGAAACCCTTGGGCTGGCTCCCCATCTCTCCTCCGTTTGTCAGGATTCACCTGGTTGGAAATTATCGAGACTGGTGCGGCTCGACCACCGCACAAAACCCTACTCTCCGGGAACCCCGAATTGAAAGTGCGCCCCCAGTCCCCAAGTATCCCGGCTCTCCCCGAAATCGTAGCCGGCGTGGATGCCCAAACCGGGAAAGAAATTGAAGTCGGCTCCGAGCGCCGTCCGCAGCTGATCGTCCACGTTGTCGGCAAATTGGTAGTAGACGACCGCCCAAGGCTTCAATGGGATCGCAAAAACGGAAAACTTTGCTGCTATCCCCGGGTTCACGGCCGAGACTTGTTTGCCAAGATCGACCGACCAGGCGGAAAGCTGGGTGGACACCTCGATCGGTCCCGTGCCCCCTCCAAAGAGCCGCATCGCTCCGCCTGCGCCGTAGCTCGTCTGTTCGGAGAAGCTTCCGAAACCACCCATCAATCCGAAGCGAGAAAACCCTGCCCCGGCCGAGAGCCCCCAGGTCAATTCATCCGAGTCTTCCGAGTCCGATCCATCCAACGATACGGTGATTCCTGTCCCGGTATGGATCGGGCCCGATGGGATTCCGGGCAAGAGCGTTTGCGCCCCCGCGCTTTGGGCATGAGCAAGAAGTGCCGCGAAGCCCAAGAGCAAAGTAGGAATCACCACGCGGGCGAGACGTCTCATCGAGAACCTCCTCTGCGATTTGTCTCGGTCAGCAACACTCGGGCCATGCCCGGGTCCATGGATTCGCATGGTTCGCGCGCGATCAGCTTCGCGCTAGGTTGGCGGACGGAACGCCTTCGCCGCGCGAGACCACGACCGCCGCGGCCAGATCTCCGGTGACGTTCAACGTGGTCCGGCACATGTCGAGAAAGCGATCGACGCCCAAGATGAGCCCAATCCCTTCCACGGGAATGCCCACCATTCCCAAGATCAAGACGATCACGGGGAGCGAGCCGGCCGGAACGCCCGCGGTTCCGATTCCCCCCAGGATGCACACGACGACGACGAGAAGCTGTTGCGCGAAGCTCAGCGGGACCCCGTAGAACTGCGCCAGGAAGAGGACGGTAACTCCCTCGAACAACGCGGTTCCGTTTTGATTTGCGGTGGAGCCGATCGTCAGAACGAAGCGGCTCACGTGCGGGGGAAGATGAAGGTTCTCCTCGGCGACGCGCAGCGCAGTCGGCAGAGTGGCATTCGACGAGGCAGTCGAAAACGCCGTCAACATCGCCTCTTCGATCGCGCGGAAGAAACGCCAAGGGCTCATGCCCCCCAAGAAGCGAACGGCCAGCGAGTACACGACGAATTGATGAATCGCGAGCGCCAAGAGAACTACGAGAACATAGCGCGCGAGCTGCGCCAGCACGTCCCACCCGAGCTCCGCGGTGAGCGAGAACAAGAGCGCGCCCACGCCAAACGGCGCGAGCTCGATCACCATGCCGATGAGACGCATCGAAAGATCGTAGAGACCTTCCACCGCATCGCGAAACACGGCGGCGCCCGGTGTGGGCGTCAGACAAAGACCAACGCCCACCATCGCGGCGAAGAACATCCATCCCAGAAGATCGCCATTGGCGGCGGCGCGCAGCGGATTGTCGGGAATGATTTGCACGAGAAGATCGATGCCGGTGGCGGGAGGCTTGCCCTGCGTCAACGTCGCCAAACGCTCCGCGGATCGCGAGGAGAGTCGCGCTTGCAAATCGGGAGACAGTCCTTCACCCGGGCGCAGCCAATTCACCACGCCCACGCCGATGAATACGGCGATCGTGGAAACGACAACGGTGTATGCTAGCGTCTTGAGACCGATTCGCCCCAAGTGCCGCAGATCGCCCAAACCCGAAATGCCCAGCACCAATGCCGAGAAGATGAGCGGCACGACCAGCATGAAGAGAAGGCGCAGGAAGATTTGGCCGGCGGGCCGGGCGACGTACTTGAGGAACGTCTCCAGCACCGGATCCCCGGGGAAAAGTGCGGCGGCTGCTCCCCCCAAAGCGGCTCCCGCGGCAGCGCCTGTCAGAATCCGGGCATGGAGGGGCAAACGCATGGGGCGCAGTATCCCATGACCGATTGCAGGGAACAATGAAAGCGAACCCTAGGTTGTCCGGTTGCTGTTGACCTGCACAAACACGCCACGGAAAATGGCCGCCCCCCTCCATCCCGCATTTGAAACTCGGGAGATCGTTGGAATTTGGAAAACCCAGCCGTGATGCACTCTTGGCCGGCTTGGATTTGGGTCGCGTTCAACGCCATGGTCTTGGCGCTGTTGATCCTCGACCTCGGCGTCCTGCATCGCCGCCCACGCGTTCTGACGATTCGCGAGGCGCTGCTCGGATCTTTGGGTTGGGTCTCGCTGGCGCTCCTTTTCAACGTGGGAATCTGGTATTTCAGCGGCCCCGCGCACGGATTCGAATGGCCTCCGCCGCATTCGGCGCTCGAGTTTCTCACCGGCTATTTGATCGAGCTCTCCCTCTCGGTCGACAACCTGTTCGTGTTTCTCGCGATCTTCACGTTCTTCGGAGTTCGCGCGGAGCACCAGCATCGAGTTCTGTTCTGGGGAATCTTGGGCGCGATCGTGCTGCGCATCACGCTCATTTTGGCGGGCATCTCGCTCATCGAGCGCTTCCATTGGATGATCCCGGTCATGGGTGCGTTTCTCGTCATCACCGGGATCCGGCTCGTCATGGGCGGCGAAGCGGACCATGTCGATTTCGAGAAGAACATCCTGCTGCGCGTGATGCGGCGCATTCTGCCGATGTGCGACGTGATCGACACCGGGAAGTTCTTCCTGCGGCAAAACGGCCGGCTCTTGGCGACGCCGCTCTTCCTCGTTCTGATCTTGGTGGACGTGATGGACGTGATCTTCGCGCTCGACTCGGTGCCGGCCATTCTCGCTATTACGCGTGACTCATTCATCGTCTACACGTCGAACACGTTTGCGATTTTGGGGCTGCGCACGATGTATTTCGCGATCGCCGGAATGATGCGCATGTTCGCCTACTTGAAATACGGTCTCTCCGCGATTCTCGTGTTCGTCGGCGCCAAGATGCTCTTGCAATCGTATTTTCACATTCCGGTCGCGGTTTCGCTCTGCGTCGTCGTCTCCCTGCTCGGCCTTTCCGTGCTCGCGTCCGTGCTTTGGGCCAAACCGAAGGTCATCCGCGTGGACTTGGAGGAGGGCGAGGTCGTCGCCGAGGATCCAGAGAAAAGCGCCCGGCAAAGGGCCCGAAAGCGCGAGAGAGTTTAAGTAGGGGCCAAACCCGGCCGCCAGAAATCGTTGCAGCATTTCCGGCCGGCCAAGTCGTCTCCCAATCGGCGAGACGGAATCGAAAGGATTCGGACGAATGAATGACCGGCCCGAAGCAGATCGATGGAGCCATCTCTTGGCACTTCTCGATCCGGTCCACCGGCAGGCGGTCACGACGGCTCGAAGGCTCGCTTCCTCTTCGGATGAGGGAGACGACCTGTATCAGGAGTCGGTGCTGCACGCCTTCCGGAAGCTGGACACGCTTCGGGACGATTCGAAGTTTCGATCCTGGTTCTTCGCGATCCTGATCTCGAAACATCGGACGCGCACGCGCCGCGCATTCTGGCGCCGCTTTCTTCCCCTCGAAGATGCGGCCAGTGCGGAGCGGGAGCCGGCGATGGATCCCGGATTCGGGGAGGACGAGTGGATGCGCTCGCGGCGAATGAGCCAGGCGCTTCTCGCGTTGAATCCCGGGGAACGGACCGCGCTCGTGCTCCATGAGATGCAAGGGTTCACGACCGAGGAGATTGCCGGGATGCAGGGAGTCACTCCATCGACAGTTCGCTCGCGACTGACGCGCGGGCGGGAGAAGCTCTCGAAATATTACGTTCGCCGCGGTTGGGTCGACGACGCGGCGGCCGGATCTCGCGCGAATCTCGCTGCGGTCCATCTGGAGGGCTCACGATGAACGACACGCATCGAAATCCGGAGGACGAGTCGATGAATGCAATCCATCGAGACCTGGCCGCCTTCCGGAAGATGACCGAGCAAGATGTTCCCGAGCTTTCTCACGTGGCGCGTGCCGTCCGCAACCGGCAATCCCGAAGCGAGGAGAGGGCTCTCATGAAGTTGTTCCGCGATCACCCGTTCATGGCGCCGGCCGCCATGACCTTGGCCATTTTGTTCCTGGTGATGTTCGTGCCGGTCTCGTTTGATCGAACCGTCGGCCAGGATGTGTCTTTGAAGTTGTCCGGTGCAGCGCTGGATGAGGCGCGCGTGAAGGCGCTGGCGACGGAGATGAAATCGCAGCTTGGTTCGGAGAGTGTGGAAGTCCACGCTGAAGCGGGCGCAGGTGCGCCGTCCCTCGAGTTCCGCGCGTTCGTCGCCTCGAAGAGCGACGCGCAGGCGCACGATGTGCTGGATGCATTCCAGCGCGCGCTGACCGAGCAGGGATTGCAGGTCGCGACGTCACTGAAGCCGCGCGTCGAGCGAGTGAGCGGAAACGTGGCTGCATACGCCGCCGAGCGCGTCATTCGCATCAACACGCAGGGCAAGAGTGCGGCGCAGATCGAATCGGAAATTCGCAGCGCGATGATCGACGCCGGAATGGATGACGTCCAAGTCTCGGTCACCGATCGTCCCGAAGGCGGGCGCGAAGTGCGCATCGAAGCGAATCACGAGGCGACGCAGCCCGGCCAGGAAATCGAAGAGCCGCAGCTCGTTCTCGAAGGCGAAGGGCAAATGACAGACGCCAACATGCTGCGCGTGAAGATGCGCAAGTTGAAGGATGATGCGGGCGTCATCTCGCTCGTCGTCGAGGTGCAAGACAAAGATCGCTCCGCGACGGCGACCGTTCAGAATCCGGATTCGATGAGCGAATCGGCGCTTGCTTCCGAAGTGAAGAGCCAGCTCTTCTCGGCGGGAATCGACGCCGACGTGACATTCACGAACGGGAAGATCGAAGTTCGCCCGCGGTAATCACGCGGACGAAGGGCGCGGAGTGGCGGCGCCCCATTACTTCGCCGCCCACTGCGCAGCGATGAACTCCTTCACTCCCGGGCCGCCGGTCAACCGGAGCTCGGGAGTGTTCGTTTGCGGGAGCCACGCCAAATCGAATTGCAGAAACGGACAGCACTTTCTCTCGAGCGTGATCCACTCTGCCACGGCAACGAATTGCGCCGGCGTGGCCGCCAAGGGAAACGCGTAGCCGTTCTCGAGCTCGCGCGGTGATTGCAGAAGCGGAGCAAGGGTCTGCATCAATTCGGAGTGGCGCTGCTGCTCCTCGGGTGTGAATGCGCCCAACTGGCAGGCGACGGGAAGGGCCCCGGTGCCCGGCTCGACCTTGATGTCCGAAGCCGCAGTGGTCAGGCGGGCCGACGCGCAGAGCACGAGCAGGATTCCCATCCGATAAGCGCCTCTCAACGGTACAGAACCTTGATGCCGCCCCAGCTCGTGCTTCACGGTGGTCTCTCCTCGAGAGAAAGATTGGGCGCGAATCTTATCATCCCCGGGGAAGCCGGATTACTGCTCGGTCGGGCTCCCGTTGATCCCGCGTCCGAACATTTGGCCGACGGTTCCAGGGAGATACTGCGCCGCCATGGCGCCCAAAGTGCCGTCGAGCGCGCCTCCCATCCCGGTGTCGAATCCTTCGCCCAATCCGGTGCCCAGTTGCGCGGCGATTCCCAAGCCCATTCCATTCCCGCCCCACGCGTTCATGCCGCCCGGACCCGGCACCTCTTCCACCATTGAGCCCATTCCCGCGGTGTTCAATTCCTCGACGAGAACGTCCATGTCCTGGATCTCGAAGTCGGCGGGAACTTGGAACAGCTCTTCGTCTTGGGGGTGGGCTCGGTAGTTCTTCCAGCTGATCCGTCCGTCTTCGGATTGCATGCGCACCGGCCGCTGAGTCTTCACGTCGTTCCACGTGCACGCGGTATGGCCATCGAGCGTGATCGCGTAGAGATTGCAATCCACGCCGTCGACGGTCTGCTCTTTCATGTGCTTGATCTGCGCCGGCTCCATGGTGACTTCCTCTTCAACACTGTCGAACTCTGCGTCGAGCCTCTCCTCTTCCAACTCCTGGACCACCGCATCCGTCGCGGCTGATGTTTGCTTGATTCCGATCTGCTGTTCGGGCAAAAGGGTGTAGACCGTGCCCGCCTCGTCGCCCATCTCCAGCACGATGATGTGCTGCCCATTCGGCAATTCCATTTCCGAGCGTGTTCGTCCGTGGGATACGGCGCGATGGAGCAGGAACGTCTCCCCTTCCGACTTCACCTCCATGTCCAGGCTGTATTCGGAAGGCGGTGTCCAGGGAGCCGGCATGACGTCGGCGTTGGCGCCCGTCGCCATCGCCGCGACCATCGCCGTCATGAAAGAGGTCAATTGTGCGCGATTCATGATGAAACCTCTTGGGTGCGAATGAATCTCTGAAGGGAATACAAAAATACCAGGCGGGAGGAGTCGAATTCAATCCGGAGGATTCGAGAAGATGGATCGCGATTCCAACTCAGATGAATCCGAAGTCAGGGCGCAATCGCAGCGCTTACGCTCCTTTGGTGGCTCTTTCCCACCCCGCCCGATTCATAAAGAAAATGACCAGCCCCACCGCCAGCCAAACCCCGAAGCGAATCCAGGCCGCGCGTGGCAGCCCCATCATCACGTACACGCAGGCGATCGCACCCAACGGCGCAACCAACCAAACCCACGGCACCTTGAAACCGCGCTCGCGGTGCGGATCGCGAACGCGCAGCACCAGGACTCCGATGCACACGACCATGAACGCAAAGAGCGTTCCGATGTTGGTGAGATCGTAGGTCTCGTCGTCGTCGAGAAACGAGGAACCGAGTGCAACGACGAGGCCGGTCAAGATCGTGGTGACGTGCGGGGTGCGATACTTCGGATGCACTTGCGCGAACCATTTGGGCAGCATGCCATCGCGGCTCATGGAGAAGAAAATGCGCGGCTGTCCCAATTGGAAGCACAACAGCACCGCGGTCATGGAGACGATCGCGCCGAACGAAATGATCGCTTGCCCCCAGGAAATGCCCGCCGCCTCGAACGCCCGCGCTAATGGATCGGAACCCTTCAACATCGTATAGGGAACGATGCCGGTGGCGACGAGCCCCACGATCGCGTAGATCGCCGTACAGATTCCGAGCGAAGCCAGAATCCCGATCGGCATGTCTCGCTTGGGATTCTTCGTTTCCTCCGCCGCCGTCGACACGGCATCGAAGCCGATGTAGGCGAAGAACACGATCGCAGCACCCTGATGAATCCCCTTCCATCCATTGGGCGCGAACGGTTTCCAATTCGCGGGATCGATGGCCATTGCGCCGACGCCGACGAAGAGCGCCAGCACGGCGAGCTTGATCACCACCATCATGTTGTTCACGCGCGCCGACTCTTTGATGCCGATGACGAGCACCCAGGTGACGAGCGCGACGATCACGATCGCAGGAATGTTGATCGCGATGGGATGGCCGGCGAGGGTGGGCAGATCGGCGATGCGCTCGGGATACGAAAACAGGACGTCGCGCACGCTGTGTGAGAGCCAAAACGGGATCTCGATCCCGAACACTCGAAAGAGCGAGGAGAAATACCCCGACCACGCGATCGCGACGGCGGCATTGCCCACCGCGTATTCGAGAATGAGATCCCAGCCGATGATCCAGGCTGCCAGCCGACCCAACGTCGCGTAGGTGTACGTGTACGCGCTACCGGCGACGGGAATCATCGAGGTCAGCTCGGCATAGCAAAGCCCGGCCAGCGCGCACACCGCGCCCAACAGGATGAAGGAGAGCACGAGCGCGGGACCGGCGCCGTAACGCACGACCGTTCCGTCCGCAGCGATTTCGCCGACCGCGGCCGTGCCGATCGCGGAGAAGATTCCGGCGCCGATCACGGCGCCGATTCCCAAAAACGTGAGATCGAGGGCGGAGAGAGTGCGCTTCAGGCGGTGCGGCGAAGAATCCGCTTCCCGGACCATCTCCTCGACGCTCTTGCATCGCCGGAGATCACCGAGCATACCGTTCCTCCGCCGCCCCGCGGCGAGCTTGCGGCTACACTAAGGCCGGCTCGTGGTCTGAATCCTCATGGCGTAGAACGAGCGCCAGACGAAGAGCATCGACGCGGCAAAGAACACCGCCGACAAGATGTGCGCGAGCGCCGATCCCTGTTGAGTCGTGATCTGCACGCCCAGCTCGACGGCGAGTAGCCCAAAGAGCGTCGTGAACTTGATGACCGGGTTCATCGCCACCGACGACGTGTCCTTGAACGGATCACCGACTGTATCGCCGACGACCGTCGCGGCGTGCAGCGCGGTTCCCTTCTCCTTGAGCTCGACTTCGACGATCTTCTTGGCATTGTCCCAGGCACCGCCGCCGTTGGCCATGAAGATCGCTTGGAAGAGACCGAAGATCGCGATCGAGATGAGATAGCCGATGAAGAAGTACGGTTCGAAGAACGCGAACGCGAGCGTCGCGAAGAAGAGACACAAGAAGATGTTGAACATGCCCTTCTGCGCGTACTGCGTACAGATCTCTACGACTTTCTTCGAATCGGCCACCGAGGCCTTCGTCGTGCCCTCGAGCTTGATGTTGCGCTTGATGAACTCCACCGCCTGGTAGGCGCCGGAAACCACCGCCTGGATCGAAGCGCCGGTGAACCAATAGATCATGGCGCCACCGCAGATGAGGCCCAAGAGAAACGGCGGGTGCAACAGCGAGAGCTTGTCCAGATTCTCCGTCAATCCGTGGGTCAGGAGCACGATGATCGAGAACACCATCGTGGTCGAACCGACGACCGCCGTGCCGATCAAGACCGGCTTCGCCGTCGCTTTGAACGTGTTGCCGGCGCCGTCGTTCTCTTCGAGAAGATGTTTCGCGCGCTCGAAGTTCGGCTCGAAGCCAAACGTCTTGCGCACATCTTCCTTCGCCCCGGGAAGCGACTCGATCAACGAAAGCTCGTACACCGATTGGGCGTTGTCGGTCACCGGACCGTAGGAGTCCACCGCGATCGTGACCGGCCCCATTCCCAAGAAGCCGAACGCCACGAGACCGAAGGCGAACACGGACGACGCCACCATGAGATCGCTCAAGCCGAGCGTGCTGACAAAATAGGCGATGCCCATGAGCAGCATGACCACCAATCCCAACCAGTAGGCGCTGAAATTCCCCGCGACCAATCCGGAGAGAATATTGAGCGAGGCTCCTCCCTCGCGCGACGCGGTCACGATTTCCTTCACGTGCGTCGATTCGGTCGAGGTGAAGATCTTGACCAGCTCGGGAATGATGGCGCCGGCGGCAGTCCCGCAGGTGATCACGGTGGAGAGCTTCCACCACAGCGAGCCATCGCCGAGATGGGGAATCAGCAGGTAGGAGACGATGTAGGTGAGTGCGACCGAGATCACCGACGTGATCCAAACCAGCGAAGTGAGCGGCGCTTCGAAGTTCATGGTGGCGGCGGTGCCGTAGCGGCCGCGCGCCATGACATCGTTGATCGCATAGGCCAATCCCGAGGCGATCACCATCATGATGCGCATGACGAAGATCCATACCAGAAGCTGCACTTGGACTACCGGCTCGCGGACGGCGACCAAGATGAAGGAGATGAGCGCGACTCCGGTCACGCCGTAGGTCTCGAAGCCGTCGGCGGTCGGGCCGACTGAATCGCCGGCGTTGTCGCCGGTGCAGTCGGCGATCACGCCGGGATTGCGCGCGTCGTCCTCCTTGATGTTGAACACGATCTTCATGAGATCCGAGCCGATGTCGGCGATCTTCGTGAAGATTCCGCCGGCGATGCGCAGCGCCGCTGCGCCCAACGACTCTCCGATCGCAAAGCCGATGAAGCAGGGCCCGGCATAGTCGCCGGGAATGAACAGCAGAATGCAGAGCATGATGAAGAGCTCGACCGAGATCAAAAGCATCCCGATCGACATTCCCGCGCGCAGCGGGATCGCGCAGATCGGGAACGGGATGCCGCGAAGGCTCGCGAACGCAGTGCGCGAATTCGCGAACGTGTTCATGCGGATGCCGAACCAGGCCACGCCGTAGCTGCCGAGAATTCCGACCAAGCTGAACACGAGAATGATGAGGACGCGATCGACCGTGAAGTGTTGCAGCACGAGAAAATAATAGGAGATGATCGCGGCGATGAACGCCCAGAGCACGATGAGAAACTTGCCCTGGGTGATCAGATACGTCTTGCACGTCTCATAGATGAGATTGGAAATCTCGGCCATCGAGCTGTGCACGGGGAGATTCTTGACCCCCATGTACTGCACGAGACCGAAGAGAAGCCCCAGGACGCAAATCACGAGACCGCCCATCAACAGCGAGCGGCCGTTCACGCCAAGGAATTCGCTTTGTCCCAAATCGGGAAGAACGAGGCTCGCCTCTCCCCCCGCATGATGCTGTCCTGCTTCATGAGTGGGCGCCGGCGCGGCCGCGGTTTCTTCCATGCCGGCTTGGTCCGTCGCCGCGACCGCCGGATCCTGCTGGGCGATCGCTTGCGCTCCAAATCCCAAGACCAGAGCGGCGACACCAACAAGGGAGCGCAGCGCGGGCAATTTCTTCCAGGGGTGCGCCAGTCCGGCGCGTCGACACGTCGATCTCGACATGAGGCTCATTCCATTCTCCTGATTTGGGCGCAGGGCGAGAGGGTTCGCTTCGAGAAGCGAACGAGTTGGCGCCCTTTTGTTTCCTCATGGGTTGGTCAGAAAAAGACGCGTACTTATAGCAGGATCCAGGAAAGCTGTCGACGAAGGACTCCGCCCCCTCGAAAACCGCCTCCAAGGGGGTGATGCCGCCCCGTTTATGAGGCGGGCCGGGTGGCTTCCGCCTGAACAATCCCCCGGATGACCTCGCGAACCATCCGCACCGCGTCGCGAAGGGCTTCTTCATTCAAATGTTCCGGGGTGTCCCCGGGAGTGTGGAGACGCTGCGCGGGCTGACCCAAGACCTGTCCCAAGAATGTGACCGTCGCAAATCCTCGCGCGGCAATCGGCATCGTATCCACTCCGGTCCCGGGGATCCCCGGAACAATCTTCAACTGGAGGTTCGCGGACCGGGCCGCACTGCGCACGAGATCGCTCATGGCCATGCCGGCACTCGCATCCCCATGGACATCCACCGCAAGAAGCCCCTTCCCCACGCCGACGGAATCGAGATTCACAAACACCGCGGCGCGATCCAAATCCCTTTCGTGTGCTTGAATCCAGCGAAGCGCACCGGCCAAGCCGATTTCCTCCGAGCCGGTCGCGAGAATCTGCACCCGCTCGCACGGAATCTCGGGATCGTTCGGGAAGGAGCGCGCCGCTTCGAGCAGCACCGCCAGCCCGGATGCATTGTCCATCGCACCGGGGGAAAGATTCCCCGGCGGATTCCACAGCGCACGCACCATGGCCGCCGCAATTCCGAGCGAGAGCGGAAACGTCCAATGCAAGGGAGCCGGATCCGCGATTCCCAGCACGGCCAATGCGGCGCGCACAACGATGTAGGCGGTGACGAGACCCGCCGACAGGATCAACGTCACGGCAATGAACGTCGAATCGCGCGAAGACTTGGTATCCAAGTGAGCCATGAGAATGACGCGAGCCGGCTCGGAACCGCGGCGCGCATGAACATTCTGACTGTCGACCAGCGGGGAATCATCGAACCACGATTCGAAGAAGCGCGGCCATCGCGAGGATCGAGCGAGAAGCAGGAGCAGCACGACTCCGGCGACGCAAGCGAAGAGCGGCACGAATGGCTCGGTCATTCCAATGAGAATGGCGAGCGCCGCAACCAATCCCAAGGCGAGAACGCGAATGCGCTGCATGGCGCTCAAACTGGCGCGGAACGGCTCGCGGGAAACGGTCCATCCAGAGCGCGTGAGCTCTTCGGCGAAGAGATCGGCGGCGTGCTTTTCCCCCTCCGTTCCGGGAAATCGCGGGAAGGCGAACTTGCGCACGCTTTCGAGAAGAGTCAACGGCACGCCTCCTCGCAGAGCATGCGCGCCGCGCAGGCGAATCCATCGATCGGCGGTCCCCAACCGTTGCGACTCATTTCCGCGAGCCGCCCTCGACTGCGCAGCGTGGCCACGATCTCGGGGAATCGCTCCGCGTTTTCGGCATGGATCTCCGCGGCAACCTCCTTGCGAAAGAGCATGGCGCGATTCAACGGTGCGAACGGACCGAGATCCGGACCCACCAAGAAAATCGGAAGGCCAAGCCCCACCGCCCAGATGGATCGTTCGTGTGGAGGAGAGACGAACACGTCGATCGACGGGAACTCGCTCGCGGTCCGCTGATCCACACCCGCTCGACTCGCGTAGGAAAGGATCTCGAGATTCTGCGAGGTGAAACCGACGGCCCGTTCGAGCCGCCCGCCGCGCGCCGCGAAAACGAGCGCGCGATGCCCCGCTTGCGCGAACGCGATGGCCGCGGCGGCCAGCGCCTTCACGTGAGCCGCAGGCTCCGCACCGGAGCTGAAGAAGGCCGCGGTCAACGGCACATTCGATCCCAGCCGGCGCTGCCGCTCGGTGAAGCAATGAGCGGCCTGAACGCGCAGCGACCGCTCGATGCAAAGGCCGGTCGTGCGAAGCCGCGAGCGCTCGATGCCGTGCGAAACAAATAGATTCGCCGTATCTTCATTGGGAACGAAGATGCCGGCCGCGCTTCGCACCGCGGACTCGTGCGGCACGCACATCTCTCCGTGCATGTACCAAATCCGCGGATGTCCACGCAGCGCTCCGGCCACGAGCGGATGATCGACCACGACGGCATGTCGATGGCGCGCCCACTTGCGAATGTCGCGCGCCAAGATGCGAATCTTCCAGTCGTCCTTTTCGTAATCGGGATGCCCACGCAGCCGCCGATAAATGGACGAAGCGAATGAACCCGAGCCGGCCATCTCGTACGATGCGCGCACCCCTTTCCAAGCGCGAAGCGCCATTCCCCTCGAAACACCGAATACGTTCGCGCGGACCGGCTCGGCTGCGGACTTCGCCGCGAACTCTTCGTACAGCCCATCCAAATAGAACGGATGTCCGCGCCCGATTTCCGTTCCGAGAAACACGACCTGCTTCTCTTGCGCGTTCATGGGCGAGAGCGTACTCATGGATGTTCCGTCCGGGAAGGAGCGTGTTTCATGAGCCCGCGAGTCACGGGAATCCACCACATCACGGCGATCGCCGGAGATGCGCAGCGCAACTTGAACTTCTATGTGGGAACGCTGGGCCTGCGCTTGGTGAAGCTCACGGTGAATTTCGACGATCCGTTCACCTACCACCTCTATTACGGCGACGCCACTGGAGCGCCCGGTACCCTCTTGACGTTCTTTCCTTGGCGCGGCGTGCCTCCCGGCCGCCCCGGGGACGGGCAAGTCACACGCGTGGCCTTCGCGGTCCCGCCTTCGAGCCTTCCCTTTTGGGAGGACCGGCTGCGCTCCTTCGATGTCGCCTTCGAACGGCTGGAGCCGCGTTTCGGCGAAGAGATCTTGTCGTTCTCCGATCCCGACGGAATGGGACTGGAGCTCGTCGCCGCGAAGGATCTGGGCGCGCCTCCCCCGAATTCCGCGGATGCGATTCCATCCCGCGCGGCGATTCGCAGCTTCCACAGCGCCACGCTGGCGGAAGACGGCATGGAGCGCACCGCGTCTCTTCTCACCGATACGATGGGATTTCGCGCCGCCGGGGAAGAGAGAAACCGCTTTCGATTCACCGTGGGCCAGGGTGGAGCTTCGCGCATCGTGGATGTCCTTTGTGCGCCCGACTCACCGCAAGCGCGCATGGGCGCGGGCTCGGTGCACCACATCGCTTGGAGAACGCCCGATGATGCGCAGCAAGCGCAATGGCGCGCCGAGCTGGCCGGGCTTCGTTACAATGTCTCGCCCATCATGGACCGGACCTATTTTCATTCCATTTACTTTCGCGAGCCGGGCGGAGTGCTCTTCGAAATCGCGACCGATCCTCCAGGAATGGATGCGGACGAGCCGGCCGGTGAGCTGGGATCCAGTTTGAAGCTGCCGCCGTGGCTCGAGATCCAGCGAGAGGAAATCGAGCGAAGGCTTCCCCGGCTCGTGCTTCCGATCGCGCGCTGAGAGCGGCGCGGCGGCGATACAAACCCGCAGCACGCTACTCCAAAGCAAAGCGGCCACTCCCCGAAGAGAGCGGCCGCCGCTTTCCGTCTCGGCCGTTCGACGGCCGGCCGTCCTATTTCAGAACGGTCATCTTGCGCGTCATCGTTTCGCCTTGCGAGCTCAGGCGATAGAAGTACACGCCCGCGGAAACGCGCTTCCCGCCGGTGTCCTTGCCGTCCCATTGCACAGCGTAGCGTCCCGCCTCGCGCATTCCCGAAGCGAGCGAGCGCACGAGCCGTCCGCCGACGTCGTACACCGCCAAGTCCACGTTCCCCTTCGACGGGATCGCGAAATCGATGCGCGTGTTCGGGCTGAATGGGTTCGGCTGATTCTGCGACAACGAGAACGAGAGCGCCGCGGTCGCCGGCACATCTTCGACCGCCGTCGGCACGAAGCTCGCCATCACCCGGATCTCGTCCACGCCGGCCTCGACGATCGATCCGGCGCCTTCGTCTCTCGCGCGGAAGCGCATGCGCACTTGATTCGGCGTTCCGAAGAGCGCCACGAGATCGATCGTGTTCGTGGTCCACGCGGAGCTGAACGGCAAGGGGATCGTCTGCGTCGTGCTTTCCGCATTGACCCAGTTCGTTCCGCCGTCATTGGAAACGTCCACCGTCCAGAGATCGCTGTTCGGCGAGCCGCCAGTGTGGCTCGAGTACCAGCGGTCGTATTTGATTCTCGCCGTTACTGCACCCGAGAGGTTGTACACCGCGGACAGAAGCGTCGTGGTGCCGCCGTCCACGTCGGCGCAGCCCTGCGTGCAGGGATTGCAGCACTGGCCGGTCACGAAGCACTTCGTTCCGGCACCCGGCGTCGCATCATCTTCGGGCTGGGAATACGAATCGAAGGCCGCGGCGAACCAACCGATCGGATCGACCCAGGCCCACACGCCGCCGGTCGCGTTGTCGCCGGCCACGCCGATTTGCCAACCGGCCGTTCCAACTTCCAGCGCGTCATAGACGTGGGCCACATCAAATGCGTAGAGAACGAGCGGAGCGCTCAGCGGGGCCGTCTTGCTGTTGTTCGCTTGGTCTTCCGCGGAAATGTAGTACTCCAGCTCGGAATCGCCGTTCAGCGCCGGAATGTGCGCGCTGAACTCGTTGGGGTCTCCGGTCGGCGTCATGAGGAGGTCGATGAACGATCCCCCATTCACGCGGTAGTGCACGAGCAGATTCGCTGCATCGAGCGGCGCTTCCGTCGACGTGATGATCGCGTCGATGTCGAATCCCAGAGAACCGTCGTCGGTGTGATGTCCCGGCGTGTGCGTGATGAACACACCTTGCGTGATCGCCGGGCAGCTGAAGCCGTGATTCGCTGCGCCCACGCAGAAGTACTGGTGATGCGGCGTGCCGTTGTTGATGTTGCCGTCGTTGTCATCGGCCAAGAACGTCCACATGACTTGCGACGGCAGATCCTGAGGCTGGCCAAGCTTGCGCGACTTGTGCCACGCCTGGCGGACCGCGGTGTCGGCATCGTTCTGCGGCAAGACCGCGAGCATTTCCTGCCATGAATCCCAGATGAAACCGGCGATGATCTGGCCGTCCGCGTGGCCCTCGCCCACCAAATCATCGGGGTATTGCAGATTGTTGTCGGAGTCTCGAATTCCACCCGAGCAATTGCCCTGGGTGAAGCCCAACCCGATGATCGACTGGCGATCGATCAAGTTCGCTAGGACGTCGGAGTTGCCTTCGTGCAGCGTGCTGGGGGGGCTCGGTCCGGCATAAACCGCGTCGGTCACGCCGTGGCCGTACTCGTGATAGACAATGTTCCCGATGCGACCGGTGTTGGCCCAGGTTCCGCTCGCCTCACAGAAGTTGATTCCGTTTCCGTCCCACCACGCGTTGCCGGGGCAAAGCCCGTCGGTCCGGCCCACCGATGTTCCCATCGCGTAATCCAGGCCGTTGAACGTGTTGTCGATCGCCTTCATGAAGTCGTGCGCGCGACTGGAATGGAAGAACGTGTCGCGTTCGTCCTGGCGCGAGTTCGCGTTCGTCCAGTTGATCGTGAGCGGCGTACCGGGCGTGGCCGGGCCGGAGAACGTGGCGTCCGAGCCCAAGCCGGCCGCGCGGTTCACGTTGCAGAACGGTCCCAAGAACTGCGCCGTCACGGTGACTGGCACGGCACCGGCGTTCGTGATGTCGAAGAACCCATTGTCGTCGGTGACGTCGTTGCTGCCGCCGGTCACGTTCACGCGAAGGTTTTCGAACACGTCGGTCGCGACACCGTCGCAATAACCGAAGTCTTCGAGGTCTCCCTGCACGGTTCCGGTGACGTTGATCGCTTCATAGCGATTGTGACGGCCGAGAATGTCGCCGGTCGTTCCGTCCACGTAGCATTCCCATTTGCCGAACGGCTGGTCGCTCTCGAACACGACGCGATGCGCAATCGCGAGCTGCCATTCGCTTCCGACGCGGACGGGGAGGTACACGAGATCCGCCGTGCTCGGGGCATCGGCGCGCGGAACCGCGCCGATCGAATGCGCCGCGGCGTCGATCGCTTGCGCGGCGGACAGCCGCGGTCTCGCGGGAATTCCGGACGCAACCGGGAAGAAGTCCGACCCGAATGCCATGACGTTTCCCGCTTCACCCAAGAAGACGAAGGCGCGGCCCGTATGGACGGGGATGCCATTCACCATCTGTTGGAAGTGAACGGCCCACCTACCCTCATCCGAAGCCGTGGTGAGGACCTCGGCGTTCTGATCATTCGCGCCCAGAAAATCTCCAAATCGCACCAAGACGGAGCGAGCCGCGGCGACGGCGTCGGCTTCCTGAGAAATCGAGCGGCCGGTTTCGAGAGGCACGCCTCCCCACGCCATATGCGGGCGTCCGGTCAGATCATGGATCTGCACGGACCAATCGAGACCAACGGAAGCCGCTTGATTGGGAAAGGCGGTGGCAATCGGCGCTTCCGCGTAGACCGGCGCGCGCAAATCGATCGCCAAGGGAATCTCGAGATTCTCGGAAGGCGTCGGGGCAAAGCCCAGGGCAGCCCGTGCAGACAGCGCTCCCCAAAAGGCGGCCGCGGCCAGCACGTCGTGTCGTCGCAAGGACATGGAGGAACTCCAAGGTTTTGGGCCAGAGCCAGGGGGGACGGTGGCTCCATCGGGATGGACCATTCGACGATCCGGTCGATGGCGCGTACCCGGTGAGTCTAATAGAACGCCGCCGCCCGATGCGAGAGAGATTTGGAGGCCCCTATGAAATCGCCCGAGGCCTTGCGACCCCGGGCGACCCATTCCATTGCCGCCCGACGGCGGCAACAAATTTATTTCAGAACTATTTCAGGACGGTCATCTTGCGAGTGAGCGACTCGCCTGCCGCCGTCAACCGATAGAAGTACACGCCCGCGGAGACGCGCTTGCCCGCTTCGTCGCGGCCATCCCAGTTGATTGCGTAGCGACCCGCTTCGCGCGAACCGTCGGTCAACGTCCGTACCACGCGCCCGCTCACATCGAACACCGCGAGCGACACATTCGACTTTTGCGGCACGGCGAAGTCGATGCGCGTCATCGGGCTGAACGGATTGGGCTGGTTCTGCGCCAGCTCGAACGAAGACGGCGTGACGGATGCAGTCAAGTCGTTGACGTCCGTCGGCGTGAAGCTCGCCAAAATGCGAAGCTCGTCCACGCCCGCTTCGACGAGGGAGCCGGATGCCAAGTCGGATGCCTTGAAGCGCACCCGCACTTGCCCAAGCGTCCCGAAGAGCGCATCGAGGTCGACCGAGATCGTCTTCCAGGAGTGGTCGGGCACGTTCGTGTTCTCGACGTTCGTCCACGTCGTTCCGCCGTTGTTGGAAACATCCACGACCCAGAAATCGTTGTTCGGGTCCGCGCCGGTGTCGTTCGTGTACCAGCGCGCAAACTTCAACTTCGCCGACGTTGCTCCCACCAAGTTGTAAACCGGCGAGGTGAGCGTGGTGGTCCCGTTGTCCACGTCATTGCAGCCAAGATCGCACGCGCCACACTGCGGAGGCCCGCATTGACCGGTGATGAACGCGAACACGCCCGGTGCCGGTGTCGCATCGTCTTCCGGCTGCGCGGCCGTGCCAATGGGATCCATGCAAGCCCAAATGCCCGTTGTCGCGTTGTCGCCGGGTGCGCCGACCGTCCACGCTGCGACGCCGGACTCGAGATTGTCGGCGAAATGCGCAACGTCAAACCCGTGCAGCACGGCGGGAGCTTGCTGCGGGCTCGTCCCCTCGTTCGCAGCGTTGTCGGCCGCGGAGATGTAGTACTCCACTTCCGAATTCCCGCCCGCGATCGGTGGAATCTGTCCGGTGTACTCGTTCGGATTCCCGACAGTCATTGCAACGTCCACGAACGAGCTGCCGTTGATTCGATAGTGCAGGAATACCGAGGACGGATCGATCGCCGCCACCGTGGATTGAACGTTCGCCACGACGTTGAAGCCGGACGAACCGTTATTGGTGGAACCGAGCGGCGCGTGGGTGATGACCACGCCGAACGGGAGGAAATCGAATCCGTGGTTGGACGCTCCCAGAGCGAGATGCTCGTGGTGCGGCGTGCCGTTGCCTTGGTTCGCGTCGTCGTCGTCCGCCAAGAACGACCAGTCGACCTGGGATTGCTGATCTTGAGGAACGCCCATATCGCGCGAGAAATGCCACATGTGACGGATGGCATTATCCGCTTCGTTCTGCGGCAGCTCCAACAACATCGATTGCCACGTGTCCCACACGAATCCGGCAATCACCTGGCCCGCCGAGTGATCTTCCTGGCCATTGACGTCCTGCGGCCACTGCAGGTTGTTGTCCGAGTTGCGGATTCCGCCAGTGCAATTGTTCAGAAAGAAACCCAGGCCGATGATCGGCTGGCGGTCGACGAGATTGGCCAGGATGTCGGAGTTCCCCTCGTGCATGCCTGTGCCCTGCGGATCTCCGGAGCCGTTCGCCTGATACACGAACTGCGTCACACCATGACCGTACTCGTGGTACGCCACGTTGCCGATGCGTCCCGTGTTCCCGTAGGTTGCGGTTCCTTCGCAGAAGTTCATTCCATTGCCATCCCACCAGGCGTTGCCCGGGCAGAATCCATCGGTGCGTCCGACGCTGGTCGGAGCAGCGTAATCGAGCCCGACGAACGTGGGATCGATCGCCTTCATAAAGTCGTGCACGCGATTCACATGGAAGAACATGTCGCGCTCGTCGGCGCGCGAGTTCGCATTCGTCCAATTGATGATGAGCGGGTTTCCGGGCGTATTCGAACCGGAAAAGCTCGCATCCGCTCCGAGACCAGTGTAGCGATTCACATTGCAGAAGGGTCCCAAGAATTGCGCGGTGACCGTGACGGGAAGGGCGCCGCCATGGGTGATGACGAATGCGCCGACGTCGTCAGTCACGTCGTTGTTGCCGCCGGTCACTTGAACGGTCTGGTTCTCGAAAGGCTTCGTCGCCACGCCGTCGCAATAACCGAAATCTTCCACGTCGCCCTGCGAAGTTCCGATCACGTTGATGGAGTGCACGTAGTTCTGGCGCGCGAGGATTTCTCCCGTCATCGCATCGACAATGCTTTCCCACTTGCCGTACGGCTGGTCGGTCTCGAACACGACCCGGTACGCGAGCCTGAGCTCGTACATTTCGTCACCCGGAGCCGGCACGTACATCAATTCCATCGTGGCCGGGCTGGCCGGACGCGGGGTGGCCGAAAGAGCGCCCGCCGCAGCATCGAGAGCCTGCGAAGATGAAAGGTGAGGAGTCGTGGCGAGGTCGTGTCCCGCCGGGAAGAAATCCGATCCGAATGCCGCGACCTTTCCGGCGCCATCCATCAGCACGAATGCCTCGCCGGTATAGACCTTGAGTCCATTGACCTTCTGATCGAAGTGGACCGACCACTTGCCGGGCATCGTTGAGACGTCGCGCGGCTCAACGGTGGATCCGTCGGTCCCGAGCATGTCTGCCGCCAGGTCGATGACCCCACGAGCCGCCTGGATGGCCGCGGCATCGTTGGTGATGGATCCCGCGGCGGCGTCGAATGCGCCATCCATCGACATCGCCATATGGGCCGTTCCGGTCCGGGGGTGAATTCGAACGGTCCAGCCGTTGCCGATCGAGAGCGACCGGCCGGCGAACTCATCCTCGAAACGAACGGTTTTGTAGAGACCAAGGTTTTGAAGGTATTGAAGTCGAAACTCGAGCTGTTCGGAGGCGGGGACCGGAGCAAACCCGAATGCCTGCCCGGCCCAAATAAGGGTCAGGGCCGCACCAGGAATGAATCGTCGCAAATGCATCCTAGGACTCCAGGTGTTTGGGAAAGGGGACGAGGCACGGGGGACGCCTCCTCCCATCGTAACGGATGAGGGCGCCCGCCATCAATGAGCGATGCGCTTTGGGACCGTCGCCACTCCGCCGATGCCCTCAGCCCCTCAGGCGCGGGCCTCGACGACGCTCCAGTAGCCGGCCGTCGCCTTTCTTTCGATCGCGCTGAACCCGGCTTCCTCCAACATCTGCCGCAGCTCCTGCTCGGTGAATTGCTGCCCTTCGGTCCACACCAGCATGTCGAGGTGCACGAGCGCGTTCGCGAGCGGCGCCCGCCCATCTTCGTCGACGAGCTTTTCATGAATCAGGATGCGGCCGCCGGCCGGCAGTGCGGCCTTCGCTTTGCGGAGCAAGAGGCGACCCTTCTCGAACGTCCAGTCATGCAGGATCTGCGACAAGAGAATCGCGTCGTGCCCGGGGGGAAATTCTTCCTTGAACATGTTGCCGGGCTCGGCCGTGACCCGATCGGCGACCCCCGCTTCCGCCGCGTACTCGCGCGCGAAACCGCACACCACCGGCAGATCCCAGATGACGCAGCGGATGTGAGGCCAGGCGCGGGCAACTGCAATCGAGAGCGCACCGGATCCGCCGCCCACATCGAGCAAGCTGCGCACCCCGGCGAAGTCGACGACCTCGGCCAATCCCTCGGCCGGCCGCTCGCTCACGCTGTGCATCGCGCGCGTGAATCTGCGCGCCGCTTCGGGATCTTGCTCATGGCGCTCCCACGGATCGTCCGCCCCGTAGACCGATGCATTGTCGCGCTGCAGCGCCTCGAGCAATGCGCGCGGCGAAAGAAAATGCTCGATCTCGAGATCGATCAATCCGCCGAGCCATCCCGGTTTCCCGCGCACGAGATAGGCGGAAGCCTCTTCGGAAAGCGAATAGAGCGGAGGGCGATTCGCGATGTTGCGATGCACGAGCTCCATCGCGATGAGGGCGGCCAAGAGGGATTGCAACGGCCGCTCGGAAAACCCGCTTTGGCGCGAAATCTCGACCAGCGAGAGCGCCTTCGCATCCAAAAGATCGAAAAGGCCGCAGCGCGTCGCCGCGGCGACGGCAGCACTCATGCGTCCGGCGATGTATGCGTCGTACACGCGCCGGTCATCCAAGGGGAAGGCGCGAGGATTGCGTCGTTCCATGCGCGCAGCATGCCAGGCACGGCGATTGCGGACAAGCGGGGACAGGGGGGCGATGGAGTAAGATGCGCCATGCCCAGCAAGTATTCGTTTGCCGAGTCTTCGCCAGACTGGCCGCTCGAGTTCGAGGAAGAAGCTCGCGCGCTGCGTGCACTCCTTGGCGATGAGCTGATCGCGATTCATCACATCGGCAGCACGTCCGTGCCGGGATTGGCCGCCAAGCCGACGATCGATCTCCTGCCGTTGGCGCAATCGCTGGCCGGCATCGATGTCGAGACTCCGCGGCTCGAAGCCGCCGGATACAAGGCGTGGGGCGAGTATGGGCTTCCCGGACGGCGCTACTTCACGAAGGATCGCGCCGACGGCTTTCGAACGCACAATGTGCACATTTATCAATTCAACGATCGCGACGTGGAGCGCCATTTGGCTTTTTGCGCCTACTTGCGCCACGATGCCAGAGCACGCTGCGAATACGAAGCATTGAAGCGCGAAGCCTACGCGCGGCATCCGGCGGACGTCGAAGCGTACAATGCGTTCAAAGACGCATGGATCAAGAAGACGGAGCACATCGCCGTCGGCTGGTATCGAGATCGAGCTGCGGCAACCACCGCCGGCGCGCCGCTTCGCAATGTTCGAGAGCATTGACATGCCGAATGAAAAGACTCCGCTCGATCTCGAATCGTTCTGGGAATACTCCGATCCCGCTACCAGCGAAGGCCGCTTCCGCGCGCTTCTCCCCACGACGGAGGGAGATGTCGCCTTGGAGCTGCGCACGCAAATCGCGCGCACGTACAGCCTGCGCCGGCGCTTCGTCGAAGCACACTCCATCCTGAACGAAGTGGAGCGCGAGTTGGCCGTCGCGGGACTGCGCCCGCGCATTCGTTATCTGCTCGAGCGCGGCCGTACGTTCAACTCCTCCGGAGAAAAGGATCAAGCGCGCGCGCTCTTTCTCGAGGCCTGGGAAACGGCGCACCGCACTCCTCATGAGGGACTCGCGGTGGATGCGGCGCACATGGTGGCGATTACTTACTCCGGAAAACCGGAAGCGCTCAACTGGAATGAAAAGGGATTGGCTTTGGCGGGGCCGTCACGCGACGCCAAAGCACGCGCGCTCATCCCGGCGATGCTCAACAACAGCGCGTGGGATTTGCACGGCATGGGACGCTTCGATGAAGCGCTCTCCTGTTTTCAGAAAGCGGAGAGCGAGTGGACCGCGCGCGGCAAGCCGAAGCAAATCCAAATCGCCCGCTGGTCCGTGGCGCGCTGTCTGCGCTCGCTCGGGCGCCATCAAGATGCGCTCATGATCCAGCGCGCGCTCGAGTCGGAGCACGCGGTTGCCGGAACTGCGGATGGATACGTGTACGAAGAGATCGCCGAGAACTTGTGGGCGCTGGGAAATTCGGAAGAGGCCCGGCCTTATTTTGCCAAGGCCGTCGAAGAGCTTCGCAAAGATGATTGGTTCGTGAAGCACGAGGCCGCCCGCTTCGAGTCGCTCGCCAAGCGCGCCGGAAAGTCTTCGGCCTAAGCGTCCGACCGCGCGTCGCCTACGCTCGCGCCTCGTCTTGACATCGCTCGCCGCCACCCCGGACACTTCCGCTCCCTTCCAGCGAACGACTGAGATTCGAGAAAAACGAGGTGATGGTCATGTCCGAGCGTCGCGAGTTCTTGAAGGCCGCGCCCCTGGCGTTGGGCGCGGTGATGGCCGCGGGGTCAAATCTTTTCGGGAATCTTTCGAGCGCACTCGCCGCCGATGCTCCCCAAAGTGCCGGCGGCGAATACGTCCTCCCTCCGCTTCCCTATGCCTACAATGCGCTCGAGCCGCACATCGACGAGCAAACGATGAAGCTCCATCATGACATTCACCACAAAGCTTACGTCGACGGATTGAATGCGGCGCTGGCCGGCATCAAGAAGGCGCTGGACGAGAACGATGCGAGTCGCGTTCCCGGGCTCACCAAAGACGCGTCGTTCCACGGATCGGGGCACATTCTGCACTCCATCTTCTGGCCGAACATGTCGCCCAAAGGCGGTGGAGCTCCGAAAGGCGACTTCGCCAAAGCGATCGATGCGTCCTTCGGATCATTCGAGAGATTTCAAACGGCGTTTTCCACCGCGGCCTCGAAAGTGGAAGGCAGCGGTTGGGGGATTCTCGCGTACGAGCCTCTGGGACGGCGGCTGGTCACTCTCCAAGCGGAGAAGCACCAGAACTTGACCCAATGGGGAGCGACGCCGCTTCTCGTTTTGGACGTTTGGGAGCATGCCTATTATTTGAAGTACCAGAACAAGCGGCCGGATTACGTGAAGGCGTTCTGGAATGTCATCGATTGGGACAACGTTGCCTCGAGATACGACAAAGCCGCGAAGATGACGTAGTGCTTCCGCATTCGTGGTGAGCGATGCCGGGAATCGAAGGCGCGCTTCTCGACATCGACGGGACGATCTTGGATGGCGGCGCTGCGATTCCCGGCGCCGCCGATGCGCTTGCGCAAATCCAAAAGAAGGGCGTCGCCGTGCTCTTGGCGACGAACACGAGCCGCAAATCGCGGAGCGATGTCGCCGCATCGCTGCGCAACGCTGGAATCCCCGCGCAGGAAAATGAGATTCTCTCCGCCGTCGTCGCCGCGGCAACCCGGCTCCAGGAAAATGGTGTGCGGCGTCTCTTTCCCCTTCTGACGCCCGCCGCGCTCGCCGACCTGAATGCATTCGAGCTCACCGAGGATCATCCCGAAGTGGTTCTGGTCGGCGATATGGGCAGGCTTTTCACGTTCGATCTCTTGAATCAAGCGTTTCTGCACCTTCGAGCCGGCGCGAGGCTCGTGGCCGCGCAAAGGAATCGCTACTGGAAGAGCGAGCAAGGGATCCAAATCGATGCCGGTGCGTTCGTCGCCGCGTTGGAATACGCCGCGGACACGAAAGCCGACATCATGGGAAAGCCCGCACCCGCGTTCTTTCACGCCGCGGCCATGCTGCTGCACAAGCCGGCTCACAATTTGGTGGTCGTGGGAGACAGCTTGGAGAACGATGCCGGCGGGGGGCGTGCTGCCGGGATGAAAACCGTTCTCGTGCGAACTGGGCTCTATGACGAGAAGAAGCTGCAGGCCACGCCGCCGCGCGAACGCCCCGACTTCGTCATCGATTCGGTGCGCGATCTGCCGAAGCTCTTGGAGACCTGGTGAGCACCGCGAGAACGATCGCCCGCAACACGTTCTTCCTCTTTGTGCTGCGGGCCAGCGGATTCGTGCTCTCGTTCATCCTGGGAATGCGAATCGGCCGCGTATTGGGCAGCGAAGGCCTGGGCATCTACACGCTGGCCGTCACCTACTTGCAAATCTTCGTTCTCATCCCGAATTTCGGATTCGATACGCTGGCGATTCGCGATTTGGCCCGCGACCGCGCGCATGCCGGCCGCTACGTCGCCAACATGGTGTTCGCGAAAGTTGCGCTCTCCCTTCCTGCCTACGCGCTCCTCATCGCCGTGGTCACGATCTTCGATTACCCCCCCGACACGAGGGCGGCGATTCTGCTCTTGGGGGCATCGCTTCTCTTCGATGCGTTGGCGGAAGCCGCCGCCGCGATCTTCCAAGGCTTCGAGCGCATGGAGCTCCTGACAGCGATTTCCGGCATCGCCAAGGTGATCGTGACGGTCATCTCCATCGCCGTGCTCGAGCGCGGCGGACGCATCCCCAACGTTCTCGCGGTGCAGCTCGCCGGCAGCATTCTCGTCGTCCCGATCTTCGCGGCGATGACGAAGCGTCTCATTCCGCGCATTCCCTTCGAAATCGATCGCGCGTTCCTCCGGCGGCTCTTGCACGAATCGTTTCCGCTGTTCGTCACGAACTTGATCGGGCTGCTCTATTTGCGCACCGACATCGTGCTGTTGTCCAAGTTTCACGACGCTTCCCAAGTCGGTTTGTACGGCGCCGCCGCGAGCGTGTTGCGCGCGCTCTCCATGCTTCCGGGAATCTTCGTGACGGCAATGTATCCGGCCCTGGCGCGCTTCTCCCACGGACCCGGCCTTTCCGACTCCTCGCTGCGCCGCTTGTGCGACACCGCGTTTCGCTGGCAGCTCGTCTTGGGAATTCCCATCTCCGCGGGCATCTCCGCACTTGGACCAGAAATCATCGATCTCGTCTACGGACCGGCCTTCGCGCCGGCCGGGCCGGTGCTCTCCATTCTCATCTGGTCTCTCTTCTTCTTCTTCACGAACACGCTTTTGGGGTACATGCTGTTCGCCGCCAATCGGCAAAGGGATTTCCTGCGCATCAAGATCGCGACCCTGGTGATCAATCTCGCGCTCGGCTTCGCCTTGATTCCCCGCTTCGGAATCCAGGGCGCGGCGTGGGCGGCGGTCGCGACGCTCGGTGTCAGCTTCGTGCTTCATTGGTGGCTCGTTTCGCGAGTACTCTATCGCGTGAACTTCTTCGCGATTGCCGGGAAGCCTTTGGTGGGAGCCGCCGCGCTCATGCTCGTCGTGCAAGCGCTGCGGGGAGGGCCGTTGGCCGTGATCATCGCCGCCGGTGCGCTGGCCTTTGCACTTTCGCAAATCGTGCTGCGTTTCGTGACCAAGGAGGACATGGAGATTCTGCGCCGCATCCTCCGCAGGCAGCCCTTACCGGGAGATTCTCCATGAGAGACGCGCCGATTCTGCCCGGCGGTCTTCCCGATCTCGTTTGCCCGCGCGACGGCACATTTCTCCAGTGGGGAGGCGGCGGGCTGCGCTGCGAGACCTGTCGCTCGACATGGCCGCGAGAAGGAAACATTCCCGTGTTCTCCAAGCCCCAATCGTATTGGGGAGAGATTCCGACGCAAGAGATGGAGCCGCTCCTGCAGGAGGCGGAAGCGCAAGGGTGGGAGAAGGCGCTGCGCAAACGGCTCTTGCCGGAAGATGGCGACACGATCGCGAAACGCAAAGACTCCGCGAAGCGCAAGCAATCCGGCGGCGAAGGTGCGGCGCCGCGCGGCCGCTTTCTCTTCGAATATGCAACGGATCCTTCGCGCGCGGATTGGCGCTTTCTCTTGCCGCTCACCGAGAGAAGCAAGGTTCTGGACATCGGCGCGGGATGGGGTGCCTTGACCATGGCGCTCGCTCCCGAAGTGGGAGCGGTCGTCGCCACCGACGAGATGGCCGAGCGTGCGCGCTTCGTGGACATTCGCGCGCGGCAATCGGGATTCGCCAATGTCTTCCCCATTGCGGCACCCGCGCATCTCATTCCGTTTCCCGACGGTGTCTTCGATCTCGTGATCCTGAACGGCGTGCTGGAATGGGTGGGGCTCGCGCGCGTGCACAAGAATCCGCGTCAGGTTCAGCTTCTCGTGCTGAAGGAGATCGCGCGCAAGCTTGCTCCCGGCGGACACGTGTACATCGGGATCGAGAATCGTTACGGCTATCACTATTTCTTCGGCGTTCCCGACGACCACACCAAGGTTTGGGGAACGAATCTTCTTCCGCGTTCGATGGCCAACGCGGTCATGAAGATGCGCCAGGGAAAGGAGTATCGGGCCTACACGCATTCCTATGGCGGCATCCGCCGTCTTCTCAAGGAAGCCGGCTTCTCTACGATTCACATGCACGCGGCGATTCCCACCTACCGGCGGCCGAAGGATTTGCTCCCGCTTTCGAGCACGACCGTCTTCGATTTCTATTGCGAGCGATATCCTGCGTTTTCAGCGAAGCGACGCATGAAGGTTGCCGCCGCGAAAGCGCTGTATCGCGCGGGGATCCTGCAGCGCCTGGCCCCGCACTTCGCGATCGTGGCCAATCAAGCGACACCCGCGTCGTGATCGCGCTGCTCGAACGAAGCATTCTCACGAACTGGAAGACTTGGAGCTTGGCGGGAGATCCGCCGCGGCGGCTCGAATTCTTGCTCTCCTCGGGCCCGACGGCGCGACACGGAAAAATTCTGCTGCACGTCTTTCGCGAGAAGAGCTCCACGCCGCTGCTCCTGGTGAAGATTCCTCGCCAAAGCGAAGCGCGCGCGTGGGTGAAGCGCGAGCACGAGCTCTTACGCCAGTTGGAAGAAGAAATCCCCGATCAAACCAGTCGCTTGTTCCCGCGCGCCGTGTTTCTGGAGACGAATGGACTCAGGCTCGCCGCCGGGCAAGCGTTCCTCTCCGGTTGGCCGGCGGATCGCCTCTTCTCTGCGCTGGGAGGAAACGAACGCGCGTATCGCCGCGTGTGCGGCATTGCCTTCGATTGGCTCAGCATGCTCTGGTCGCGCAGCGGATTCTTGAATGGAATCGAGGGTGCCCTGTGGGAGCCGTTTCGGGAAGCCGCGTTGGAATTCGCGGACCTCTTCGATCCTCAGCCCGAAGTGCAGGAGGCGCTGGACCAACTCTCGCGAGAGCTGGATGCCCGCCGCGAAGGCACCACGCTGACCGCCTACGCGCACGGCGACCTCATTCCCTCGAATCTCATCGTGTACGAAAGGCGAGTGGCGGCGGTCGATTGGGAATTCGGTACGCGCCGCCAATTCCCTTGGGTCGATCCGGTTCACTTCGCCATTTCGTTTTCGCTTCTTGAAGGAGCTCTCGAGCGGCGAGAGAGAGTCGCGGCGTTCACGAAGGCATTCTTGGAAAAGAGCTGGCAGCAAGACGCGAACCTCGCTTTCCTGCGGCGCAGCTTCGAAGAGGGCGGCGTCGCTGCGGATCTCGTGCACTTGGCGATTCCGATGTATTGCGTTTATTTCGCCGTGCACATGAGCAGGCTCTTTGAGCCCGACTATGCCGTGACACGCGATTGGGCCGCGATCGCCTCCATGATCGTGCAGCCGCAACATCGCGAGCGGCTTCTGAATCCCTCGTAGTATCTGTCAGCTATCGTCACGTCTCGGGCCGGCGGGATATGCCCAGCACTTCCGGGACGCGACACACTAAAAAAAGCTCGGGTAGTCCATTGCATTCACCACATCGATGATGTAGTTTCCCGCCACGAAGCGGCCCCTCCGCCATACGACCCCGTTGAATCCGACATCAGGAGCACATCATGGAACGGGCTCGCGCCGCTTCTCTGTTCGTTTGCTCTTTTCTCTCCATTCTTCTCCTTTCGACTGCGGTTCCGCGCGCATACGCCGATATTTTTCCCGGATCTTCGTGGACCGTTCTCCCGCCGCAGAACGTCGGATTGGATCCCGGCAAGCTCAACGAGTTGAAGAATCTGGTTCAAGGGTCGGGCATGATCGTGCGCCACGGATATCAAGTCTATTCGTGGGGAAGTATTCAAGAGTTGCAGAATTGGGCATCAGCCTCGAAGCCGGTTCTGAGCACGTTTCTCATGCTCGCCGTCGCGGAAGGCAAGTGCACCTATCAATCCACCATGTCGCTGTACCATAGCGGCGGCAGCACGAAGGACCGCTCGATCAAATTCGTTCATCTTGCCAATCAGCTCTCCGGCTACAGTCGCGGAGAGAATCCCGCGGTGGCTTGGGCATACAACGATTACGCGATGAATCTCTTCGGCTACACGCTGTTTCACAAAGTTTTCGGCAACTCGCCGAGCGCCGTCTTCGACGATAAGTTCGACTTCTTCCAATTCCAAGATTCTCCGATGATCTCGGACAGCCAATACGGAAGATTGGTGGGCGTTTCGATTCGCGATTTCGCGCGCCTCGGACTTTTCTGGCTCGAGCAAGGAAAGTGGGGCAACGTGCAGCACATTCCCGCGTACTACTTCAACGTGCTCGACACTCCGGTGCCGCCGGCCCAACCGCTCTCGACGCAAGACGGGCCGGAATCGTGGAACTTCGGAACATTCGGCGGCGGCGACAACGACACCGACGACGGCCCCGGCGAATACTCCTACTGCTTCTGGGTGAACACGCACCAGTTCATGCCCGGGGTTCCCTCGGATGTGTTCTTGGCGGCAGGGCACGGCGGAGCAAAGATCTGCGCCGTCATCCCGTCCCTCGACCTCGTGGCCGTGGGAGCGCAAGGAATGTGGTCGCATCCGCCCACGGAAGCGATTCACCTTCTTCTGGAGGCGGCCGGCGGGGCGACGGCCGCGGGCGAAGGCACCGAGCTCTCGACTTGGGGAAGGCTCAAGGATCGCTATCGCTAAAGGGCTCATTCTTCGATCGCCGGGTCGCCGCGGTTCATTCCCCCGGCGCGTCAACTCCTTCGGAAGTCCTTCCGATGAAGGGGAATGACTCTCCCAACTTCCTCAAACGCGGGTAAGATTCCCGCCGGCGCCGCGCCCCCTGAGCGGAACACCCAAGGCCGAGATCTTCAACCGGGGAAGCCAGCCATCTTCGAACGACACGAATCCGCGGCCCACGAGGGTGGATTGCGTCTCGGTTTCATGTTCCGAAACTCGCACGAGTTGGGCGGCATCGCCGTCTATACCCGCGAGCTTTTGGATCATCTCCTGGAGATCGATCAAAAGAATTCGTACTTCGTCTTCTTCGGGTCGCGCGACTCCCTCGGAACCTACTCACAGCATCCACGGGTGCGGGAAGTCTACGTCCCCTGCGTTTCCAAATTCTTTTGGGACCAGGCCCAGGTGGCCCAAAAAGCACAGCAGCTCGACATCGACGTCATGTTCTCTCCCAAGATGTCCTCGCCGCTCCTTTTCCGCGGAAGAAAAGTGTTTTCGATCCACGGAGCCGAGCAGTTCGTATTCGCCAAAGAGTACCCGCTCTTGGACCGGCTTTACGTCAGGACGTTTCTGCCTCTTTTCGCCAAGTCATCCCGCCGGGTGATCGCTATGACGGAGTCCGCGAAAGGCGATCTCGTCGAGCCTTTGGGAATTCCGGGCGATCGAATCGCGGTGATCCATCCCGGAGTGAAAGCGGAGCTCCACCAGCGTATCTCCGAAGAAGAGAAGCGGGCCGTGCGGGAGAAGTACGGCCTCCCCGAATCGTTTCTTCTCCACGTGGGTCTCGTCTGGGGAGCCAAGAACTTCGGGGTTTTCCCCGCTGTGCTCGAGATCCTGAATCGCGAGTATCCCATCGATCTTGCCCATGCCGGAGGAAATCGGCGCGGGGGCACTCGAAAGGATGCCGCCAAGAACAAACACATCCACGAGCTGGGCTACGTTTCCGACGAGGACTTGGTCGCGCTCTATCAATCCGCAGTCGCGCTCGTCTTTCCGAGTCTCTACGAAGGGTTCGGCATTCCGCTCTTGGAAGCCATGGCCAGCGGTTGCCCCGTCGTGTCGACGAATTGGGGCGCGATGAAGGAAGTCTGCGGCGACGCTGCCTTGCTGGTGGACTCGCGAAATCCGGAGGAAATCGCGGCGGCGGTGAAGCGCATCTTGACCGAGCCCGGACTCCGCGAGGATCTCATCAACAAGGGCTACGCCCGTGCACGGAATTTCAGTTGGGAGAAAACGGCGCGCGAGACCTTGGATGTTCTCGTAGGAGTCACGGAACAAAACGGGCCCGCGTCTCCCCCACACCCGCCGGAACGCACGGCCTCAATGGCCAGCCCGCGTCCGGCCAAGAAAGGACGCGTCGGCGACCTCCTCAAGATCGGGGTCAGCCTTTCGCTTCTCGCCTTTCTGATTTCTCGCGTGGACATGGCCGCGGTGGGCGCAGAGCTGCGTCACATGAGTCTCGATTTCTTCCTGCTCGCGCTCTTGCTCAACCACACCGATCGATTCCTGCAGGCGGGAAAATGGTGGGCGCTCGTGCGCAGCAGCGGCGTGCGCTTCTCCTTCATGCAGGCGGTCGCGAACACCTACGCGGGAAATTTCGCCGGCCAGTTTCTCCCCGCGGGCGTCGGCGGCGACGTCGTGCGCGTCATGCTGCTTCACCAGATGAGACTCCCGGCGATCGAGGTGGCGGCATCGATCGTGGTCGAGCGGCTCTTGGGACTTTTCGCGATCGTCATGGTCGCGAGTCTCGCCATCTCCGGCGGCCGTCACGCGGGAATGCATCTTCCTCCCAACACGGAAAACTTCATGGCGATCTTGCTCGCCACGATGTCGTTGGGGTTGGTCTTGAGCTTCACGCCGCACGCCGAGAAGGTCTTCGCGTCGGCGATTCGCTCCTTGAATGCGCTTCCGATCCGGCTCCGCTTTCTCTCCAAGGTCCAGGAGCTGTTCTTGGCTTACCGGCGTTATGCCGCGCGCCACACCACGCTGATGCTTTACTTCCTGCTCTCGCTGCTCGAAGTGCTGTTGGTCATCGTGGTGCACTTCATGGTGTGCCGTGCGCTGCACATTCCGATCGGTTTTTGGCCGCTCATGATCATCGTGCCGGCAACGCTCATCATGCAGCGCATTCCGATCTCGATGAACGGGATCGGGGTCCAAGAAGGAATGCTCAGCTGGTTCTTCATGAGTGCAGGTTACGGGCTCGACGCCGGGCTTTCGTTGTCGATCGCACTGCGCATCTTGGAATTGGGAATTCTCATTCCCGGGGGATTTTTCCTCTGGCGCCACCGGCGTGTCCCGCCAAGCGCGGAATCCATTCCAGCTTCCGTCCCGCCCAGCCCAACGAGTCCTCGGTGATGCACACCGTAGTCGGCAAGAGAATCATGGTGAGCACGGTGGCAACGACGAGCCCGCCCATGATCACCAGCGCCATCGAGTAGTAATAGACGCCCGCCAAGCTCGGTTTCTGCAGGACGATGGGCAAAAGCCCCAAGAGCGTCGTCGCGGTCGTCATGAGAATCGGGCGCAGCCGTTCGCGCCCGCCGCGCAGCATGGCCAGCCGTCATTCCATTCCTTGGCGCCGGTACATGTTGATGTGCTCGATCATGACGATGCCGTTGTTGACCACCGTTCCCAAGAGCAGGAAAAGCCCGACCGACGCGGGCTGATCGAAATCGACGCCGCACAAATAGAGAGTCCAGGCTGCGCCGGCCACCGCGAACGGGAGCGACACCATGAGCGAGATCGCTTGGCGCACCGATTCGAAAAGGCCGGCCATCACCGCAAAGATGAGACCTAAGGCGAGCAAGAGATTGGTGATGAACTCCGCCTGGCTTTCGTGCCGGTCGAGTTGAAACGGTGAGTTCTCCCACGCGTATCCGTAGGGAAGCTCGATCCCGTCCAAGAGCTTCTTCGCCTTCTCGATGTATTCCTCCTTGACCCCTTGGTCGTAGCGCGCGCCGACCCACACTCCGGTCACGCGATTGTCGCGCACGATTTCTTCCGGTCCCTTCACGACGGCGAAATCCGCGACGGAGGCGAGCGGAATCGCCGCGCCGTTGGCCTGAACGAGCGAGAGATTGTGGAGCTGGTCCAAGCTTCCGGTCTTGCGCTCGTCGAGCGTGAGCTTCATGTCCACTTCGCCGTCCGGTCCCTTGAATTTGGGAAGGCGCGGCCCGCGAAACGTGAGCTCGACGACGTCGGCCGGTTGATCCGGCGAAACCCCGTAGTTGCGCGCCCGATCGCGATCGAGCCGCGTCTGGACCTCGAGCTTTCCGCCTTCCGCAGTCGTGTAGAAGTCGAACAGGCCATCGATCGTCTCGAGCTTCTTGCGAGCCTCGATCGCGAGATCGGAGAGCACTTCCGTATCTTCGCCGGTGAGCTGGAACGCGACGCGCTTGCCGCGATCGCGCATCCAGAACGGAATGTTGTCCTGCACTTCCAGGCGCACTCCCGCAAAGCGCGGCACGATCTCGCGCAGGTCGCGGCGCACTCGATTCATTGCTTCTTCGTTGGCATACCCGTCCTGCATGTACAGCCGGGTCATCACCCAATCGTTGCTCCAGAAGCTGTACAAAGAGCGCACGTGCAGCTTCTCGCGCTGTGGCTCCAGAAGATTCTCGACCTTCGTCACCAGCTCTTGCTTGCGCTCGAGCGAGAGCGGCTCGGAGATGTTGTAGGAGATCCCGATGAACATCTCGGTGTTGTTCACGTCGAAGTTCTTGTCGATCTTGAGAAACGGCCAAACTCCCGAGCCCACCACGACCAGTCCGATCACCGGTGCGATCCACTTGTGATGCAGAACGAAATCGAGCACGCGCTCGTAGCGCGCGCCGACGCGGTCCAGCACACCGGCCGACGGATTCTTCTTCTTCGCGGAGATGAAGCGCCCCATGGCCAGCGGAATGAGCGTCTGGCTGATGAAGAGCGAAGCCAAGAGCGTGTAGGAGACGGTGAGACCCAGCTCCTTCAAGTACACGTTCATCTGCGACGGTTTTGCAAAGATGATCGGAAGGAACACGATCACCGCCGTGAACGTGGCCGCGGTGACCGCAACGGCCACCTCGCGCGAGCCGATGAGCGCCGCCTTGCGCCGCGGCACTCCGTTTTCCTCGTGCCGGGCGATGTTCTCCATGACGACAACGGCGTTGTCGACCAACATGCCGACCCCGACGATGAGACCCAAAAGCGTGATCGTGTTCAGCGTTTTTCCCTGCGCCCAAATGATTCCGCAGGCGAACACCAAGGAGAACGGAATGCAGACCACGGCCACGGCAGTTGCGGAAACGCGCCGTAGGAACACGAAAAGAATGGCCGATGCCAGGATTCCGCCCAGGAGCCCGGCGTTGCGCAGATCGACCATCGTCTTGAGGATTTCTTCTCCCTGATCTTCCCACACGAGGAAGTTGATTCCCTCGAGCTCGGGGTCTTGGGCCATTTCTTCGATGCGCCGTTTCACTTCGCGGGAGATCTCCACCGTATTGCCGCTGGACTCCTTGGACACGGTGATGCCGAGCGCGAATTGGCCGTCCAAATGGCGCCCATATTCCAGGGGCGGCTCCTGATAGGTGACCTCGGCGACGTCGCCCAAGCGCGTGCCGGAATCGGAGACGACCAGCTCTTCGATCTCCCGCACGGTGCGCAGCGCGCCCACCGCGCGGATCATGAGCGTGCGCTCATCGCCGCGGATCGTGCCGAGCGAGCGATCCACGTTGTTGTTGAGCAGGCTGCGCAGGATCTGGCGCGGATCCACGCCGCAGCGCTGCAGCTCAGCGACTTTCAAATTGATGCGAACTTCGCGCGGATTCACGCCATCCAATCGCACGATCGCCACGCCGGGAATGCGCTCCAACGGCTTCACGATCTTGCGGTCCAAGAGCTCGTACCCGCGGGAAAGATCGCGTCCCGAAGAAATCCGCGCCTCGATGATCTGCTCGCCGGTGTCGCGCACGTCCCAGTCGCCGCCGATGTCGATGCGGTCCACGTCCGGAGGCAGCGTATTGCGGGACCGGTCCAGCTTCTCGCGCACTTCCACGCGCTTGAGCTTCATGTTCGTGCCCCAATCGAAGCTCAAGTTCACGCGCGCGGAGGCCTCATCGCAGCGCGACCACATGTGGCGCACGCCTTGGATGGAGCCCAACGCCTCCTCGAGCGGGCGCAGGATCGTGCGCTCGATCGTCTTCGAAGATGCACCGGGGTAGTCCACCACCACCCAAAGCTGCGGCTCCTCGAACTCGGGAAGGAAGGCCAAGGGAAGACGCGTGACCGCGATTGCTCCCAAGAGCACGATCGAAACCAAGACGACGATCGTAGTGACGGGCCGTTGGATGGCCAGCTCGGGAAGGGTCATTCGTCTTCCTCTTCCGAATCCGTGCGCACCGTAGAGGGCACGACCCAATACACCGCGGGAATCACCACCAAGGTCAAGAGCGTCGAGACCACCATGCCGAACGTCACCACGACGGCGAGCGGCGAGCGCAGCTCCGACCCTTCGCCGATGCCCAGCGTCATCGGCAGAAGGCCCAAGACCGTCGACAAAGTCGTCATGAGAATGGGGCGCAGGCGCACATGTCCCGCGCGCAGGATCGCTTCGTATTTTTCGACGCCCAGGCGGCGATAGCGATTGATTCCGTCGACGAGCACGATCGCATTGTCGACGACGATTCCAATGAGCAGGATCATGCCGATCAGCGAGATCACGTTCCAGGTGTGGCCGGTGAGCAAGAGCCCCGGCACCACTCCGACCATCGACAGCGGAATCGTGAACAAAATGAGAAAGGGATGGAGCAGGTTTTCGAACGTGGCCGCCATGACCAGATACACGAGAAAGATGGCCAGGATCAGCGCGAAGCGAAGGCTGCCGAACGAAACTTCCATCTCGCGGTTTTGACCAGCCATGGAATAGGCGATCCCGCGCGGCGGCGGCGAGCTCTTGAGCACGCGCTCGATGTCCTCGATTGCGCCGCCCAAGCTCCGGCCGGCGACTTCCCCGGAGATGATCGCGGCACGGCTCTGTTGGATGCGGTGGATCTCGGCGGGACCGCGCGCCGGCTGTACGGACGCGATCGAGGCAAGCGTGACCGGCACTCTTCCCGGTGCGGACACCACGAGATTCTCGATGTCGCCCACCGTGGCGCGATCGCGCGCTTGATTGCGCACGCGGATGTCGATTTGCCGATCCTGCTCCTTGAAGCGCGAGACGACGGTGCCCTGCACGCGGTTTTGCAGCGTGCCCGCGGCTTCATCGATCGTGAGTCCCATCCTGGCCAGATGGTCGCGATCGAACTCGACGGTCAGCTCGGGATTCCCCGCTTCCATGGAAGCGCGCAAATCGGCGATGCCCTGCACTTCGGAGATGCGCGGAATGAGCCCCAGCGTGTAATCGCGCAACTGATCGAGATCCTCTCCGTAGAAGATGAGCTCCACCGGCGTTTTCAAGCTGAAGAACGAAGGGCGGCCGAGCTTGGCGACGAGATTCGGAACGTGGCGAAAGCGCTCCCGCAAGTCTTCGGCAACCTGGCGCTCCCCTTCCTCGTCGGCGCGGTCCTTCATCACCACGTTGAGCTGCCCCAGATTCTCGTCCTTCGTTTCGAGCGAAAGCCCGCCCGAGACTTGCCGGCTTCCCGCGGTCGAAAAGGTGAGCGCAACCGCGTTGCTCTCATGCGCGGCCTGCTCCATCTCCCGAATCACGCGATCGGTGACCGGAAGCGGCGTGCCTTCGGGCAGCACGACCTCGAAATGGAATTCCCCTTCGGAAAGAGGAGGAATGAGCTCCATTCCTACCCGCTTCGCCCCGATCATCGAGAGCACGAAAAGAAACGTAGCGATGCCGATCGTGGTGTAGGGCTTCGCCAATGCCGCGCGCACGAAGCCATCGTAGTGGCGCGAGAAGGCTCCCAAGGTCCATGGCGCGGGCTGGCTCACGTCCTCGCGCTCGCTGTCCAGAAGGTCGGTCGCGCTCGCCGGCTTTTCCGCGGCAGCACCCTTCTTCTTTCGTTCGAGAGCAGCCAACGTCGGCACAACGGTCAAGGCCACGAACAGCGAAGCCATTTGGCTGATCGTGACGGTGATCGCTTGATCGCGAAACAATTGTCCGGCGATTCCCTCGACGAACACGATCGGCAGGAAGACGGCAACGGTGGTGAGCACGGTTGCGGCGACCGCGCCGCCGACTTCCGCCGTTCCATGAATCGCAGCCTTCATGGGGCTCAAGCCCAAAACGCGCCGGCGATGGACCGCTTCGAGCACGACGATCGAAGCATCCACGAGCATGCCGATGCCGAGCGTCAGCCCGCCCAACGACATGACGTTCAGCGAGACGCCCATGCGATACATCAAGATGAAGGTCGCCAAGACCGAGAGCGGAATCGAGGTGGCGATGACGAGAGTGGGACGAATGTCACGCAGGAACAGATACAAAACGAGAATCGCGAGCCCCCCGCCCACCAAAAGCGAATCCCAAACTTCGGCGATGGATTGTTTGATGAAGCGCGATTGATCGAACAGGATGTCGAGCTTCATTCCGTTCGGCAGCGCCTTGCGCACGAGATCGAGGTTTTCCTGAATCTCCTTCACGACCGTGACCGTGTTCGCGTCCCCTTCCTTGAAGACCGCGATCTCGACCGATTCCTGGTCGCCGACCCGCGTGATCTCCTCGCGCTCCTTCGCTCCCCAGGTCACCGTGGCAACGTCGGACAAACGCACCGGCGCCGCACCCGAAGGATTGATCGTGAGATCGGCGATCTCTTGCAGCGAGTCGTATTCGTTGAGCGTGCGAACGAGGTACTGGCTCTCGGTGGATTTCAATGAGCCGCCGGGACGATTCACGTTCGAAGCGGCCAGCACGCGGCCGACGTCGCTCGGCGAGATTCCGAGCGCACTGAGCTTCCCCTGATCCAGATCGATTTGAATTTCTTCTTCTTCGCCGCCGCGAAGCTGAGCCGCCGCGACGCCGGGAATCGTTTCCAGCGCTTCCTTGACTTGCTTTTCCGCCACGCGCCGCGAGAGCGTCAGGTCGGTCGACCCGGTCAGCGCCAAACGCAGGATGGGATCGAGCGCGGGATCGTAGCGCAGCACGATCGGCTTCTCGGCTTCGTCGGGGAGAACCAAACGATCGAGCTTCTCGCGCACTTCCATCGCGAGATCGTCCATGTCGGAGTCCCAGCCGAACTCCAGAGTGACTTCGGATTTCCCCGCGCGCGAAACGGAATGCACTTCTTGCAGGCCGCGCAGAACGCCGACTGCTTCTTCGACCGGTTTGGTGACGAGGTTTTCGACTTCGCCGGGCGCGGTATCGGGGAATTCGGTTTGTACGGTGATCGACGGATAGGTGATGTCGGGAAGGAGATCGAGCCGGAGCCGCGAGAAGCCCACCGCGCCGAACGCGATGATCGCCAAGCTGACCATGAGGACGGTGACGCGGCGTTGGATGCAGGCCGCGACCAACTGTCCGATCATGACACCGGGGGTGGGGACGGCGCGGTCTTCGCAACCGTTCCCGGCGGCCCCTCCATGACTTCAACGTCCACGCCGTCGCGAAGGTCGCGCTGCCCTTTCACGATGACGAGCTCCTTCGCTGTGACGCCTTCCAAGATCTCGGTGTTCTCTCCGTCCACAAATCCCGTCTTCACGACGCGGCGCACCGCTTTGCCGCCGGAGGCGACGAATAGAATGCTATTGCCCTGCTCTTCGAAGATCGCGTGGTTCGGAACGAGCACCGCATGTTCATGACGCGCAGTTTCGATGCGCACCTGCGCGAAATCTCCCGGACGAGTTCCCGCCGGATAGGAGCGAATCTCCAGCGTGACCTTCACCGTACCGGTTTGCGAATCGACGATCGGGCTCACCAAGCGCACGATTCCGGTCAGCGTCGAGTCCACCGAATCGAGATGGATCTTCACCGGCTGGCCAACTTTGACGTAGCCCATGCGATTGGCCGGTACGTGCACGAGCGCCAGAAGCGGATTCACATCCATCAATTCGAAGAGCGGCGTGCCTGGACCCACGTTCGCGCCGAGATCCACGAGCCGGCGCACGACGCGGCCTTGAAATGGCGACTCGATGTGCGTGTAGGAAAGCTCGAGCTTGGCGAGATCGAGCTCGGATTCCTTGAGATGCAGATTGTTGACTTGGGTCTCGAACTCTTGATCGGAGAGCATGCCCATGTCGCGCATCGAGGTGCCGCGCGCATGCTCGGACTTCGCCTTCTCGAGATTCGCTTCCGCCTGCCGCACGCGCAGCTTCGCTTCGTCGTCTTCGAGCTCGAGAAGCGGCGCTCCCTTGGCGACCTGATCCCCTTCTTCACGGAGAAGTCGCCGCACGACCCCGGTCGTGCGGGCGCGGATCTCGGCATGGCTTTCCGCTTCGAGAACCGCCGTCGTGGCATAGGTCGATGCGGCCGTGCCGATGGCCGTCTCTTGAACCGCGACCGGAATGCTCTCCGAAGGCCCGCCCGCAGCCTTTCCATTCTTGTCGCCGCCCCCATGCGGGCCGGCAGCTTGAGCGGCTTCGCCTTTTTCGCTGCCGCATCCGGCCATCATGGGGGAAAGGAGAAGAAGGACCGCAAGGACGGCGGGGAGAGGATTCGCGAGCCTGGGGGACATCGGATACCTGGAGCTGAGGGCTTGGACTCCCCGAACGTTTTTCGTTCCGGGGGCGTCCGATCATGAACAAGTCCGGTCGTTGTCGCAAGACCCTGGGTGGACCTGCCCAGGTTTATTGGTTCGACGGTGCGGACCACGATTTCGTTCAGCTTGATCCCGGCCCACCAGGGATGCGACTTTATGGAATCCCACGGGCACGAAGAAAGTTTCCAACTTGGAGTGAAGAATGATTCGGACTCTGATCGGGGTGCTGGTTCAGGTCACGTTGCTCGGGGTGACAAGCGCCGTGGCTGCTCCCGCTCCCCCTCCCCGCGAAATCGGCGCGCTCGTGTTCGATGGGGTCCCAGAGATTCCGGATCGCATCGTCCAACGCATGAATCAGTACCAAAACGTGAGATCCGCTGCCCCCCAAGATTGGTGGCCGGGAGGCGGTCTCCTCATCGCCACTCGATTCGGGGATACGGTTCAGCTTCATCGCATCGCCGCTCCGGGGGCCGATCGACGTCAGATCACGTTCTTCAAGGAACCGGTCTCCGGCGGAGGCTTCGGGAACGAGGCCGACTGGCTCATCTTCACCCGCGATGTCGGCGGCAATGAGATGTCGCAGATCTACCGCCTTGATCTCGCCACCGGAAAGGAAGCGCTGCTCACCAAAGGGGATGGGCAGAACGGCGACCTCGTCTGGTCGAACGATCGCAAGCGCATTGCGTACCGGAGCACGGTGCGCAATCAGAAAGACCACGACATCTGGAGGATGGATCCGCTGCGTCCGGAGAATCAGGAAATCATTCTGGAAGCGGAGGGATATTGGTCGCCACTCGATTGGTCCCCGGACGATTCGTTCCTTCTGGCGGCGCAGTTCATTTCAGCGAACGAATCGTATCTGTGGCTCGTCGATCCGCGGCGCCACACGAAGAAACCGGTCGGCAATCACGAAAAGGTGAAGGGTGAGACGATTTCGTACGGGCAGGCGGCTTTCGATGAAAGCGGCGAAGGCGCGTTCCTCACTTCCGACGAAGGCAGCGAATTCCGCACGCTTCGCTGGATGCGCTTGGGCACGACGAAGGCCGAGCCTCTGACCCAAGACATCCCCTGGGATGTCCAGGCCTTCGTTCTCTCGCGCGATCGCAAGCAGATGGCTTTCACCATCAACGAAAACGGAACGTCCAAGTTGTTCCTCATGGACCTGGGCACGCGCAAACGAAAGGAAGTTTCCATTCCTTTCGGAGTGGCGTCGTCGCTGGAATTCAATCCGGACGGAACAGCGTTGGCGTTTGCGCTGGATTCCCCGTCGAGCCCGAAGGATGTGTACACGCTCGATATCGGCTCGATGAAGGTGACGCGCTGGACCGAGAGCGAGGTCGGCGGCCTCGATCCCAAGAGCTTCCGCTCCTGTGAGATCGTGAGCTACCCAACGTTCGACGACGCGAAGAAGGGCAAGAAGCGCACCATTCCGGCGCTCGTGTATAAGCCCGAAGGATCGGGGCCGTTTCCGGTGGTCATCAACATTCACGGCGGCCCGGAGAACCAGTCGACGGCGACATTCTCCCCGATGTCGCAATACTATTTGAACGAACTGCGCTGCGCGGTGATCTATCCGAACGTGCGCGGCTCGAGCGGATTCGGAAAGACCTACCTCAAGCTGGACAATGGAAAGCTGCGCGAAGATTCCGTGAAGGACATCGGGGCCCTGCTCGATTGGATCGCGACCCAACCCGATCTCGACTCACGGCGCGTCTCGGTGATCGGCGGGTCGTACGGTGGATACATGAGTCTTGCTTGCCTCACACACTACAGCGATCGCTTGAGCGGCGGGGTGGACATCGTCGGCATCTCGGACTTCGTCACGTTCTTGGAAAACACTTCGGAATACCGGCGCGATCTGCGGCGTGCGGAATATGGGGACGAGCGCGATCCCAAGATGCGCAAGTTCTTGGAGGGCATCGCCCCGACCAAAAACGCGGGCAAGATTCGTGCGCCGCTCTTCGTGATTCAAGGCGCAAACGATCCGCGCGTTCCGGCATCGGAAGCGGAGCAGATCGTGCGCCTGGCGCGCAAAAACGGCGTGCAGGTCTGGTCGCTCCTGGCGAAGGACGAAGGCCACGGCTTCCAGAAGAAGGCGAATTCCGATCAGATGGGATATGCCGTCTCGCTCTTCTGGGAGACGTTCTTGTTGGGCGACGGGCTCACCACGGGGATCGACTGATCGAGGGAGGCGCATCCCGCGACTTCACGACCCGTTGGCATCCTCGAAGCGGTTCAACTCGCGATTCTTGCGCACTTGGTCTGGATCGAACACCCGCCCATTCATCGCGATGTAGACGCCGGGCGGCATCGTTTGCGCCGCGGCAACGGCCACGGCGATGTTGAAGATGGCGTCGGAGGACTTGAAGCGCGCGGGAGAAAGCGATCCGGTGAGCGCGATGACCTTGTCGGGAATTCCGCGCAAGGCCTTCGCCGTTTCGACCATCGTGTCCGTGCCGTGGGTGATCACGACGGAGCGCTCCGGGCTGCGCAGCACCGCTTCGCGGACCATGCGGCGATCCTCGTCGGTCATGTCTAGGCTGTCCTTACGCAACACGGATTCGACCACGAAATCC
>Ga0111539_10000182_pt1 | contig 73143 bp, 80 predicted proteins | sample RhiMethybrSRZTD1_FD_79667 | JGI IMG/M metagenome (GOLD analysis project Ga0111539, IMG submission 79667) | Populus rhizosphere microbial communities from Tennessee, USA - Rhizosphere MetaG P. TD hybrid SRZTD1 (version 2) (version 2) | ecosystem: Host-associated > Plants > Roots > Rhizosphere >...
AGGACGGCATGGCCAGGCTCAAGTTCGGCTTCATCCCCATCGAAGGCGGGCACTACTATGCCGACGCGCTCGCCGAGGTCACGCGGGCGGAGGAGCTCGGTTTCGACTCCGTGTGGATGGAGGAGCACCACGCGGTCGTGAACCACTACTGGCCGTCACCGCTCCCCGTGCTCGCCGGCTTCGCCACCCGCACGTCGAAGATGGTGCTGGGCACCGATATCCTCGTGGCGCCCTTCTATCATCCGACGCGGCTCGCCGAGGACTGCGCGCTGCTCGACGTGATGTCGAACGGCCGCTTCGTGCTGGGCATCGCCATCGGCTACAAGCCCGACGAGTTCGCGATGTATGGAGCCGAGCTCGAGAAGCGGGGCGCGCGCTTCGAGGAGCAGCTCGCGATCGTGAAGGGGCTCTGGACCCAGGACCGCCTCGCGTTCAAGGGCACCTACTACCAGGTGGAGGGAAGCCTCGAGCCCAAGCCGGTGCAGAAGCCCGCACCCCCCATCTGGATCGGGGGCTGGGGTGACATCACGCTGCGGCGCGCGGCCACGCTCGCGGACAACTGGATTCCCGGTCCCACCGGCGAGCTGCCGCGCCTCCTCAAGGGCAAGGCGCAGTTCCAGGCCAATCGGGGCGCCGCCGGCCTTTCGCCGGTGACCAACTGGCCGCTCACCCGCGACGTGATCATCGCCGACACCGAGAAGCAGGCGCGGGAGCTGGCGGAGCAGCACATCATGGTCTCGTACCGGAAGGAGTACGCGGGCGGATGGCGGCACCCGTTCATCGATGCCGCCATCGCCACCGATCTCGACAAGGTCAAGAAGGACCGCTTTCTGATCGGCAGCCCGGACCAGATCATCCGCGACCTCACGCCCTTCGTCGAGCAGTACGGGATGACGCACTTGATCTGCCGGGTCTTCTTCCCGGGTATGCCGCACCGGCACATCATGCGCGAGCTCGAGCTCTTGGCGAAGGAGGTCATGCCGGCATTCCGGTGAAGCTCGCGCTCAAGGCCTCCTCCTTCCACGTCCGCCTCCTCCGCACGCGGCTGCCCTTCCGCTACGGAATGGTCACCCTCACGCACTTCCCCCTGCTCCACCTCGCCGTCGACGTCGAGACCGCGGAGGGTCGGCGCGGCCGCGGGTATGCCGCCGACAATCTCCCGCCCAAGTGGTTCGACAAGGACCCCCGGAAGTCGTTTCGCGACAACGTCGCGGACGAGCTGGCCGCGATCCGCGGTGCCGAGGCCGCCTATCGGGACGCCGCGCATGCGCCGCGCCCGTTCTTCGAGATCTGGCAGGACGCCTATGCGGCGGCCCGCGGCGCGGCGCTGGCCCGGGGGCTCAACGGGCTCACCGCCTCCTTCGGCTCATCCTTCTTCGAGCGCGCCCTTGCCGACGCGGCGGGCCGGGTGGCCGGGCTCGACGTGCCGGGCATGCTGCGGGCCAATACCCTCGGCCTCCGCCCCGAGGCCGTGCACGATGGGCTCGCGCTGGCGGATCTTCAGGCGTGGGCGGCGGCGGCGGCCCCCGACCGCCTGGCCGTGCGCCACACCGTCGGCCTGCTCGACCCCATCACCGCCGCCGACGTTCCCGCGGACGGCTGGCTCGGCGATGGGCTGCCTCAGACCCTGGAGGAATGCATCGCGCGGCACGGCCCGGACCACTTCAAGCTGAAGGTCGCCGGCGCGCTGGACGCGGATCTCGAGCGCCTGACCGCGGTCGCGGTCACGCTGGATCGCCTCGTCCCGGGTTCCTACCTCGTCACGCTCGACGGCAACGAGCAGTACAAGTCCATGGACGACTTCGCGGCCCTGGTGGAGGCGATGCTGCGCACGCCCGCCCTCGCCCGGCTCACGTCCTCGATCGCGTTCATCGAGCAGCCGCTCGACCGCGCGATCGCCCTGGATCCCGCCGCCACCGACGGCCTTGCCGCGCTGGGGCGGCGACTTCCGATGCTCATCGACGAGAGTGACGACGCGCTCGACGCCTTCCCCCGCGCCGTCGCGCTCGGCTATCGCGGGGTGTCCACGAAGAACTGCAAGGGCATCGTCAAGTCGTTCCTCAACCGCTCGCTGGTGGAGCGTGACAACCGTCGCCGTGCGCCCGCCGAACGCTTGTTCATGAGCGCCGAGGACCTCACCAATGTCCCCGTGGTGCCGCTCCAGCAGGATCTCGCCACCGTGCGGGCCCTCGGCATCACACACGTGGAGCGGAACGGGCACCACTACGTGCGCGGCCTCGCGCACTGCTCGGCGGCGGAGCGGCGGGAGGCGACGCGCCGCCATGCCGATCTCTACACGGGCGACGAAGACCAGGCGCTGCTGCGCATTACCCAGGGCCGGCTCGACGTGCGATCGCTCGCGGTGCCCGGCTACGGCGTCGCCTTCGAGCCCGATCTCGACGCGATGATTCCGCTGGAGAACTGGACGCCTGCGTCCCTGGAGGACACCGCCTGACCGCCTACCGCATCAACCGGTCCTTCGCGTGGAACGCGGCGCACCCGCCCAAGCTGCCGGCGTGCCCGCGCAAGCTGCGTCCCGCGCCGCCCGTCAGCCTCTTCGACCGGACACTCGCCTCGCCGATCGGCATCGCCGCCGGGCCGCTGCTGAGCTCGAAGTGGATCGAGGCCTATGCGCGCCTGGGCTATGGAATCTTCACCTACAAGACGGTCCGCTCGTCCGCCCAGGCGGCCCCGTCGCCTCCCAATCTCTTGCCCTGCCGCCTCGGGGATCCGTCGGTGACGGTACCGCGGCCACCGCGACGCGCCGACCCGGCGGACCTGACGCTCGCCGTGTCGATGGGGCTGCCCTCGCCGCCCCCCGAGGCCTGGCGCGCCGACATCAAGCGCGCCCGGGCCAAGCTGGGCGCCGAGCAGCTCCTCATCGTGAGCGTGGCCGGCACCGCCACGCCTGGCGGCGATGGCGAGCAGCTGGCCCAGGACTACGCGCTCTGCGCCCGCTGGGCCGCCGAGGCGGGCGCGGACGTGGTCGAGCTCCATCTGGGCGCGCCCAACAGCGCGAGCGAGCGCGCCACCATGGTCTATGAAGACAAGGAGCTGGCCGGCCACATCGTCGAACGGGCGCGGCGGGCCGCCGGGGGCCGCCCGCTCCTCGCCAAGCTCGGCGCGCTGTCCGGGCCCCGCGCGCTCCACGAGCTCGCCACGCGCCTCGCCCCCTGGCTGGATGGGTTCGTGCTGGTGGGCGGGCTCCCGCGCCGGGTCGTCACGCCGGAGGGGAAGCCGGCCTTCCCAGGCCCGGGACGCGAAACCGCGGAGGTGGCGGGTGCCGATCTCTACCAGCCCTGCCGCGTGCAGATCGAGGAGCTGATCGCCTGGCGCAAGGCGGGCGCGTGGGATCGGCGTATCCTCGCCGTGGGCGGCCTCACCACCACCGCGCGCGCCCGGGTCGCCCTCGAGTCGGGCGCCGCGGCGGCGCTCGTCGCCACCGCGGCGCTCGCCGACCCGCTCTTCGCCGTGCGATTCCGTCAGCAGGGGTGACGCCGATGCGGCTCGAGGGCAAGGTCGCGATCATCACCGGCGGCGCCGCCGGCATCGGCCTGGCCTATGCGCGGCGCTTCCTCGCCGAGGGAGCCCGCGTGGTGATCGCCGACGTGGTGGATCCGGCCGCCGCCGCGGCGACACTGGGGGCGCCGGACCGGGTGCTGGCGCAGCGCGCCGACGTGAGCGATGCCGCCGCCATGCGCGCGCTCGCGCAGGAAACCATGTCGCGCTTCGATCGTATCGACGTGCTCGTGAACAACGCCGCGGTGTTCGCTTCGCTGACCCCGCGGCCCTTCGAGGAGATTCCCGATGCGGAATGGGACCGCGTGATGGCGGTGAACGTGCGCGGCGTGTGGAACGCGGTGCGGGCGGTCACGCCGATCATGCGCACCCACGGCGGCGGCCGCATCGTCAATGTCGCCTCCGCCATCGTGGCCAAGGGCACCGCGATGCTCCTGCACTACGTGACCTCCAAGGGCGCGGTCGTGGCGATGACACGCGCCCTCGCGCGCGAGCTCGGCGGCAGCGGGATCACCGTCAACGCGGTAGCCCCCGGCCTGATCCTGAGCGACACCGTGCAGGCCAACCCCGCCATCACCGAGTTCCAGGCGGACGCAATCATGCGCGCGCGCTCGCTCAAGCGCGATGCCTTCCCCGAGGACGTGGAGGGCGCGGTGATCTTCCTCGCTTCGGACGAGAGCGCGTTCATGAGCGGCCAGACCCTGATCGTGGACGGCGGCTCCGTCTTCTCGACCCTGTGAGAGGCCGCTCCCATGGCTGAGCTCCACGCCGTCCCCGTGATCGACCTCGCCCCCGCGCGCGCGGGCGCCGCCGCCCGCCGCGCCATCGCCGCCGCCATCGACGAGGCCTGCCGCGAGATCGGCTTCTTCGCCATCCGCGGCCACGGGATCCCCGACACCACCGTCGAGGCGGTGCGGGTCAAGGCCCACGACTTCTTTGCGCGGCCGCTGGCGGAGAAGGTGGCGGCCCGGCATCCGGTCGCCGGCACCAATCGCGGTTATCACGCGGTGGGCGGCGAAACCCTCGCCGCCGCCAACGACACCGAGGCCCCGCCGGATCTCAAGGAGTTCTTCCACGTGGGCCCGGTGGACGTGCGCGACGACGCGTACTACACGAGCGCGCTCGGACGCCGGCACTTCCTGCCCAATCTCTGGCCGGCGGCGCCCGCCGGCTTCGCCGAAGCGGCGACCACGTACTACCGGGCGATGAGCGCGCTGATCGTCGAGCTCATGCGGCTGGCCGCCCTCGCCCTGAACGTGCCCGAACGCTTCTTCGACGACAAGGTGGATCGTTCGATCGGCACCATGCGGCTCAACTACTATCCCGCGCAAATGGCGCCGCCGCGGCCCGGCCAGCTCCGGGCGAGCGCGCACACCGACTACGGCGGGTTCACGATCCTGAGCGGGGAGGACGTGGCGGGCGGGCTCCAGGTACGGCGTCGCGACGGCGCGTGGGTGGACGTCGCCACCCAGCCGACGACCTTCGTCGTGAACATCGGTGATCTCCTGATGCGGTGGACGAACGATCGCTGGCTGTCCAACCTCCACCGGGTCGTGAATCCTCCGGCCCAGGCGGGGCGCACGGCGCGCCTCTCCATCGCGTTCTTCAATCACCCGAACTACGACGCGCTCATCGAGTGCCTGCCCTCGCAGGGTCGCGCGCGGCATGCGCCCGTGCTCTCCGGCGAATACCGCGACGGGAAATACGCCAAGACCCTCGCGCCCACCGCGGCGCCGAGCGTGTGAGGTGACGACCATGCTCTATCGTCAGTTCGACCGAAAGGCGCTGGATGCCGCCTACAACAACACGGAGGCGGTGGGCCAGGCGCGGCGCGATCACTACGTCGCGGGCTGGACGTCCCGCTCGGACGCGTTTCGCGCGCAGCACCGCGGCCGCCTCGACCTTTCCTACGGCGGGGGGGCGCGACAGCGCCTCGACATCTTCTCCTGCGGCGCCGCCGGCGCTCCAACTGTCGTGTACATCCACGGCGGATACTGGCAGGCCAACGACAAGGAGCCCTACGCCTGCCTGGGCGAGAGCCTGCTGCCCGCGGGCTGGAACCTCGCCCTCGTGGAGTACACGCTGGCGCCGGCGGCGCGGCTCGACGCGATCGTGGCGGAGATTCGGGCGGCGGTGGCGTGGGTGATCGAGCATGCGAAGGAGCATGGGGGCGATCCGCGACGGGTGTTCGTGGCCGGTCATTCCGCGGGAGGTCACCTCACCGCGATGGCCATGGGGGACCCGCGCGTGGCGGGCGGGGTCGCGATCAGTGGGCTCTTCGACCTCGAGCCGATCCGCCTCTGCTATCTCAACGACAAGCTACGCCTCGACCCTGCCGAGGCCGCACGGAACAGCCCGCTTCTCCACCTGCCGCCGCGCGCGGGGCCGCTCGTCGTCACTGTGGGGCTCGGCGAGCTCCCCGAGCTCATCCGCCAGTCAGCCCAGTACGCCGAGGCGTGGACGAAGGGGGGGCTGCCCGGCCGCTATCTGCCCCTGCCTGGCCACGAGCATTTCTCCATCCTGGAGGAACTGGCGCGGCCGGATGGGGCCATCCTGGCCGCCTTGAGGGCACTGGCCGAGGGCTGACGGCACGCCGGTAACAGGCATTGTGATGAAGGGCACCTATCGTGTAACGTCTTCGTAACATGATGGGGGCCCCCGGATGCTCCGTCAGGTCGGAAGCCTTGCGCCCGGCCGAGCCGGCCACGCTGCCATGACGCTCCTCCGCCTGCTCGCGCGCGACGCCGAGCGCTTGTGCGACATGGCCGGTGTGTCCATCACCTTTCTCACGCGGGTCGGCTACAAGACCCTGAACCGCTTGCACGTGCATCGGGTCTTGGCCGGGTTCGAAACCGGCACGCAGTACGCGGTCGCGCCCGAGAGCCTGCGGCTGGGGTTCGATTCGCTCACCGACCGCCATACGCTGCTCGGCCGGCCCCTGGCGGCCTCGCCGCACATGGGCCTGATCACCGCCTTGTCGCGCGGGGCATCGACTCGAGACAGCGACTACGCCACGCGACTCCAGGCGGGCACGTTGAGTCATGGGCTCCCTGTGGCGTTCGACGAGGATCACGTTCGCCGGCGCTTCGCCGAGCAGGATCGGGAGATCGCCGCCGGGATGGTCCCGCGCGTGCGGACGGTGGTCATCGGCGGAACCCGGTACATCCTCGACGGCAAGCATCGGGCCGCGCATGCCCTGCTGCGCGGGGTCACCGTGGACTGCACCGATTGCACGCCCATTCTCTTCGAGAGCGTGTTCCGGTACGTGTACTACGTCCGCCCCAGCCGGCGACCCGAGCGCTTCGCCCGACACCTCGAGGTTCTCGGTCCGGTATACGAGCGCGCAATCGGCGACGCCATGCCCGCTCCCCTCGCCTCGCGAACCTAGCTCGCGAGCTCGCGGTGCCCCAGTCGCCCTCGCGCGTGGTACAGCGCCCGTAAGGTCCGCACCCCCGTCTGACCGGTCAGACACAGGAGCCCGTAGGCCAGGCTGGAGACCTCGGATGGCCTCCATGTCCAGGCCTTGAAGAAGTGGCGGCGCGCGAGCTCGATCTCGTTGGCCGCGAAATAGCGGCGCGCGCAGGTCCGGTGCACCCGGTTGAAGCGGCCGCGGAGCCGTCCCTGCGGCCACTCACGACAGAGGTCGGGATTGGCGTGCACGAAGGCATCGAGGATGGCGACGTTGGCGAGCGACTTCCGGCAGAGCGTCGCGAGCTCTTCCGGCGCCTCGGCCTCGTAGTACGCGAGCGGCGTGGCGAGGTAGCCGAACTGCGTCACCTGCGAGAGGCGGACCCATAGATCGTAATCCTGGACCAGCCGGTACGTGGGATTGAAGCCGCCGACCTTGCGGAACAGCTCCGCGCGAACGAGGACGGTGCTGGTCCCGATGGAGAAGCGGTCCAGCACGAGCTGCTGCGTCACCCATCCCGACGGCACGGAGCGCACTGGCGTGTCGGGACGGGGCTCGCCCCGGCCATTTCGGAACCAAAAGTAGTTGGAATGGACGAAGCCGAGGGAGGGGAAGGCCCGGAGCAGCTCGAACTGACGCTCGAGCTTGTCGGGAATCCAGAAGTCGTCGTCGTCGAGCAGCGCGAGCCACGTGCCGCGAGCCGCGTCGGCGGCGGTGTTCCGCGCGACCGCGGCGCCCTGGTTTTCCTGCCAGATGTACTTCACCCGTGGGCCAAAGGATGACGCGATCTCCCGAGCCTCGTGGGAGCCGTCTTCCACCACGATCACCTCGACGGGCGAGTACGTCTGAGCGAGGACGCTCTCGATGGCGCGGCGAAGGAAGGCGGAGCGCCGGTATGTCGGAATGATGACGCTGACCAGCGGCGGCGTGTCGTCGGTCTCGGTCATCAAGGAGGTCACTCCCGACCAAGCATACGCCTCCCATCAAGCCCGCGCCTCGGTCCAGGGCGAGGGGCGAGGCATCCCGGGGGGAACCCGGTGCGCCCACGGGCGGGCGGCCTCGAACGCCGCCGCCGCCCGGAGGACGGTGGGCTCCGCGCCCCGCCGGCCGACGATCTGCAGGCCGATGGGCAATCCCTCGGAGGTGAAGCCCGCCGGGATCGAGATCGCGGGCAGGCCGAGCACCGAAAACGCGTAGGTCAGGAAGGAGCGGCCGAGTACCGGCTGATCGAGCGGGAACGGCGGAGTCGCGGTGGTCGGCATGATCCACACGTCTCTTCCCGCGAGGAATTCCTGCACGCGAAGCCAGAGCGTGGTGCGCAACAGCTCTCCGCGCGCCACGTCGGCGGCGGTGAGCGCGAGGCCTTGTTCGGTGTTCTCCACCAGCCCCGCCTGCAAGACGGCGCGGTGGCGCGGCAGCTTCTCGGCGTGGCGGGCGACCATCAGCACACCGCGCGAGAGGCGGACGATCTCCGGCACCTCGCGCATGTCCGGGCACGCGGCCTCGAGACGCGCGCCCGCGGCGCGGAACGCGCGCACCGCCTCCTCGAAGACCTTCGCCACGTCGGGATCCACCGTGACCAGCCCGCCGAGGTCGGGCGTCCACGCGATGCGCCACCCTTTCACCGAGGGCTGCCGCGTCGCCGTCGTCAGCCCGCGCGTGTCCGCCTCGTACGAGATCGGCGAGCGCGCGTCCGGGCCGGCCATCACCGAGAGCATGAGCGCCGCATCGGCCACCGTGCGCGCCATCGGTCCCTCGACGGAATACGTGTCCCAGGCCAGCACCGAGGGATGGCGCGGAATCAGCCCGGGCGTGGTCCGGAAGCCGACCACGCCGCAATGGGCCGCCGGTCCTCTCAACGATCCGCCGAGATCCGTGCCCTCGGCCAGCGGGCACATGCCGGCGGCGAGGGCCGCCGCCGAGCCGCCGCTCGAGCCGCCGGCGGTGCGCGCGAGGTCCCAGGGGTTGCGCGTCGCGCCGAACACCGCGTTCACCGTGTTGGGGCCGAACGCGAACTCGGGGGTATTGGTCTTCCCGAGCACGATCGCCCCCGCCGCCCGAAGCCGTTCCACCACGAGCGCGTCGACCTCCGGCACATGATCTTTGAAGAGGGTCGAGCCGTACGTGGTGAGAATGCCCTTGGTCTGCGTCACGTCCTTGATGCCGACCGGCACCCCGAACAGGGACGGCAGGGCCCGGCCCCGCCGCATCGCCGCGGTGGCCCGGCGCGCCTCGCGCAACGCCTCGTCCCCGACGAGCGTCACGAAGGCGTTCACCCGGAGATTCACCGCGTCGATGCGCGCCAGCGCCGCCTGGACCACTTCCAGGGGCGAGACGGCGCGCCGCCGATAGAGGCGCGCGAGCTCCACGGCGGGGGTGAAGGCGAGATCGCGAGGGATCGTCATGGCGGCCTCAGCTGAGCGCGCCCGGGCCGGAGGGCCGGGCGTTCAGGGTGTCGTAGATCTCCAGCGCGAGCCGCCCGAAGGCGGGATCGGCGCGCTGGGCCATGGTGCGGGGACGCGGCAGCGGCACGTCGAACACGCGCGCCACGCGGCCGGGGCGCGGCGTCATGACCACCACCCGGTCGGCGAGGAACACCGCCTCCGGAATCGAATGTGTGACGAAGACCACGGTCTTGCGCCGCGCCGCTGGCCCCGCCGTCTCGCCCCACACGCGCAGCAGCTCCAGGTTCATCTCGTCACGGGTCATGGCGTCGAGCGCGCCGAAGGGCTCATCCATGAGGAGGATCGGCGGATCGAGGATCAGCGCGCGACAGAGCGCCGCCCGCTGCTGCATGCCCCCGGAGAGCTCGCGCGGATACTTGTCGGCGAACTCGGCGAGGCCCGTCGTCAGCAGAAGCTCGAGGGCCCGCGCGCGATAGTCCGCGCGCCGGTGACCCGCAAGCTCGACGGGCAAGAGCACGTTGTCGAGCAGGCGCCGCCAGCGGAGGAGCACCGGGGCCTGGAACACCATGCCCACGGCGGGCAGCGGCGCCAGCACGTCCTGACCGTCGACGCGGGCCCGGCCCAGGCTGGGCGGCCGCAGCCCCGCCACCACCCGGAGCAGTGTCGATTTGCCGCAGCCTGAGGGCCCCACGAGGGCCACCAGCTCGCCGCGGCCCACGCCGAAGCTGATCGCCCGCAGGGCCTCCACGGGCCCGCTCGCCGAAGCGTAGGTCATGCCCACGCCCTCGAGCTCGATCAGCACGGCGCGGGTCGCGCGGCCGGCTCCCGCGCCGCCTACCGCATGCTCTTCGGCGGCTCGATCTTGGTGAGGAACGAGTTCGTGAAGACCTCGTCGCAGCCGACCTTTCTCGGCACGTCCATGTACGTGTTGATCAGCTCGACGGTCCGGCACATCTTGACGCGGTCCATCCAGCCGATTCCATTCTGGGCATAGCGGTCGGTCCGCATCAGCTCGAGACCCAGCATCATGTTGGGCTCGATGAGCGCGAGGTCGATCTCGGGCACGCGCTTCTTGAAGATCTCCAGCGCGGCCTTGGGATTCTCCATCACGTCGCGCCAGCCGCGGTACGAGGCCTCGAGGAAATCCTTGAGCACCTTGGGCCGCTCGTTGATCGTCTTCTCGCTGGCCATGATCGACATGGAGTAGGTGTCGAAGCCGTGCTGGTACCACGGCATGCGGACGAGATTGTCCTTGCCCACCGCCTTCTCCCAGAAGGGCTGGCCGGTGGTGTAGTCCGGCACCGCGTCCGCCCGCTTCTCCGACAATGCCACGAACTTGGCCGCGGGCTCGATGTTCACCCACTTCACCTTGCTCTCATCGATGCCGTTGATGCGCGCGAAGGCGGGGAAGAGCTGGCGCTGGCCGTCGCCGGGCGGGGCGGCCAGGGTCTTGCCCTCGAGGTCCTTGGGCTTGGTGATGCCGGTGTCCTTGCGCGTCCAGATATTGAGCGGCGTGTTGTCGAACACCGCGCCCACCACCTTGACCTTCGCGCCCTTGGCCACGAGCGGAATCACCACCGCGGCGTCGGCGAGGCCGATGTCCGCGCGGCCCGTGTCCACCTTGGCGATGGAGTCACCCGAGCCCTTGGAGTTCTGGAGCTCGACGTCGAGCCCCTTGTCCTTGTAGTAGCCCTTGTCGAGCGCGACCCAGTACGCGGCGTGATCGCCCACCGCGAACCAGTTCAGCGCGAAGACGACTTTCTGCGGGGCCTGCGCCTGCGCGGGCGCGGCCAGGCCGAGCGCGACGACGACGGCGAGCATCAGGCGGATCATGGGCTCCTCCTCGTGGAAGATGACGGGCGGGACCGGGTCAGGACGCGTGTCCCGTGTCGGCCCACGGGGCGAGCCAGCGCGCGGCGAGGCCGACGGCGCCGTACACCACGAGGCCGACGATGGAGATCCACACTAGGGCGGCGAAGGCCACCGGCGTGTTGAGGTTGGTCTGGGTCACCACGATGACGCTGCCGAGGCCGGACTGCGAGGCGACGAACTCGCCCACGATGGCGCCCACCACCGCCGCGGTCGCGGTGATCTTCAGCGCGCTCAGGATGTAGGGAAAGGCGTTCGGGATACGGATGGTCCAGAACACTTTCCACTTGGGCGCGCCGAACACACGGCCGAGGTCGAGCATCTCGGGATCGACCTGGGTCAGGCCGACGGCGGTGTTGATGACGACCGGGAAGAAGCCGATGAGGGCGCCGATGAGCATGTTGGGGATGATCCCGTACCCGAGCCAGAGCAGGAACAGCGGGGCCACCGCCACCTTGGGCAGCGTATTCACGAAGACGAGGAACGGGACCAGCGCGGAGGCCGCGGCCGGCGACCACGCGATCGCCGTCCCCAGGAGCACGCCGACGACCCCGGCCAGCAGGAACGCGCCGACGATCTCGGCGCTCGTCACCCACAGGTGACTCCACCACGGGATGCGAAAATCCACCACCGCGCGCAGCACCGTCCAGGGGCCCGGCAGAAGGTACTCGCGGATCTTGAGCACCGACACCGCGAGCTGCCACGCGATCACGAGTCCGGCGAAGAGCAGGATCGGGGGCCAGTGGCGGCGGATGGCGCTCGTAACCATGTGAAAGATGGGCACATTGTCGGCCTCCGGTGCGGGGCCTGTCAATCCCGATTGTGATACCCTCGCCCCGATGCGCTGGCTGATCGTGTTGCCCTTCGAACGCGCCGACCACATGGGCATGGACATGCGGGACGAGCTGCGCGCGCTCGGCCACGAGGTGCGGACATTCGCCTACCGCCGCGACAATCCCCTCTACAAGAATCGCGGTACCAAGGCAGCGTATCAGCTCTGGATCCTGCGCCGGCTCGAGCGCGCCTGCCTCGACTGGCGGCCCGCGGTGGTGCTGGTGGTCAAAGGCGGGCCCATCACGCCCGGCGTGATCCGCCGGATCAAGGCGCGCGTGAACACGCTGTTCGTGAACCTCTTCCCCGACAACCCCCTCTGGATGATCCCGTTCGAATCCATCGAGGCCTACGATCTCTTCCTCACGAAGGAGCGCTACGCCCTGCGCTCGCTGGAGAGCGTGGGGCTCCGCAACCTCTATTACTTGCCGCTCTACTGCGTGCCCGAGATGCACCACCCGGTCACGCCCACCCCCGCGGAGGCGCGCGGGCTCACCGGGATCGTCGCCTTCGTGGGCAGCCGCTATCCCTATCGCGAGCGATTCGTGCGGGAGCTGACGACCTATCCCGTGCGCCTGTGGGGCGCGGGCTGGGACCGCGCGGCCGCCTCCGAGGTGCGCGCGCTCGTGGCGGGCGGGCCGGTGTGGGGGCACGCGAAGCTCGCCATCTACTCCGGCGCCACCGTGTCGCTGAACCACCATCATCCGATGAACGACATCGTGGGGGTGAACACGCGCGCCTTCGAGCTGGCCGCGGCGGGCGCCTGCCAGGTCGTGGATCACAAGGACGAGCTCCCCGCGCTCTTCACCCCCGGCCACGAAGTCGTGACCTACCGCGACCCCCACGAGCTGCGACGACACCTCGACTACTACCTCGCCCATCCCGACGAGGCCCGGGAGATCGGTCAGAACGCGCTCAAGCGCGCGCTGGGCGAGCACACCCTGCGTCATCGACTCGAGGAAATCACCGCCGAGATCGGCCGCCGCTTTGGCGTCCACTGACGGGCGGCCGCCGCGGTTCCGCAGAAGTTGCAGCCTTCGCCCAATCGCCGGGTGACAACTCTCGGCGCTTTCTTGCGGGAGAATTGACATCCGGCGGATACCGCTCTGACGAGGCGGCGCCCGCTCCGTGGTGGTCCACCGCCTTTCGACGCGCGGTGTTAGCGCGCGTCCATCGCCGTCCCGCAATGTCCCGAGAGGAGGGCATGTCGCTTGCACTCCGCGATTGCCCATGTCACCGATGCGAATTCTCGTCGCGCTCGCGCTGGTCCTGGTGGCGCTCTGGGGAGCCGCCCACGTCTCGGCCGACTCCGTCACCGACCGCCTGCGGCCCGAGATCGAGCGCGTGATCCAGACGCTCGAGGACCCCGCACTCACGTCCAGCGCCGAGCGTCGGCAGGCGGTACGGGAGATCACCGGCCCCCTGTTCGACTGGGCCGAGATGGCGCGGCGGACGCTGGGCCGTCACTGGGAGTCGCGGACCGACGCCGAGCGGGCCGAGTTCGCCGCCCTGCTCCGCAAGCTGGTCGAGCGCGCCTTCATGGCGAAGATCGAACGCTACCACGGCGAGAAGATCGCCTTCACGGGCGAGTCGGTGAACGGCGATCAGGCGACGGTGCGGATGCGCGTGCTCGTCCCCGCGGCGGAGGTCGCCATCGACTACCGGCTCGCGGCGCAGGGCGACCGCTGGCTGATCTACGACGTGGTCATCGAAGACGTGAGCGTGACCTCGAGCTACCGCTCGCAGTTCGACGGCTTCTTGACGAAGTCCTCCTATCAGGATCTCGTCCGGAAGATGCGCGAGCGGGTGTCCTGACCCGCCGCATCCGCAGCCGCCGCGCCGTCAGCGCGGCCATGTGAGGATCGCGCTCGACCCCGATCCACGGCCGTCCCCGCCGTTCCGCCACCAGCGCCACCGTCCCCGCCCCGATGAAGGGGTCGAGCACCGCGCCGCGCTGGGCGCTCACCGCCAGGACCTTCCGGATCACCGCCTTGGGCGTGGCGTCCCATCGGCTATCCGTGTGCGAGCGTGGCAGCGGCAGCATCCAGACCAGCGTGGTGGAGCGCGGCCGGGCCGGATGCGCGCCCTCCTTGCGAAAGCGGAGCACGTGGTTGATGCGGTGGTCCCAGCGCTCGCGGGAGCCGACCTGCGCCCAGCAGCCCTTGGCCTGCAGCGTCCAGCCGGTACGGCGCATCCAGCGCGTCAGCAGGCCGTCGATTCCCATCCACTCCCGGCCATCGTGCCGGTCGCCCAGCACCAGCCAGCAGTCGCCGTCCGGCCTCAGCACCCGCCGCCACTCGCGGCCGAAATCCATGGCGAGCCGGCGGACGTAACGCTCGGCGGACACGAGCCCACGTCCCTTCACGAGATAGGGCGGCGAGGTCACGATGACCCCGACCTCGCCCGACGCGATCCCCTTCAGCCGGCGCGCGTCGCCTTGCAGGAGCCGGCTCCGCCCATCACGGCTCTCGTAGACGGTCATAGCGGATAGGGGACGAACTCCTCCGCAACCTCCACCTCGCCTCCAAAGCGGTCGCGCGCCTCGGCGGCCAGGCGGTCGGGCGCCTCGTGATGCGGGGAGCCGATGTGGGCGAGGATCAGGCGCCGGACACCGGCTCGGGCCGCCACCATGCCGGCCTGCGCGGCGGTCGAATGGACCCCGTGCCGGCTCTCCCCCTCCGCGAACGTCGCGTCGTGGATCAAGGTGTCGGCATGGCGGGCCAGCTCGACGACCGCGTCGCAGGGCTCGGTATCGGAGGAGTACACGACCGAGGGCCCGCCCTCGGTGTCGATGCGCACCGCGAGGTTCGGCATGGCGCCATGGGCGTTCGGCGAGGTGGTGATCGCGAACGGGCCCGTCGTTCCGACCGTCGCACGCTCGGCCGCCGCGACGGGCTCTATCGCGATGGGGAACGAATCCGGACGCCCGAGCAGCCGGAACACACCGAGCATCGTGCGAATGGGCTCGGCATGCTCTTCGCGGCACGAGACGCGCAGGGGAACACGCCGGCCGAGCAGTCCGAGGTTCCGGACCAGCGACGGCAGCCCATACGAATGGTCCACATGAAGATGGGTGATGATCACCCGTTCCAGCACCATGGGATCGACGGCGGCCAACATCAGCTTCTGGATCGGGCTCCCGCCGCAGTCCAGCAGCACCGCCCCGCCCGGGCCCACGAAGACGATCGAGGTGTTGTCGCGGCCGAGCGAGGGCACGGCCCCCGAAGTGCCGAGGAACGCGAAGTGCACTGCCGGGCCGTCAGGTGGGCGTGGGGCGGGTGCGGCGGAGCATGAGCGGAACCCCCACCATCGCCAGGGCGACGCCGAGCAGGCTCACCAACTGGGCCACGCGGAGCGGTCCCAGCATGAGCGGATCGGTGCGAATGCCCTCGGTGATGAAGCGGCCCGCCGAATACAGTCCGAGATATGCGAGGAACAGGGCCCCGGGGGCCCGCTCCAGGCGGCGCCGGAGGACCAGGATGAGGACGAGAAACACCCCCAGATCCCACAGCGACTCGTAGAGGAACGCTGGATGAAAGAAGTCGTTCTGCGCATAGAGCAGCGGGCGATGCGGCGGCGAGATGTAGAGCTTCCACGGCAGCCTGGTGGGCGTGCCGAAGGCTTCCTCGTTGAAGAAGTTGCCCCAGCGGCCGATGGCCTGGCCGAGGATCAGGCTCGGCGCTGCCACGTCCATGAACTGCCGCAGCGGCAGCCGGCGCCGCAGCGCATAGCCGCCGCCGACGATCAGACCGCCGATGATCCCGCCGTGGATCGCGAGACCGCCCTCCCAGACCGCGAGGATCTTCCGTGGGAACTGTGAGTAATAATCCAGGCTGAATAGCACGTAGTAGAGGCGCGCGCCCACGAGCGCGCCGAGCAGGCTCAGCTCCGCCGCCTTGAGGAAGCTCTCGGGGTCGAGGCCGCGGCGGCGGGCATCCCGATAGGCGAGCCAGAGCCCCAGCGCCATCGCGAGGGCCATGAGAATGCCGTACCAGCGGATGCTGAGGGGCCCGAGCTGGAACGCGATCGGCCCCGGAGAGCGAAACATGGCGCTGTAGTTATACATTAATTGACACGCTTTGCGAGCGTTCTGTATCATCAAATCGAGTGTTTTCCTCTCGTAGATCGCCTACAAAGGAGCCCTGAGTGCCAGGAACCGGCAGCCTCAATTCGAGCGTGATGGAGCTCGTCCTCAATGCTGGGCCCGTCGCGAAGTTCGTCCTCCTCCTCCTGGGTCTCTTCTCCGTCGTCTGCTGGGCGCTCATCGTCGAGAAATGGTGGGAGTTCCGAAAGATTCGCCGCGAATCCATGACCTTTCTTCGTGACTTTCGCGAGGGCCGGCACCTGGCCTCGGTGTTTATCGCCGCGCGGAAGCACCGGGATAGCCCCCTGGCGCAGCTCTACATCTCCGGCTGCCAGGAGGCCGCCGGCGGCCTGACGGGGGGCGAGATGCTCGAGCATGCCCTGGCGCAGGCGGAGGACGGGCTGACGCCAGATCGCCTGGACGCGGTCAATCGCGCGATGCGGCGCGGCGCCTCCGTCGAGATCGCCCGCATGGAGCGCTATTTGCCCTTCCTGGCCACCACGGCGAGCGCGGCGCCCTTCATCGGCCTGTTCGGCACGGTGTGGGGCGTGATGAGCGCATTCCACGGCATCGGCCAGCAGGGGTCGGCCAGCCTCGCGGTCGTCGCGCCCGGTATCTCGGAGGCCTTGATCGCCACCGCCGCCGGCCTGGGCGCGGCCATCCCCGCCGTCATGGGCTACAACTTCTTCGTCAACCGCGTGAAGCACTGGGCGGCGGAGATGGACGGGTTCTCCCTGGACTTCCTCAACGTTCTCTCGCGCCCGGCCCCCAAGCCGGCGACGAGCGCGTAAGATGGCGTTTAGGCTCGAGTCGGCGGAGGGCTCGGGAAGTGGCGCGCGCATCGGCACGAGCCTGTCCGAGATCAACATCATCCCGCTGGTGGACGTCATCCTCGTGCTCCTGCTCATCTTCATGCTCACTGCCCCCCTCATGCACCGGGGCATCGACGTGGCGCTGCCCAAGAGCTCGGCCAAGCCCACCTCGGTGGAAGAACGGCTCGTGCTCACGCTCACCAAAGAACAGACGATCTACCTCAACGACAAGCCGGTGCCGGTGGTCAGCTTGGAGCCGCGCTTGCGCGACGCCATCAAGGATCGATCGGACAAGACCATCTATCTGAAGGCCGACCAGGGGCTCCAGTACGGCTTCGTCGTCGAGACAATGGACCGGGTCCGCCGCGCCGGCGTCGAGAAGCTGGGTATGGTCACGGAGCCGGCGAGGGAACGCTGAACGCCACGAGTCTCACCGTGGGGCCCATGCTCGGCCGGCTTGGTCCCGCTCTGCGCCGCCGGCGCTTGCCGCTGGCGGCGCTCACCGTGTCGGCCATCGCGCATGGGACCGCCGCGGCCGCGCTTGGGCTCGCGATCCTCTGGGGTGGCTTCAACACGCAGAAGGTCTACGTGGTGAACCTCGTGCCGACCATTGCCGCGGTGGGCTCGCCCACCGCGCCGCCAGCCCCCACCCCCTTGCCGCCACGTCCGGCCACACCGGCTCCCACCAAGCCGGCCGCCCCAGTGCTGCCGGAGCCCCGCGAGGCGCGCATGCCCGATCCGCCCAAGGCAGCGCCCAGCCTGCCCGAGGCTTCGCTGCCGAGCTCGCGGCTGCCTCCCCGCCCGGCCGCCATGCCCCGCCCAGGCGAAAAGGAGCTGCCGCCGCTGACTCCGCCGACCGAGCGTCGGCCCGTCACCACGGCCGCCAAGCCGGCCGAGACCCCGGCCGAGGCGCGGCCCGCTCCGCCGCCGCCAGCCGGGACGCCGACCGGCTCGACGTCGGGCACCGGCGTGCGCACGCTCGACGTGACGGACTTCCCGCACGCCTGGTATCTGCGACAGGTTCTCACCAAGGTCGAGGCGGCGTGGCAGCGGCAGGGACAGATCGCCGAGCCCCCGCAGAAGCCGCTGGTCGTGGTCGAGATCCAGCGTGATGGCTCCATCGCCACCCCGCGCATCGAGAAGAGTTCGGGCAACGCGTTTTACGACCAAGCCGCCCTGCGCGCCATCATGGAAGCCAAGCCGTTTCCGCCGCTGCCGAAAGAGTGGACCCGCCCGACGCTGGGCGTGATGTTTTCCTTCGACCTGGAAAGGGGACGCGGATGAGCACCCCGCGCCGATTCGCCTTCACGTTCGCCGCGCTGCTCGCGGCCGTCGCCCTCCTGCTCGTGCCGCCGCCCGCCGCCCGCTCGCAGGCCCCGGACGTGCTGCTCAACGTCATCGCAGGCGGCGCGAAGAAGCTCAACCTGTTCGTGCCCGACTTCACGGTGACGGGAGCGCCCGACCCTGCTGGACTCTCGCGGTCCCTCGCCGAGGTGACCGGCAACGATCTCACGTTCTCCACGCTGTTCAGCGTGGTCAGTGGCCAGCCCCCGCTGCCCGCGGGCAACCCGGACGCGATGCAGAAGGCGTGGACGGACGCGGCGGCCGCTGGCGCGCACGCCGCGCTCCACGTCGTGGTCACGCCCCGCTCGGACCGGGTCGAAGGCGAGATGCGGCTCTACGACCTCACCTCGCCGCAGCTGCGGCAGATCGCGACCAAGAAGTTCGCGGTGGTGCCGTCGGAGCCGCGCCGTCTGGCCCACAAAATCGCCGACGAGGTCGTGTTCCAGTTCACCGGAGAGCTGGGCGATGCCGACACCAAGATCGCCTTCGTCGCCCTCCGGGCCGGCGCCAAGGAGATCTACACCATGGACTACGACGGGGCCGCCCCCGTCCCCCTCACCGCGAATCAGTCGATCAACCTCTCGCCGCGCTGGAGCCCGGATGCGCGCTCGCTCGCGTTCACCTCGTACATGCGCGGCTACCCGTATCTCTACCGGCTCTTCGCGTTCGAGCGGCGTCCCGTGCAGCTCCTCGCCGGCTTCCTCGGCATCAACTCGTCGCCGGCCTGGAGCCCGGACGGCCGGCAGGTCGCGCTGACGCTCTCGAAGGACGGGAATCCCGAGATCTACGTGCTCACGCTGGCGACCGGCGCGTTCCGCCGGCTCACCACGAATCCCTCGATCGACACCGAGCCCACCTGGTCGCCCACGGGTCGTGAGATCGCCTTCGTCTCCGACCGAAGCGGCAGCGCGCAGGTCTACGTGATGGACGCGGAGGGGGCCAATCTGCGCCGTCTCACGCAGTCCGGCTTCAACACGCAGCCGCGCTGGTCTCCCAAGGGCGACACCATTGTGTACACCTCCCGCCAGGGCAGCCACGATCTCTGGGCGGTCGCGCCCGACGGCTCGGCGCTCCGGCGACTCACCACCGGGCCGGGCGACAACGAGAGCGCGGCATGGTCCCCGAGCGGGCGTCACCTCGCGTTCCAGTCGAACCGCCTGCGCGGAAGCAAGGTGTTCACGATGCTGCCCGACGGCTCCGAGCAGCAGCCGATCGCGAATGCGCCCGCGGATTCGGCAAGTCCTGCATGGTCGCCGCGCCTTCCGTGATAGGATCCATGGCGCGCAGCACCCGGGTCAACCGCGACGTCAAAGGAGGGTTCGATATCATGTCGCAACGACGGGGTACCTTGCATCTTCTCCTGCCCCTCCTCGCCCTGATGCTGCTGGTCACGGGCTGCCCGAAGCGCCCGGCCACGACCGCCGCGTCGGCGCCCGCGCCGACGGCATCGACGGTGGCGCCAGCGCCAACTCCCCCTAGCATGCAGCCCGCCCCGGCGGCGCCGAGCACCCCGTCCAGCCCGTCGATGGCGGCGCCTGCGACGCCTGCGCCTGCGACGGCCGCCCCGGCCACTCCCCCCCGGCCGAGCGAGTTCGCGGAGAATGCGAACCTGCGGGACGTCTACTTCGACTTCGACAAGTACGACATCCGACCGGACGATGCCAAGACCCTGGACGCCAATGCCGGCTGGCTCAAGTCCAACGCCAACAACCTCGTGCTGATCGAGGGGCATTGCGACGAGCGGGGCACCAATGAGTACAACCTCGCCCTCGGTGAGCGTCGCGCCAAGGCGACCATGAACTACCTGGTCTCGCAGGGGATCCAGGCCAATCGGATCACGATCATCTCGTACGGCAAGGAGCGGCCCGTCTGCAGCGAGAAGAACGAGGCGTGCTGGCAGAAGAATCGCCGCGCCCACTTCCTCGTGAAGGCTCGCTAGCCGCCGATCGACCGGAGGAACGTACTTGGTGCAGCACCGTGTATCGAAGGGGAGCCTCGTGCTCCCCTTCGTCTTTCTCGCCGTCCTCGCCCTCGGGGCCGGCGGCTGCAGTGACGCCACAGGCGCCCTGGAGCAGGACGTCGCCCAGCTTCAGCGGGATCTGAACGCGCTGACGCTGTCGGTGCACCGCAGTCGCGGCGACACCGACACGGTGGTGGGTCAGATCGACCGGCGCACGCGCGAGCAGAGCGCGGAGCAGAGCAAGCAGATCGCGTCGCTGTCGACGCGGGTGGATGCGCTCTCGACCGAGCTCACGCGCGTGGCAGCGCGGCTGGAGGAGCTCTCGCGGCGCGTGGAGAGCCTGAGTCGCGAGTTGGCCTCGCGGCCGGGCGCTCCCGCTCCGGGCGGCGCGCCCCCCTCGGCCTCGCCCACCGCGCCGCGCCCCTCCTCGTCCGGGGGCCCCACGCCCGAGCAGGCCTACCAGGCCGCCTATCTCGATTTCAGCAAGGGCAACTACCCGCTCGCGATCGCCGGCTTCCGTGAATTCGTGCGCCGCTATCCCGACGCGCAGCTGGCCGATCAGGCGCAGTACTGGGTGGGGGAGTCCCTCTTCAGCCAGGCCCGCGCGAGCCTCGCGGCGGGCCAGACCGACAAGGCCAATCGAGAGCTGGAGCAGGCGGTGCAAGAGTTCCGCAAGCTCGTGCTGAACTATCCCCGCGGAGAGCGGGTGCCCACCGGGCTCTACAAGGAAGCGCTGGCGCTGCTCGAGCTCAAGCAGACGAAGCTGGCACAGGCGCGCCTGCAGTACTTGATCGACAACTTCCCTCAGTCTGAGGAAGCGCCGCTCGCCAAGGAGCGTCTGGCGACGCTCGGCCAGTCCGGTTAGCGGCCGTCGGCGGAGGCGAACACCCAGATCACGGTGACCCCGCGCTCGGGGCCGTGATCCGGGGCCGAGTAGACCATCACGCTTCCGTCCGGATCTGGTGTGTCCACGTCCTGGACGATGACCGGCTCCGCGCCCGCGATCTGGACCTCGCCCTCATCGCCCGGCCAGATCGACACCGCGAGCAGGATCGCGAGGGCGCCGCTGGTGGCCATTGCCATGCCCGGGTGACCCCAGACTGGCTTCCAGAAGGGACGCCACCAGGCCTCGCGCATCGGCCGTCGGGTCTCGGTGCGGAGGCGAGCCTGCACACCGGACCAGAAGCCCGCCCAGTTCGGCTCCGGAACCGGGGGGACGCTCTCTCGCAGCGCGTGCCGCAGGGCGACCATCTGCTCGACGGTCCGCCGACATGCCCCGCAACGCTCGAGGTGACGCGAAGCGCCAGCTGCGCTGCGAGGAGAAAGCGCGCCATCCGCGACGGGGGCGAGACGGGAACGATTCCAGAGACATCCGAGGCCGCGCATCGGTCGAAGTATACCTGTTGATTCCGACGAGCCCGGGCCCTTAAATATTCGCGCGATGGAAGCGACCGTGACGCTCGACGTGCCAGGCGGTCCGTCCCTCGAGGGTCGGCTCGCCGCCCCGCCTGGGGCCGGCGCAGGCGTGGTGCTCTGCCACCCACATCCCCTCTACGGTGGCGACATGGACAACCCCGTCGTGGTGCGCGCTGCCGAGGTGGCCCAGGGCCAGGGGCTCGCCACGCTCCGCTTCAACTTTCGGGGGGTCGGCGCCTCCGGCGGCACCCACGGCGGCGGCGCGGCCGAGATGGAGGACGTGCGGACAGCCCTCGCCCGTCTGGGCTCCGTCCTGAGCGCGGGGGTACGCATGGGACTGCTCGGATATTCCTTCGGTGCGTGGGTGTCCGGCCGGGTGGCCGCGACGGCGCCTCGGCCGCTCTGCCTGATCGGTCCCCCGCTGGGAATGCTCGACTGGAGCACCGCGCCGCCGGCCCGCCCGGATCTCTGCGTGATCGCCGGGAGCCGCGATCCCTATTGCCCGCTCCCCGAACTCGAGCGGTTCACGGCGCGCCTGGCGCCGGCGCGGGGCGTCGTAATCGACGGGGCGGACCACTTCTTCTTCGGGAAGCTGTTTCCGATGGGAGAGGAGGTCGGGCGATGGCTGCAGGGCTGGGCGTCGGCTTCAGCCGCGCTGCCGGGGCAGCCGGGGCGGTGACGCCGTCCCCGCGGAGAGGACGATGCGAATCCCCTCCTCGACGCTGAGACCGGTCGAGATTGCCTCGTCGCGCGGGACCACGATCACGTCGCCCAGGTAGAGATTGTTGGTGGGCACGAACACCGTGACCATCTGACGCTTGCCCTCCGGTCCCTCGAGCAGAAACTCGGAGGTGAGGAAACCGAACGCATAGGCGCCCTTCCGGGGGTACTCGGCGAGCACGACTTCCTTGAACGAGCCGCGCTTCTCCGGCGAGAACGAGGCGAACAGCTCCTTGATCGTGGGATAGATGCTGCGGACGATGGGCACACGGGTCAGCAGGCGCTCGACGCGCGCGAGGATGCGCCGGCCCACCACGTTGGTCGCGATGGTGCCCATCACCAGGATGAGGATCACCGCGGTCAGGAATCCGAGCCCGGGGATACGCCGGCCGAAGATGCGCTCGTATCCCGGCGAGAAGAAGCCGTCGATCGCATCCCAGAACACGTAGAGCAGCCAGGCGGTCGCGATCGCGGGCACGGTGACGAAGAAGCCCGCGATGAACCGGACCTTCAGCCAGTTCCTCACGGCGTCGTCCTCATGGCGGGCCGATCAGACCACGCAGCGCCGTGACAAGTCAAGAAATCGCCAGCTTCGACGCGGCCTTGCCGCGTCAGGCCCGCACTCGCAGGGCCGCGGGCGCGACCGTCGCCTCGAAGGGCGCCGCGCCGCACGGCTCGCCGTCGAACTGCACCGACATCGGCCGATCGCTCGCCACGGCGACCGCGCGGACGCGCTCCACGGTGATGCGCGGATGGCGGAGATGTCCGCCCCAGTACACGGTGGGCAGCCAGCGCAGCAGCGCGGCGCGGGAGAGTGCACCGAAGACGACGAGGTCGACGAGCCCATCCCCGGGGTTGGGCGTCCGGCGCGATGCGCATGCCGCCGCCGCACGTCGCGCCATTGGCGAGCATCACGGCCGTGGCGGCCAGGCCCCGGGCCGCCGCGCCTTCGACGCGACGCTGCAGGCGCCACGGCCGATGGTCGCGAAGGCTGGTCAGGACCGCACGGAGGTACGGCACCGTGCCGGGCCCCGTGACGGTGAGGGCGCGGGCCGCGACCACTGCATCGAACCCCGTTCCCACCAACCGTGACGAAATAGCGGCGTCCGCCCGACCAGCGGACGAGACCGAGGTCGCGGGGCGCCGCCGGCCCCCGATCCGCGAGGCGCTCGACGGCGCGGGCGGGATGACGCGGCACCCCGAGCGTGCCGGGCCCCATCGCGGCCGCGGCCGGTGAGGATGTCGCCCAGGGTCGCGAGGGCCGGCCGTCCTCGCTGGTGATCCCGTTGACCACTTCGTTGAGCGTCCGTCCCCGCCCACCGCGTCTCCACGACGTCGAAGGCAACGCCGAGCCGTACGAGGCGATCGCGGAGGCCGGGCCAGAGGCGCTCGGTGCGTCCCCCGACCGCGGCGGGATTGACGATGCAGAGAGGGCGGAGGCGTCTTATCCGGCGTGGCCCATAGCGCGCAGGAAGTCCGTCATGGACGCGAAACGCATCATGGGGTTCTGCCGCTTTTCCGCGCCGATCGTGGTGTGCGAGCCGCCGTAGTTGTGGCCGGGCAGCACGACCGTCTCGTCGGGCAGCGCGCCCAGCCGCTGGGTCAATGAGGCGTACATCTCCTTCGGATCGCTGCCGGGCAGATCGGTACGGCCGCAGGAGCGGATGAAGAGCGTGTCGCCGGACACGAGGCGGCCGTCCACGAGGAAGCATTGCGAGCCCGGCGTGTGGCCTGGCGTGTGGATGAAGGTCAGCGGAAAGCGACCAACCTGGATGGTGTCCCCGCCCTCCACCTTGGTCACGTCCGAGCTCATGCCGCGGAGGAACTCACGCTCGGCCTTGTGCACGTAGACCTTCGCCTTGACCTTGCCGAGCAGCTCGGCCACCCCGGGGATGTCGTGGCCGAAGAGATGGCCACCCACGTGATCCTGGTGCGTGTGGGTCACGAGGGCGCCCGTGATCTGCATGTCGTCGGCGGCGGCCTCGTCCACGATCGCATCGATCTCCCACGCGGGATCCACGACCACGCACTGCCGCGTGACGGGATCGCCGATCAAATAGACGAAGTTCTGCATCGGCCCCAGCTCGAGCTGCTTGATCAGCGGCGCATCGCTCATGGCGAATGGGTATCCAGCAACGATTCCATCAATCGTCGGGGCTCCGGCTTATCCCAGTCTAGCGGGCCAGCGAGCCGCGCGACGAGGCGGCCCTCGCGATCGATCACATAGGCGGTGGGGGGCCCGAATACCCCGTACACCCGCCCGGTCACGTCACCACTGGCATCGAGCAGCACCGGCGCGGCATATCCCCGCTCCTTGACGGTGCGCCGCACCAGCTCCGCGTCCTCACGAAAGCTTACGAGGAGCACGGCCAAGCCCTTCTTCCCCAGGTCCTTGTAGAGCCGATTGACGGAAGGCAACTCCTTCCGGCAATCCGGTCACCAGGTGGCCCAGAAGAAGACCAGCGTGACCTTGCCGCGCTGATCCGCGAGAGTGACCGCCTTCCCGGCGAGATCGGGCAGCGTGAAGGCCGGCGCGGGCTTGGGCGGCTCGTAGGATGCGGCTCCGATCGACGCCCAGTCCGACCCCGCGCCCGACGCCTGACTGACCGCCGCGAACAGGAGCAGCGCGGCGAGCCCGCACGCCCGCGCCGAGGACGCGAGCCTCACGCTCCCGAATCCTTGAGCGCCTGCAGCACCTCCTCCGGCTTGAGGAGGTCGAGGGCGTTGGTCTGGACCTTCATGTAGCGAACCACGCCCTCCTTGTCGATGACGAAGTAGGCCCGCTTCGCGTACCGGAAGATCGGGCTCTTCTCGTCGGTGACGAGCGCGTCATAGGCCGGCAGCATCTGACGCCGAAAATCCGACAGCAGCAGCTGCTTGGTGTTGTTGGTCTTCGCGAACGCATCCAGTGTGGCGATGTGGTCGGCGCTGACGCCCACGACCTGGGCGTTGACGGCTTCGAACTTGGCGAGGTTCGCCTCGAAGCCGTTGATCTCCTCCGTTCAGGGCTTGGTGAAGGCCTGGATGAACGTGTAGAGGACGATGGGGCCCTTGCCCAGAAGCTCAGAGAGTTTGACCGTCTTGCCTCCCGCCGCGGGCAGCGTGAAGTCGGGTGCCTTCTGCCCGACCTCCAGCGCCGGGGCCACCGTCACCAGCCCGAGGGTGAAAACGATCGCCGCGACGCCGGCGCGGATCAGAGCGCGGTTGGGCATCGACATACCTCCCATCACGACTATCACGCCATGGAGCGCGCGTCACGAGGCCATCCTCGCGCGCCGCTCAAGGACTCCAGTAACCGGGAACCCAGTACGGCTGGTAAAAGCCCCCCTGCACGATCTGCTGCGAGTAGTACCCCGCTACCCAGACTCCGTCGGTGTCGTAGTACCCCGGCACCCACGTGCTGGTCGACGACCCCTGCGGCACCCACTGATAGGACCAGTAACCCGGCACCCAGGCTCCGTAGCTCGGCGCCGAATACGCGCAGCAGCCGTAGCCATAGGACAGATAGGGGTACCCGGGATACGGATACACGCGGCCATTGTAGGGCGGGCTGAAGGGTGGCTGGATCGGGTGCGCCGGAAATGCATGGCGGGGCAGCGTCACCTGGGATGGGGGCGTGTCCGTCACGTGCGGGCGCTGGGAATGGAACTGTCCCGTCTGGCCCTTCCACGGCGTGGGCCCCACCATGACCTTGGGGCCGCCGGCCTCGGCCGCGCCAAGCGGGGTGGCGATCAATGCCAACCCCGCGAGTAGGCTGAGGATTCCGATCGTCTTCCCGTGCTTCATCGCGAGCTCCTTCCCTGCGATCTTCACCGGGAGCCGCGCACCCTCCGCTCAGCCCGGGATCTCGGACGGGGCCTTCTTGATATCGACCACCTGTTTTGAGTCTACCGCGTAGATGGCCGGCGCGGACTTGAGCTTCACGTAGGTCCGATCCCCCTCGGTCTTGCCCACGAGGAGGCCCGCGATCTCCGAGCCGTCGCCCTTGAGAAGGGTCACCTCCGCCTCCGGCTTGTCCAGCCCGAAGCGCGGCGCGTCGTCCCCCTTGGGCGACGCGATCTCCTTCCAGCGAAGGCCCTTGAGCGCGAACAGCAGATCGGAGACCTTGCGCTCCTTGGTGGCGCCGCGCGAGGGCTCGATCACTTGCCAGTCGGATTCGCCCTTGCGCTCCACGGTGAGCGCCTTCCCCGCGCCGGCGAGGCGCGCGCGCTTGACGTCGCCGAGCTCGAATGCCGGCAGCAGGCTCTTGTCGCGTAGATCGCCCGCGGACACGCCGATGTCGGTGAGGGCCTTGGCCTCCACCAGCATCACCGGGCCGTGCCCGGCCACCGCCGCCACCGCCGCCGGCTGGCCGCCGCGCGTCTCCCGCGAGGGCGCGAGCAGGAGCACGCGCGGCTCCTTGGCGCCTTCCTCCCATACCTTCACGGTGACATCCGGCTTGGCGAGATAACGCGGCACCGCGGCGGCGTCCTCGTCGAGGAAGCCGCTCGCCCGCAGATCCCGGATCTTCCACAAGAGGTTGTTCACGCTCCCGGTATCGGCCTTCAGCGCCTCGGGCGCGGTGAGCTTCCACCCCACCCCGTCCTTCTCGAGCATGACGTCCCCGCGGGGGCTCGCCACCTCGACCTTGCTCACCTTGTCGTACTGGTACGCGAGCACGACCTTGTCGCGCAGCACCCCCACCGTTTTGGGCACCGCCGTCCAGACTTCTTCGGGCACCAGCATCACGCCGGGCTCGCCCCCGCGCATCACGTACACGCCCTTCTTGTCCTTGTCGTCGCGTCCGAAGAGCAGGGTGCGCGCCGCGCGATCCTTGTCCTTGCCGACCCACAACGTGACGGTGGTGGGCTTGTCGAGGCCGAAGGGCGCCAGCGACTTGGGGGCGTCGTCCACGAACTCCTTGGCCTTGGCCGCGTCGAGCTTGTCCAGGAAGTCCGCCACCAGGTCGGAGTCGGCGGGAAGCGCGCGCGGCCTCACGATGCGCCACTTTCCGCCTTCCCCGCTCTCAACCGTGATCGGATCGCCCGGAAGCGCCAGATCGATCTGGCTCACGTTCTTGCGGTCGAACGCCAGGACCGTCCGGTCTCGCAGCTCCGTCACCGGCTTGGTCAGGTCGCGCGAGAGCATCTCGGACATGGCAACCACCGCGGGCTTCGCCGGCTCCTTGGCGAACACCCACGCGCTCGTCGGGCTCTTGCCGCCCACGAGGAGCTGTCGCGGCGGCTTGCCCTTCACGTCGACGGTGACCTCCACCTCCGGCGTCTTGAGACCGAACTCGTCGAGCGAGACGGGGCTCGACGCCACCTCGCGATCCACGCGCGCGGTGGACAGGCTGGTGACGAGGCCGTCGACGGCGCCGCGGTCGGCGCGGGTCTTGACGGGCTCGAGCAGCTCCCAGCCGGAGTCGGTGCGCTTGATGCGGAGGGTCTCGCCCTTGCGCTTGATGGTCACGCCCTCGACGTCCTTGGGCTCGAGATCCGACCAGAGCCGGCCCTTCACCGACTCCTTCTTCTCGCGGGCCGGCTCCAGCGAGTACGTGTCGTAGTAGTAGAAGCCGCCCAGCCCGGCGACGAGCAGGACGAGGACGACGATGGTGGTCCAGCGGCTCACCGGCTCCTCCTAGCGAGAGCGGCGACGGCTGACGACGGCGAGGATCCCCACGAGGATGACCGCGCCCGGCAGCACCGCCACCGGCCCCCACAGCACCAGCTCGGCCTGAGGCGGGGTCAGGACGATCGGGGCCGACTTGGCGTCGCGCGCCCGCACCGAAATCGAGCTCTCGTCCTCGGCCAGCCAGGACACGACGTTCATGAAGAAATCGCGATTGCCTTGCGCGCCCAGGAACTGATTCGACGCGAGGTTGGCGGTGCCCACGACGACGAGCCGGGCCTTGGGCCCCTTCTTGGCGCCTTCGCCCTCCGCGGGTGGCGTCGCGGGGGCGGGGGCCGCCGCGTCCACCGGCTGATCCAGGGTGGCCACCGCGGCCACCGGCAGCGGCCCCTTCTTGTCCTGAGGATCGGGCTTGGCCTCGCCGCGCGCGAGCGCGTTCTTGTCCGTCTCGCCCCACGACTGCGGGCTGGTCTTGGCGAGCGCCTGCGCGGTCACGCCCTTCGGCAGTCCCTTGGCCACGTCGACGGAGCGCGACAGCGGGAACAGCGTCATGAGGCCGCCGAGATCACGCGTGATCGGGTGCGCCTCGTACTGCGTGACCACCGGCACCTCGGGCCCGAGGCCGAACGCGCGGCCGATGGGATTGAGCTCGACCACCAGGTCCTCGCCCACGTCGAAGCCGTAGCGCGCGAGGTACTTGCGGAGCCCGTCAGCCTGGAAAGGGGCGACCATGAAGAACACCTTGCCGCCCTTGGCAAGGTAGGTGTCGAGGGCGTCCAGCTCCGGGGCGAGCGGGTCGGTCTTCGGGCCGGGCACGATCACCATGGCCGCGTCGTCCGGCACCTTGGCGTCGCGCGCCAGCGTGAGCTCCTTCACGTCGTAGTTGGCCTTCTCCATCTGCTCCTTGGCCTGACTGAAGCCGGGACGCTCGGTATTGGCGAGGTCGCTCTCCCCGTGGCCCTTGAGCACGTAGACGACCCGCTTGCCGTCACGCGTGAGCTTGACGAGCCCGTTGGTGATGCGCTCCTCGTCGGCGTCGGTGACCTTCTCGGACTTCGCCCCGGCCTTCCCGCCCCGCTCGAGGACGACGGTGCCGTAGTTGTCCACCCCGTAGCGCTGGGACAGGCCCGGCGACCGGTCGGGATCTTCCATCCGCCAGGTCAGCTTGCCGTTCGAATGGGCCGCGTAGAGCTTCAGGAGGTCCTCGGTGGTGCGCTTCTGCGGCATGTCGCTCCGGTAGAACGCAATGGCCTCGACGGGATCGGTAAGAGCTCGCGCCACCTGAATGGACTGCGGCGAGAGGCTCTGGCGACGGTTCTCGGTGAGGTCCCAGCGGGCGCTGTGCTTGGCGGAGAGCGCGTTGGCGAAGACGGCGGCGCCGAGGGCGAGCACGATCAGCGCCGCCGCGCCGGCGCCGTAGCGCGCCGAGCGCCGGCCCGCGAAGGCCCCGAGAGCCCCCGCGTTCAGGACGAGCGCGAGGAAGACGAGCGCGCCACCCGCTATGACCAGGGCCCACTGCAAGCGCACGAGCCAGGGGACGAGGCGCCAGAGCGCGAGGGCACCCACGAGACAGATCACCCCCGCAGGAAATGCCCAGCGGCGCGCCGTCTCCATCACCGCCTTAGCCCTTCCACCGCTTCGCGTCAAGGGCCCGCAGCGTGAGGAAGAGCGCGAAGGCCGCCACCGTGACGTAGTAGACAACATCCTTGGTGTCGATGACGCCCTTCCCGAACCCGTCCATGTGCTCGATGATGGAGAGGTACTGCAGGAGCGAGCGGAGCTTGCCGCCCGCAGCGTCGGCGCCCCAGCCGATGAGCCAGAACGCGAGCAGCACCCCGAACGTGGCAGAGCCGGCCACGATCTGGTTCTCGGTGAGGGAGGAGATGAACACCCCCACCCCGAGGAAGGCCGCCCCGAGGAGGAGCAGGCCCAGATAGCCGGTGAGGATCGCCCCCCACTCGACCCGCCCGAACGCCCACATGAGGGCGGGATAGGCGAGGGTGAGGACGAGGAGGATCAGGTACACCGCGCCCGCGGCGAGGAACTTCCCCATCAGCACCTCGCCGTCCCGCACCGGGTACGTGAGCAGCAGCTCGATGGTGCCGGACTTCTTCTCCTCTGCGAACAGCCGCATCGTGAGCATGGGGATGAAGAACAGCAGGACCACGCTCATGTTGGAGAAGACCGGCCGCATGATGTTCTCGGTCGGGTTGAGATTCTGGGCGGCCATCGGCTGCATGAACGACCGCATGGACATCTCGCTGTAGATCAGGAAGATCTGCGAGAACATCCAGCCCGCGATGAGGAGGAAGAGGGCGAGGAAGGCGTAGGCGACGGGGGAGCCGAAGTACAGCCGCATCTCCTTCTTGAACACGGGGACCCAGCGCATCAGGCCTCGCTCTCCTGCTCGCCCGCGACCACTCGGATGAAAACTTCCTCCAGGCTCATGCCGACCTGGTGCAGCTCGAGCAGCCGCCAGTTGCGCGCCGCCACGAGCTGGACGATCTCGCTGCGGACGTCGCGGCCGCGGGGCGACTCGACGAGGGCGCGGGCAGAACCGTCCGAGCCCGGCAGATCCTCCACGCCCAGCACGCCGGGCACCGTCCGCAGGGCCGCCACCACCGCGTCACGCGGCCCCCCGATCTCGACCTCGATCCGGGCGGTGGGGAAGACCTGTTCCACCAGCTCGGACTGAGTGCCTTGGGCGACGATGCGTCCGCGATTGATGATGATGACGCCGTCGCAGACCATCGAGACCTCGGGCAGGATGTGCGTGGACAGGATCACGGTATGCTGACCGGCGAGGGACCGGATGAGCGCGCGGATCTCCGCGATCTGCTTGGGATCGAGACCGATCGTGGGCTCGTCCAGGATCAGGATTTCGGGGTTCCCCAGAAGCGCCTGGGCAAGCCCCACCCGCTGGCGGTAGCCCTTGGACAGCTTCCCGATCAGCCGCTGGCGCATATCGGTGATGAAGCAGCGCTCCATGACCTCGTCGACCCGGGCACGGCGCTCCCGCCGCCCGACGCCCTTGATCTCGGCGACGAACTCTAGGTATGCCGAAACCGGGAGATCCGTGTAGAGCGGCGCGTTTTCTGGGAGATAGCCGATGCGCCGCCGGACCTCGAGCGACTGGCTGAACACGTCATAGCCGGCGACCCGCGCGCTCCCGCCCGAGGCCGGCATGAAGCAGGAGAGGATCTTCATCGTGGTGGACTTGCCGGCGCCGTTGGGGCCCAGAAATCCCACGATCTGGCCCTTTTCGACGCTGAAGGACACGTCGGACACGGCCGTGACGGGCCCGTACCGCTTCGTGAGATGCTCGACCTGGATCATCGATGGTGTGGATGGTCTATGGCGACTCGCTCAGTATACCATACAGTTAGCGCGCACCCTCTTCCGACGCCCCCGCGGGTAGCACTATTCAAACCCCCGTGAGAGAATGGATTCGGGAGCGCCGATGACCCGTATCTTTCGGTCAAGTCTCCGTTCGCGTCTGCTCCTGTTGGTGCTCCTTGCCCTCCTCCCCGCCCTGGTCCTGATTCTGGTCACGGCCTGGGAACAGCGTCAGCTGGCCGCCATCGAGGCGCAGGAAAGCGCCCTCCGCGTCGCCCGCGTGGCCGCCTCGAACCTGGAGCGGCTGATCGAGGGGGCCCGCTCTCTCCTCATCGGCATCGCTCAGGCCCCGGCCGTACAGCCCGGCAACGCGCGCGCCTGCGGCGCCCTCTTCAGCGACCTCCGCAAGCGCTTCCCCGTCTACGTGAACCTTACCGAGGCGACCGTCGCGGGCGACATCACCTGCTCCGCCCAGCCGCTCCGGAATCCCGTCAACGTCTCCGACCAGCCGTACTTCCTGCGCGCCCGCGCCACCCACGATTTCGTGGTGTCGGGCTACGTCGTCGAGCCCGTCACCGGGCGTCCCGCGCTCACTCTTGCCTGGCCCGCGCTCGGCCCTACCGGCGAGGTGCGGGGCGTACTGTTCGCGAGCCTCGACCTCGGCGGCATCCATTCGCTCGCCGAGCGCGCGCATCTGCCGGTCGGCTCGACCTTCATCGTGACCGACGCGAGCGGCGTGGTGCTCGCGCGCTACCCCGAGTCGGACCGGTGGGTCGGCCAGCCCATGCCCGAGCAGGCCATCGCCCAAGCCATCCGCGGCCAGCAGAGCGAGGGCCGCGCCACCGTCGAGGGCTTCGACGGGATCACGCGCCTGTTCGCCTTCACCCCGGTCGGCGGCCTACCGCCGGCCGATCGGCTGCACATGGCCGTCGGCATCTCGCGGGAGGAAGCCTTCACCGAGGCGGACCGGACCCTCGTGCGGAATCTACTCTCCCTGGGGCTGGTCGGCATGGTGGCGCTCGGCATGGCGGCCACCGTCGGCCACATCTTGATCATCCGGCGCCTGCGCGAGGTGATGCGGACCGCGGAGATCGTACGGGCGGGCGACCTTTCCGCGCGGGTGGACGTGGGCGGCAACGACGAGATCGCGGTGATGGGTCACGCCTTCAACGCGATGGCCGAGCGCCTCGCCGCCATGGTCAAGGCCGAGCAGGAGACGCGCGACGGCCTCGCCGAGCGCGTGACCGAACTCGACTTGATCAACCGGCTGGGCGAGCTCATGCAGGCCTGTCTCACCGTGCAGGAAGCCTACGCGGTCATCGAGCGCATTCTGAAGGAGCTGTTCCGGGGGGAGTCCGGCGCGGTGTTCGCGTGCACGCCGTCGCGGAACCTGATCGAGGCGGTGGCGCGCTGGGGTCCCACGCCGCAAAGCACCGCAGGCGTCTTCGCCATCGAGGAGTGCTGGGCACTCCGCAGCGGGCGCGTCCACGTCGTGGATGACATGCGCACCGGCCCGCTGTGCACGCACCTGCCCACCCCCGCACCCGTCGCCTATCTCTGCACGCCGCTAGTGGCGCAGGGCGACGCGCTCGGCATTCTCTACCTCGGCTTCCTCGGCCGCGGGCGCCTCGCCCCCGCCCCGCTGTCGGAGGCCCGGCGCCGGCTCGCCGCCGCCGTGGCGGAGCACGTCTCCCTCGGTCTCGCCAACGTTCGCCTTCGCGAGGTGCTGCGGAGTCAGTCCATCCGCGACCCGCTCACCGGCCTCTTCAACCGCCGCTACATGGAGGAGACCCTGGAGCGCGAGGTGCGGCGGGCGCAGCGCGCGGGGCGGCCGATGGCGGTGCTCATGATGGACCTGGACCACTTCAAGCGCGTCAACGACGACTTCGACCACGATGCGGGCGACGCGCTCCTGCGGGAGATCGGCGCCGCGCTCCTGCGAAACCTCCGGCGGGAGGACGTGGCCTGCCGCTTCGGCGGCGAGGAGTTCGTGCTCGTGCTGCCCGAGGCGTCGCTCCCTGACGCCGAGCGGCGCGCTGAGGAGCTGCGCGGCGAGATCAAGCGTCTGCGCGTGTCCGACAAGGGGCGCCTCCTCGGGCCGGTCACCATCTCCATCGGCCTCGCCGCGTACCCCGAGCACGGCCTCGCCGGCGATGCGCTCCTCCACGCCGCCGACTCGGCCCTCTACCGCGCCAAGCGGGAGGGCCGCGACCGGGTCGTCATCGCGGAGACCGAGGTCCCGCGCCCAAGCGGCGCCCGGCATCCCATCGCGGAGGGTGGGGAGCAGGGGGCGGGCTCGAGGGACCCGTTTCCCTGAGACGGCACGGGGCCAGCCCGGATGGAGCCCAGCCGCGACGGGCCGCGCGAGCGCGTACCCTCATGGTCCTCCGAGCCCGCCTCCTGCTCCCCGCCCGGCTGAGGCGCAGCTAGAAGAGGCCGGTGATGCGGCCGTCGGGCGCCACGTCCACGCCTTCGGCGTTGGGCTTGCGCGGGAAGCCGGGCATCGTCGTGATGTCGCCGGTGATCGCCACGAGGAAGCCGGCGCCCGCCGAGATGTAGACGTCGCTGACCGTGATCCGGAATCCGCGGGGCCGCCCCAGCAGCGTGGGATCGTCCGAGAGCGAGCGCTGGGTCTTGGCCACGCATACCGGCAGCTTGCCGTAGCCGAGCGCCTCAACCTCCGCGATCTGCCGTTCCACGCGCGCCGGCATCACCACGCCGTCCGCGCCGTAAATGCGGCGGGCGATGGTCTCGAGCTTGGCCTTCACGGGCTGCTCCAGGGCGTAGAGGGGGGTGAAGCCCGAGCGCTCGGAGGCCAGGAGGTCGCGCAACGCCTTGGCGAGCTCGCCCCCGCCGTCGCCGCCCCGCGCGAAGATGTCGGCGACGTGGCAGCGCACGCCCAGCTTGTCGCAGTGGTCGCGGACGATCTTGTACTCGGCCTCGCTGTCGCTCGGGTAGCGGTTGAGCCCGACCAGCACGGGCACGTTGAACTGCTTGATGGACTCGACGTGCGCGTCCAGGTTCTCCAGGCCGCGGCGCAGGGCGTCGAGGTTCTCCCCGTCGACGCTCTTCACCGGCACGCCGCCGTGGTACTTGAGCGCGCGGTTTGTGGCCACGATCATCGCCGCGTCGGGGCGGAGCCCGGCGAGCCGGCACTTGATGTCGAAGAACTTCTCCGCACCGAGATCCGTGGCGAACCCCGCCTCGGTGAGGCAGACCTCGCCGAGCTTGAGCGCCATCCGCGTGGCCACCACCGAGTTGCAGCCATGGGCGATGTTGGCAAAGGGCCCGCCGTGGACGAGGGCCGGCGTCCCCTCCATGGTCTGCACGAGGTTCGGGTGGATCGCGTCCCGGAGCAGGGCGGTCATCGCCCCGGTGACCCCGAGCGCGTCGGCGGGCACCGCCTTCCCCTCGCGGGTGAAGGCCACCACCATGCGCCCCAGCCGCTGCCGGAGGTCGCCGAGATCTTCGGCGAGACACAGCACCGCCATGATCTCGGACGCCGCGGTGATGAGGAAGCCGCCTTCGCGCGGCACCCCGTCCATCCGGCCGCCGAGGCCGAGCACGGAGCGGCGAAGCGCGCGATCGTTCACGTCGAGGGCGCGCTTCCAGGTGATCTGGCGCACGTCGATGCCGAGCGCGTTGCCGTGATGGAGATGGTTGTCGAGCGCGGCGGCAAGCAGGTTGTTAGCGGCGGTGATGGCATGGAAGTCGCCCGTGAAGTGCAGGTTGATCTCGTCCATCGGGACGACCTGGGAGCGGCCGCCGCCGGTGCCCCCGCCCTTGAGGCCGAGGGTCGGACCGATGGACGGCTCGCGCAGCGCGATCACCGGCCGGGCCCCCGCCTTCCACAGGGCCTGACCGAGGCCGATGGTCATGGTGGTCTTGCCGTCGCCCGCCGGCGTGGGCGTGATCGAGGAGACGACCACGAGCTTGCCGTCGGGCCGCGACCGTCGCGTGGCGAGGGCGTCGAGCAGCACCTTGGCCTTGGTGCGGCCGTAGGGAATCCACTCGCTCTCGGCGAGCCCCAGGTCGGCGGCGACCGCCGCGATGGGACGCGGGACGCTAGGGTCGATGGGGGTCGAGGTCGGCATCGGGCATGATCTCCTTGAGCCAGTCGGGCAGGGCGACCATCTTCTGGGTCGCGGGATTCCAGCACGCGTGGCGGGTGTGGCCGGTGGCCACGAGCTCCCCCGCCTCGTTACGAATCTCGTACGTGAAGGTGAAGCTCGCGCGCCGCCGCTCGCTCACCCGCGAGGTCACCGCGAGGAGGTCGTCGAGCAGCGCAGGACGAACGTACTGCACGCACGCCTCCGCCACTGGCATGTGAATGCGTCGGTTCACCTCCGACATCGGCAGGCCGCGCTGGCGGAGATACTCCACGCGCGCGACCTCGAAGTAGGTGAGGTAGTTGCCGTAGTAGACCACCGACATCGTGTCGGTGTCCTTGTACCGGACGCGGATGTGGGTGAGCGACGGCATCGATGGGGACGCGACGCCGATCAGAGATACTGGCCGTAGCGGATCTTCTCGACCACTTCGCGGATGCGACGATACGCGTCGAGCTGCTGGAGCAGATCCTGGGTGGTGACGGGGCCGGCGTCGCGCCCGTCCCCCGCCTCCTGCACCTTCTGCTCGAGGGCCCGCCGAATCACCTCGGAGATCTCTGCCCCGGTCATCCCCCCCATGGGCGGCAGGAGCGAGCGGTAGTCGAGCTCGGCGAAGAGCGGCCGGCCCGCCTTGGCCTCGGCCCGGCCGCGCACGAGCTGGAGGATCTCCTGCTGAGCCGCCCCGTCGGGCAGCGCCACCTCGACGAGACGGTCGAGGCGGCCCGGTTCCACCAGCGAGCGGTCCACCGAGTCCGTCCGGTTGGTGGAGGCGACCACGAGGATGCGCGCCTCCTCGTCCAGCCCGTCGAGCTTCTCGCAGAGCGCGGCGACCAGCCGCGCGCTCGCCTCGCGGGCCTGCGGGGGCGGCAGGAGATGCTCGAGTGTCAGCGCGTTGGCCTCGTCGAGGTAAACCACCGCCCGACCCTCGGTCTTGGCAATGTTGATGATCTCCTGAAGGAGCTCGCCGGTATTGGGCCCGAACTTGGAGGTGAGGTTCATCAGCTTCAGGTGATAGAAGATGGCGCCCGCGCTGGTGGCGAGGGCGCGAGCGAGCATGGTCTTCCCGGTGCCGCGCGGCCCGTAGAGGAGAATGCCCTTGGGCGGGCTGATGCCCCACTTCCGATAGAGATCGGGATTGGTGAGCGCGGTGGTGAATCCGCGCACCGCCGCCTTGGCGGGCGCGATGCCGCCCACGTCCTCGAAGCTCGTCTCCGGCCGTATCGTCACCACCACACGGCCGGAGAGATCGCCGAACTTCTCCCCGAGCTTGGTGAAGACGTCTTCGATGCGCCGCTGGATCGCCCACTGCTGGCTGTCTTCCTGCGGGGTGGGCGCCGCGCCGGACGGCCCCGCCTGGCGGGGCAGCTCGATGGCCATCGATCAGATCCGCGGGCCGCCGGGCGCGGCGGGCGCGGGCGGGATGATCTCGGTGCGGTCAAGCACGCGCTCCTCCACGAGGACGGGCGCTTGTGCGCGGATGGCGAGCGCGATGGCGTCGGACGGGCGCGCGTCCAGGATCTGCTCGGCGGCGCCCGCGCGCACGTACAGGGTCGCGTAGAAAATGTCGTCCCGGAAGTCGGTGATCACTGCTCGAGACACCGTCGCGCCGAGCCGACGCAGCATGGTGGTGACGAGATCGTGCGTGAGCGGCCGGGGGGGCGTCCGATGCGCGAGCGGAAGAGCGATCCCGACGGCCTCCGCGGGGCCGATCGCCATCGCGAACGTGCGGCCGTCACGCTTCCCCTGCAGGACCACCACGGGTGAGCCCGTGTCCGGATTGGTCATCACCGCGACGACGGTGACTTCCTGAGGGGATGGCATCGGCGGCGTCTGAGCGCGCCCGCTCGAGGCGGAGAGTATCGCGCAGCTACCGAGCAGCACTACCAGCGCCGCGATTCGCTTCGATCGGCTCATGCGCGCCCTCCGCGCTCGCCAGCGAGCGAAGCGCCCCCGCAGTATCGGTCTGGCTCGGAAACAAGTCAACCGAGGCCGCGCGCGGAGGGAGCGCACGCAGCGGCCGCTCGAGGCGCAGAAGACCCGGCGGGAGGCGGAAGCTCATCACGATGCCGCCCCCCATGAGGACGGTGAGCACCGTCCACATCGGGGCGTACCCGAAGCCGTGGGCGATGTAGCCGAAGACGAGCGCGCCCAGCGCGTTGCCGACGAGACACACCGAGCTGAAGATGCCGACCGCGCTGGGGCGCCGCGCCTCCGGCGTGACGTCCACGAGGAGCGCGGAGAGCGCGGGATAGAGAAACCCGTGCGCGCCCCCCGAGATGAGGCCGGCGAGGAAGATGAACGGAAGGACGGGAAGGGCCACTGCAGGCTGCGCCGCCCCCGCGATGAGGGCGAGCATGCACACCGCCGAGGCGAACACCGCCATCGTGGGCACGATGACGGCGCGGCGACCTTGCGTGTCGATCAGCTCGCCGCCGAACACGCGCACCACCACTGCGGACCCAGAGTAGGCGGTGTAGAAGAGGCCGAGCCCCGTCACGCCCAGGTGCTCCGCGAAGGTGGGCAGGAACGTGAACAGCGTCCCGGTGCCGAGGCCGAAGAAAAAGCCCAGCGCCATGTGCACGCGGATGAGCTCCTGCATGCCTTCCCGTAGAGTCTCGAGACCGGGGCCGCCGCCGGGCTCCGGCGGCCGGATGCCGCGCGTACGGAAGACCAGGCCGAGCGCGCCCGCGCCGATCAGGCCGGACACCGCGAACGACCATCGGAAGCCAAGCTGCCGCACCACCGCTTCGCCCAGCAGCGGGGCGAGCGCGGTGGACGTGAGGCCAGAGAGCCCGAAGATCCCCAGCGCCCAGCCTCGGCGCTCCACCGGCACGAGGTCCACGATGTGGATGTAGCTCGCCACGAAGAATGCGGAGAAGGCCAGCCCCTGCACGCCGCGCAGCAGCGCATGAAGCGGAATCGACCCCGACACCACGAAGCCCGCCGCCGAGACCACGAGAAGAATGACCCCCAGCCGCATGAAGAAGCGGCGGCCGAGACGGTTGACCCACACTCCGACCAAGGGCTGGAAGAGAATGCCCGCGATGCTGTAGGTCGCCTGCACCAGCCCCACGTGGGCCTCGCTGCCGCCCATCTGCTGGACGTGGATCGGGAGCAAAAGGAACCCGTTCATGCTCATGAAGAACAGGAAGTTGGTGAGCATCGCCTGGACGAACGGGCGATTCACCAGGAGCTGAGAGGCCGACGTCACGCGCGTTGCGGCGGGGGGAAGCCCAACAGTAGAATGGCAGCCGCCATGAGACGCGTCGAGTATAGCACGCAGGTCCACGCGTGAACTCGATCGCCGACGCGCTCGCCGCCGCCGCCGCGCTCGGGGCGGATGGGCGCGGACGCTTCGCGGCGCCGCCCGTGCTCCAGAGCTGGCCGGGCATCGTGCACGGCGGCGGGCTCGTCGCCATTCTCGACGCCGCCACGCGCGCGCTCGGTGTCCCCGCCGCCCCGCGCACGATGGAGGGCCGCATTACCTCGTCGGTGCCGCTCGCCACCGCCCTCACGCTCGAGGGCGGCGCGCGCGACGGCAGCGCCAGCGTCACGATCATTCAGGATGGTCAAATCCTCTCGTCCGCGTCGGTGAGCCTGCTCGCGGCCGACACGCCCGCGGTCCGCATCCCCTGGTCGGGCGGCCAGGCGGGCGTGACGCTGCCCATGTCCGAGGATTGCCTCGCATGCGGATCGCGCAATCCTCTGGGCCTGCAGACCGCGCTGTCGTTCGACGCCGAGGGCGTGTGGGCGCGGCTCGAGCCCGGCGCGCCGTGGCGGACCGGCCTGGCGCTCCACGATGCGCTGGCGCCCGTGCTCCTGGACGAGGTGGCGTGGTGGCTCGGCGCCCTCACCATGCGCGAGGGCGGGCTCACCAACCGCATTCACGTGACCCTGCACCAGCCGGCCCTGCCCGCGGGCGTCCCCCTCCTCGCCGCCGGCCGCTTCGCCGACGTGACGCCCATCGACCGGCGGCGCAGCTTCTGGCGAGCCGTGTGCGGCCTTTCCGACCTGCAAGGGACGCCGCTGGCGAGCGCGGTGGTGGTGTTCCGGGGCGGAACGGACTATTCGGCGCGCCAGGTTCCGTATTTTCGCGAGCGGACCACCGCCGCCGCCTTCGCGCGAATGTTTCCCAACTACTGCGACGGAGCGTCGCCCGCGGGCTAGCTTTTGTCCTTGAGCCGCTTGACGAGCTCGGCGTACGACGAGCTGCGGATCACGCGGTCGAACTGAGTGCGGTAGTTTGCGACCAGGCTCACGCCCTCGATCACCACGTCGTAGACGCGCCAGCGCCCGTCCCGCTCGATGAGCCGGTAGTCCATCGGAACCTCGGGACCCTTGGCGGGGACGAAGCGCGTCTGCACCACCGCCAGGGAGCCCTCGGCGCGATCCCCCACGAACTTCACCGCCTCGCCCGAGTAGCGCTCGACCTTGGTGACATAGGCGCGCTCGATGAGATCGGCGAACAGCCGCGTGAACTCAGCGCGCTCCTCCTCGGTGCGGGCCTGCCAGTGCATCGCGAGCGCACGCGAAGCCATCTCGCGCCAGTCGAAGACCGGGTCGGCGGCGGTGCGGATCGCGGCCCGACGGGCTTCCTGGGTCTGGCCGCCCGTCTCGTCGAGCACTTTCAGGACGCGGTCGAGGTCAGCTTTGAACTGCTCGCCCGCCGGGCTGGCCTGGGTTGCCGCCGCCCAGAAGAGCAGGATCAGCACCGGGGCCAGCGCGCGGCGGACGAAGATCATCTGGCTAGTCGGACGAGAAGAGGCGGGTGAAGAAGTTCTTCACGCTGTGGCCAAAATTGGTCGCGCCTTCCTTCGTGTGGTCCCACGCGCTCTTCGCCGGCGGCTCGGCGGACTTGCCGGCTTCCTTGAACTTCTCGCCGGTGTACTTGGCGCCTTCCTCGACCGTCTTGCCCACGCCCTTGGCGGTCTCCGGCACGCCCTTGCCGAGGTCGCCCTGCCCGATCTTTTTCGCGCCGGACTCGACCTCCCGCGTCGCGCCCTTCACCTTGCTATCGTCGGCGGCCAGGGCGGGCGCGGCGGCGCAGAGCGCTCCCGCGAGCATCACCGAGATCAGCGATTGCATGCGGCTCATGGTGCCCTCCTATTCAGATAACTCGCGGAGATAGAGAGCAAGGCATGTGCCGGACGCCTAAGTCACTGATTTTTCGACTCATCGCGGCCGGACTGTCAGGACGATCCGGGTAAGGATTACACAACGCGATCAGGCGGGTGACGCGGGATGATCGGGTCTCGACGCGCGAGCTTCCGCCGCCTTGCCGCGCAGGGCGTCCCACACGGACAGTGGAATCGCGGGATCGCCGAGCTGGGAGGCGCGAACCCGTGGCCCGTGGAAATCGGACCCGCCCGTGGCGACCAGACCGTGTTGACGGCAGATGTCGACGTAGTTGCCGGTCTGGGAGGCCGAGTGCTCCGGGTAGTAGCACTCGATGCCCATCAGGCCAGCGCCGACGAGGCCCGGGATGAGGGCATCGCGGCCGGCGAGGCCGGGATGCGCGAACACTGGCACGCCGCCCGCCCGGCGGATCAGCCGCACGGCATCCTCGGGCGTGAGCTTCTTCCGCGGCACATTGGCCGGCTTGCCGGCGGCAAGGAAGCGATCGAAGGCCTCGCGCACGCTCTTCACGTAGCCGCGGTCGACCATCACTTGGGCGACATGGGGACGGCCCGCCGAGCCCTCTCGCACCAGCGCGAAGACGGCGTCCGGATCGATGGGCATGCCGAGCGAGGCCAGCCGTTCGGCGATGCGGTACACGCGCGCCCGGCGCTCGGCCCGCTGCGCTCGGCAGAACTCCTGGAACCAGGACGCCTCGTAGTCCATGTAGTAGCCGAGCACGTGGATCTCCCCGCCATCCACGTCGCAGTTGATCTCGATGCCGGGCACAATCTCCAGGGGCCGGAGCGACTCAGCCTCCGCCATCGCCTCGGGGAGGCCCTCCGTCGAATCGTGATCGGTGACCGCGAGCACGCGGACGCCCCGGCGGGCCGCGGCCTGCACCAGCTCGCGGGGTCTCAGCGTCCCGTCCGACGCGGTGGTATGCGAGTGCAGATCGACGGCGCCTGCCACGGCGACGCGCCCCTACCGGCGCCCGGCCATACGCGTCAGATAGGCGAGCAGGGTCCTCACCGCGACGCCGGTGCCACCCCGCGGGCCCAGGGGCAGCTCGCGCTCGGAGAAGGCGGTGCCCGCGATGTCGAGATGGGCCCAGGGAATCCCGCTCGTGAAGTCGCGCATGAAGAGCGCGGCCACGATCGCGCCCGCCCCCCGCTGGCTCGAGACGTTGTTGAGGTCGGCGATCTCGCTCTTGAGCCCGTCCTTGTAGTCGTCGTGCAGCGGCATGCGCCACATGCGCTCGCCCGCCGCGCTCGCCGCGCCGAGCAGGCGTTCCGCCAGGCCATCCTGGGTCGCGAAGAGCCCGGTCACCCCCTGGCCGAGCGCGATGACGATGGCGCCGGTGAGGGTGGCGAGGTCCACCATCTCCGTGGGCTTGATCTCGCGCGCCGCGTACGAGAGCGCGTCGGCCAGCGTGAGGCGGCCCTCCGCGTCCGTGTTCCCGATCTCGATGGTGAGCCCGTTCATCGCGCGCACGATGTCGCCGGGCCGCTGCGCGGCGCCCGACGGCATATTCTCGGTGGCCGCGATGAGGCCGTGTACTTCAACGGGGAGCCGGAGGCGCGGCAGGGCCTGGAACACGCCGAGCACCGTGGCCGCGCCCGCCATGTCGTCCTTCATGCGCAGCATGCCGTCGGCGGACTTGAGATCGAGCCCGCCCGAGTCGAACGTGATGCCCTTCCCGATGATGACGACGCGGCGTCGCGCGCGGCGGCCCGGGGCATAGGTGAGATGGATGAAGCGCGGCGGCTCGAGACTGCCCTGGGCCACGCCGAGGTAGGCTCCCATCCCGAGTTCCTGGCAGGCGTCCTTGTCGAGGACGCGCACGCGCAGACGGCCCGCCTTGGCGAGCTCCTCGGCCCGCGCGGCCAGATACGACGGCGTGACGACATTGGCCGGCTCGTTGACGAGGTCACGGGCGAGCGCGGTGGCCTCGGCGCCGATATCGCCCAGGCGCACGCCCTCGCGGGCGGCGTCTCGCTGACGGCCCTCGGGCTCGAGCACCGCGAGCGACGCGAGCGCCTTGCCGTTCTTCTCCTTGAGGTACTTGTCGAACCGGTACGTCCCGAGCCGCGCGCCCTCGACGCTGGCCTGGGCGCGGTCGCGGGCGCTGACGCCCGCGGCAGGCAGGTACATGGCCACCGAGCTCGCGCTGAGGTCCCGCGCGCGCCGGGCGGTCGACGAGGCGGCGCGCCGCACCGTCTCCGCGTCCGCGCTCGCCCGCGCCCCGAGCCCTACCACCATCACACGGGCCGCGGGCAGCTTGCCGTTGGTGAAGACATAGGAGACCTGGCCCGGCTTGCCCTCGAATTTCTCGGCGGCGAGGACGCGGGAGAGCAGCCCGCCCAGCCGCTGATCGACGTCGGAGACCTCGCCAGGCGCGCCGTCGGTGTGGCGACCGAGCACGACCACATCGGCTCGGCTCTCGGCGGGACGTCGCGTCTCGAGGGACACTTTCATCGGGCGAACCTCCTTGTCATGGCGACGGCGCGGTGAATCATGTCGGCGAGGCCGTCGGTGGTGTCGTAGCGCGGCAGATCGTCCAGACGCACCCAGCGCGCGTCGGCCGCATCGCTCGCCGCCTGGAGCACCCCGCCCGCGGGCTCGGCCACGTAGTCCACGATGACCCAGTGGTACCGGACTCGGCCGCTCCCGTCGCCCGGCGCGGGATCGCAGACCACTCGATCGATGACGCCGCAGACGCCCCCGACGCGAACGGCGAGGCCGCACTCCTCCTCGACCTCGCGGCGGACGGCGTCCTCGAGCCGCTCCCCCAGATGCACGAGCCCCCCGGGCAAGCTCCACTTACCTTCGGACGGTGGACGGCCGCGCTGGACGAGCAGCACGCACTCGCCCTCGAGCACGACCGCGCCCACGCCCACGCGGGGCGCGTCGGGATACTCACGGGGTGCGTCGGTCACTGGATGGCTCCCTTCGCCCCGGCCGTGGGGCATGCGCCACCACGCGACCGGCGCGCGTCCACTCCTCGGCGCCGTACTTGTCCTGCACCAGCAATTCCATGCGCTTCGTTTCTTCTCTCGTGAGACCTCCGGGCGTCAGCACGATGCCGTGCACGCGGCGAAAGCCCTCGGCCAAGCTCCCCTGCGTCTCGTCGAAGCTCGGACGGCGGCCCAGCACCGCTTCGAGGGTCGTCATGCCGGCCAGGGGATCGCGGCCGCCCGGGAACACCCGGGCGAGTCGGGTGGGATCGGCGCCCAGCATCACCGCCCCGTGCTGGAGAAAACCCATGCCCTGACGGCGCTGCGCGCTCCCGACCACCTTGCGCGCCCCCGCCTCGAGCTCGTACGAGCCGGTACGCGCGAAGCAGAACGCCGGCATGCTGCGCGGATCGGAGGGTTGCACCGAGACCATCTCCACCGCCGCCCCGAGCGCCTGGAGCCCGGCTTCCAGCGCCCGGCCGATCCACCGGTACGTCGCGAGCAGATCATCGGCGCCCTCGAAGTCGCCCGCCGCCGCGGTCACGCTGTAGGTGAGCTCGAGGTCGGGGCCCTCGTGAAGGATGGCGCTGCCCCCGGTCGGGCGCCGCACCACGCCGAGTCCCATGGCCGCGGCGGCGGCGAGGTCCACGCGCTCGTCGAGGCGCTGCCCATAGCCGAGGGAGAGCGTGGGAGGGTCCCACGCGAAGAACCGGAGGGTGGGCGGCGCCGCGCCAGCCAGGCGCGAGAGCAGCAGCGTCTCGTCGAGGGCCATGTTGGCCGCGCCGTCGAGCGGCGCAGTGACGAGCAGCCTCCACCCGGTCCCCTCCCCGTCGCGGGAGAGGGTCAGCGAGCGGGGCTCGTCCACTTCAGCATGGGCTGCCGCGCGGCGAGCGTCTGGTCGAGGCGGCGCACCGGCGTGGTCACCGGCGCCTCGTGGATCCGGCGGGGATCCGTCTCGGCCTCCCGTGCGATCTGGATCATCGCGTCGCAGAACTGGTCGAGCGTCTCCTTGGATTCCGTTTCGGTGGGCTCGATCATGAGCGCCTCGTCCACGATCAAGGGGAAGTACGTGGTCGGGGCGTAGAACCCGAGATCGAGCAGCCGCTTGGCGATGTCGGTGGCGGATACGCCCAGCTTCTTCTGCCGGCGCGCCGAAACCACACACTCGTGCATGCACGGCCCGGCGGTGGCGCGGTCGTAGTCGCCCTCGAGGCGCTTCAGGATGTAGTTCGCGTTGAGCACGGCGTTCTCGGACACGGAGCGCAGCCCGTCGGGTCCCATGGTACGGATGTAGGTGTAGGCGCGCACGAGCATGCCGAAGTTGCCCCAGAAGGCCTGGAGCTTGCCCACGGATTGCGGCCGATTCCAGTCGAGCGCGAACTGGCCTTCCTCGTCCTCCACCACCACCGGCGTGGGGAGAAACGGCGCGAGGTGCGCCTTGATGCCCACCGGCCCCGCACCAGGGCCGCCGCCACCATGCGGCGTCGTGAAGGTCTTGTGCAGGTTGAAGTGGCACACGTCGAAGCCGAGGTCGCCGGGGCGAGTGATGCCGAGGATGGCGTTGAAGTTGGCGCCGTCCATGTAGACCTGCACGCCCTTGGCGTGGCACATCTCCGTGATCTGGTGGATCTTCGACTCGAACAGTCCCAGCGTGTTGGGCTGGGTGATCATGAACGTGGCCACGTCCTCGTCCAGGTGCCGCTCGAGGTCGGCGAGGTCCACCTCGCCCGCCTCGTCGGACTTGAGCTGCACCACCTGATAGCCGGCCAGCGCGGTGGTCGCGGGATTGGTGCCGTGCGCCGAGTCCGGGATCAGCACCTTGTGGCGGCGCTCGCCTCGCGACAGGTGATACGCGCGGATCATCAGCACGCCGGCGAACTCGCCCTGGGCGCCCGCCGCCGGCTGCAGCGACACCTGATCCATGCCCGAGATCTCGGCGAGGTCCCGCGCCAGCTCCCACATGAGCTGAAGCGCCCCCTGGCTCGAGGCCGCCGGCGTGTGCGGATGCAGGCGCAGGAAGCCGGGCAGCCGCGCCATGTCCTCGTTGATCTTGGGGTTGTACTTCATCGTGCAGGAGCCGAGCGGGTAGAAGTGCGTGTCCACCCCGTAGTTCATCAGGCTGAGCCGGGAGTAGTGACGGATGACGTCCACCTCGGACACTTCGGGCAGCTCGGGCGGCGTGCTCCGGACGAACTGGGCGGGCACCAGCGTCGCGGGATCGGCGGACGGCACGTCGAGGGCGGGCAGCGAATACGCAAAGCGGCCGGGGGAGGACAGCTCGAAGATCAGCCGGTCGTAGGGCGCGCGCGCTTCCATGGCCGGCCTCACGCCACCGCGGCGGCGAGGGCCGCGGCGTAGGCGTCGATCTCGTCCTTGGTCCGGCGCTCGGTGACCGCGACGAGCAGCGTGCTCTTCTCCGCGCGATCGAAAGTCTTCAGCGGCACCCCGGCGAGGATGCGGTCCTTCAGGAGGCGCTTGACCACGCGGTCGGGGGCCTTCGGCAGCGTGAGCGCGAACTCCTTGAAGAACGGGGCGTTGAATCGGAGGCTCACCCCCGGCACCGCCGCGAAGCGCTCGGCCGCATAGTGGGCCTTGGCGGTGGCGAGCTCGCCCACTTTCCGCAGCCCCGCCTTGCCCAGGATGGACACGTAGATGGTGGCCATGAGCGCGCAGAGCGCGACGTTGGTGCAGATGTTGGACGTTGCCTTCTCGCGGCGGATGTGCTGCTCGCGCGTCTGGAGGGTGAGCACGAAGCCGCGCTTGCCGTCCTTGTCCACGGTGGCGCCGACCAGGCGCCCGGGCATGCGCCGCACGAGATCGGCACGCGCGGCGAACACGCCGAGGTTGGGGCCGCCGAAGCTCATCGGCACGCCGAGCCCCTGGCCTTCCCCCACCACGATGTCGGCGCCGAGCGCGCCGGGCGGCGTGAGGAAGCCGAGGTTGACGGGGTCGGCGGCCACCACGAGCAGGGCGCCCTTGGCGTGGGCGATCTCGGCCGCGGCGCGGACGTCCTCGAGGCAGCCGAAGAAGTTCGGGTACTGCACCACGACCGCCGCCGTCCGCTCCGTCACCGCCTTGCGGAGCGCATCGAGGTCGGTGACCCCGTCGCCCAGCCGCACCGCCTTCAGCCGGAAGTCGGGGCCCTCGCAGTACGTCTCCACCACTTGCTGGTAGAGGGAATTCACGCCGCGGCTCCACGCGGTCTCGGCGCGACCGGTGATGGCATGCGCCATCAGCACCCCCTCGGCGAGCGACGAGGCGCCGTCGTAGATGGAGGCGTTGGCCACGTCCATCCCGGTCAGCTCGGCCATCATCGTCTGGTACTCGAAGATGGTGCGGAGCGTCCCCTGGCTCGCCTCCGGTTGATAGGGCGTGTACGCGGTGAAGAATTCCCCCCGGGAGATGAGGTGGTTGATAGGGCTCGGGATGCCGTGGTCGTAGGAGCCGGCGCCCAAAAAGCACGCGAAGTCGTCGGCGGAGGCGTTCTTGGCGGCCATCCGCCGCAGGTGGCGGACGAGATCGCCCTCGGCCATCGCCGCGGGGAGCGCGAGGGGCCGGGAGAGACGGGCCTTGGCGGGGACATTGGCGAGGAGAGTCTCGACGCTGGCGGCACCGATTCGCGCCAGCATCTCCTTCTGCTGCGCGGACGTATTGGAGATGTAGCGCATGGTCGCCCGCTCAGTGGCCGGCGCCGGCGATGAGCTGCTCGTACTGGGCGGCGGTGAGGAGGGCGGCCGCCTCCGCGGGCGTCGACATCTTGATCACGATCATCCAGCCCGCTCCGTACGGATCGCTGTTCACCGTCTCCGGCTTCTTGGGCAGCTCGCCATTGACCTCGACCACCTCGCCGCTCAGGGGCGCGTAGAGATCCGAGACCGCCTTCACGGACTCCACCACGCCGAAGGCCTTCATGCCGGAGACCTTGACGCCGACCTTGGGAAGCTCGACGAACACCACGTCACCGAGCTGCTCCTGGGCGAACGCGGTGATGCCGATGCGGGCGCGATCACCCTCGATCTTGGCCCACTCGTGCTCCTTGGTGTACTTGAGGTCCCCGGGAACGTTGGACATCGCGCCTCCTACGACTTCTTGGCTTTGGAGGGATAGAACGGAGTGCGCACCACGCGGGCGCGCTGCGCGGCGCCGCGGATCTCCACGTCGAGCTCCGTCCCCACCGCGGAAAGCTCGGCGCGTACGTAGCCCATGCCGATGCCGCGCTCGAGGCTCGGCGAGAAGGACCCCGACGTCACGACGCCCACCGGCTCGCCGCCGGCGAGGATGCGATAGCCGTGTCGGGGCACCTGGCGCTCGATCATCTCGAAACCCACCAGCTTGCGCGGCACACCCTTGGCGCGCAGCGCCTCGATGGCGGCCCGACCGATGAAGTCGCCCTTGGCCGGCTTCACCACCCAGCCCAGTCCCGCTTCCAGCGGGTTCGTGGTCTGGTCGATGTCGTTGCCGTAGAGCGCAAACTTCATCTCGAGGCGGAGAGTGTCGCGCGCGCCGAGGCCGATGGGCTGGATGCCGTCGGCCCGGCCCGCCTCCATGAGCGCGCGCCAGAGCCGGGCCGCCTCGCCCGCCGGCACGTAGAGCTCGAAGCCGTCCTCACCGGTGTAGCCGGTGCGCGACACGATGACGGGCACGCCGGCCACCTTGGCCTTCGTGAAATGGTAGTAGCGCAGGCTCACCACGTCGGTGTCGGCGAGCCGCTGCACCAGCGCCTCGGCCCGGGGGCCCTGCACCGCGAGCAGCGCGGTGTCCGCGCTCATGTTCCGCCACGTCCCGCCTCCGCCCTGCCGGGTGACCCAGTCCCAGTCCTTGTCGATGTTCGACGCGTTGACGGTGAGCATGAAGCGCGCGCCGTCGAACCGATAGACCGTGAGATCGTCCACCACGCCGCCCTCGGGATAGCAGAGAACGGAGTACTGCACCTGGCCCGGCGTGAGCGGGGCCGCGTCGTTGGTGCACAGACGCTGGACGGCAGGCAGCGCGTCCCCTCCCTCGACCTCGAACTCGCCCATGTGACTGATGTCGAAGAGGCCGACCGCGGTGCGGACGGCGCGATGCTCCTCGACGATGCCGGTGTACTGCACGGGCATGTTCCACCCGCCGAAAGGGACCATCTTCGCGCCGGCCTTGACGTGAACGTCGTAGAGCGGCGTACGCTTGAGCGGACCGGATTCGTGGGCGGTCATCGGAAATCGGCCTCATCTTATGGCAGAATCGCCCCATGGACAAGCGACGGCTCGGCTCGACTGGCATGGAAGTGTCCTCGATCTGCTTCGGCGGCAACGTTCTCGGCTGGACGTGCGACGAGCCCACGTCCTTCGCGGTGCTCGACACGTTCGCCGCCGCGGGCGGCGACTTCGTCGACAGCGCGGACGTGTATTCCCGCTGGGCGCCCGGTCACACCGGCGGCGAGTCCGAGACGGTCCTGGGGCGCTGGATGAAGGCGAGAGGCAATCGGACGCGGGTCATCGTGGCCACCAAGCTCGGCAATCCGATGGGCGACGGGCCCGGCGACAAGGGTCTCGCGCCCGCCCGCTTCGCCAAGGCGGTGGAGGACTCCCTGCGGCGGCTGCAGACCGACTACATCGATCTCTACCAGGCGCACATCGACGACGCGGCCACCCCCCTGGACGAGACGCTCCGCGCGTTCGACGCGCTGGTGAAGTCGGGGAAGGTGCGCGCCATCGGCGCGTCCAACTATGGGGCCAAGCGCTTCGCCGAGGCGCTCAAGGTGAGCGCGAAGCGCGGCCTCGCGGCGTACGCGACCCTCCAGCCCTGCTACAACCTCGTCGAGCGCGCCGACTACGAGTCGGAGCTGGAGCCGCTCTGCCGTCAGCGCGGCATCGCCGTCATCCCCTACTTCTCGCTCGCCGCCGGCTTCCTCACCGGCAAGTATCACCGCGGGCAGGCGCTGCCGAGCACGCCGCGGGCGGCCGGCATCAGCAAGCGCTACATGAATGACCGGGGCTGGGCGGTGCTGGACGCGGTCGAGAGCGAGGCGAAGCGGCTCGGCGTCACGCCGGGGCAGGTGGCGGTGGCCTGGCTCCTCGCGCGCCCTGGTATCACCGCCCCCATCGCCAGCGCCACGTCGGTGGCGCAGATGAAGGAGCTGGCCGACGCCACCCGCATCCGCCTCGACGCCGACGCGATCGGTCGGCTGGAGCGGGCGGGCGCCTGAAGGCGGGCTACTCGAGGAGACGGATCCCGCCGGGCGTCGTGACGAAGAGCACCGTCTCGTCACGCGCCTCGAGGTCGTGGACGCCCCCGGGGGGCGTCCACAGATAGTCACCCGTCTCGACTTCGAGATCGCCGATGCGCGCGCGTCCCGACACCACGTAAACCTCTTCGCCGGCCGGATGATCGTGGAGGGGAAAGCGCGCGCCCGCCGCCACTCTCACGAGCGCGGCGCCCCCGTCCCCCTCGCCGCGGCGCAGTCCCGCGACCTCCACCCCGGGATGCTCGCCGGGCCGCCAGCGGTGGGCGGAGGCGCGACGGTGGACGCCTCCTCCCGCGGTCACGACGCGCGCGCGGCAAGCACGCGCGCCACCGCCTCGACGAAGCGATCCACGTCGGCGTCCGTCATCGCGACCGAGCAGGCCCCGAGCCCCCGCTGGGAGATGAGAAATCCCTCGTTGATCAGCGCCATGAAGGTCGCGACCGGGGCCTTGGGATCCTCCGGCCGCTGCGAGCGATAGTCGCTGAGCCGCTTCTTCGTGTGGTGCAGCCAGAAGAGCGAGCCGGTTCCGGCGATCTGCCCGGGATATTTCTGCTTGCGCAGCACGCGGCTCACGCCCTCACGGAGCCGGTCGCCGAGGGCGTCCAGCCGCGCGTAGGCCTCCGGAGTGAGCTGCTCCATGGTGGCCACGCCCCCCGCCATCGTGAGCGGGTTCGCGTTGAAGGTGCCGCCGTGGTTGATGCGCCCCTTGCCGCCGCGCGGGTCGTAGAAGTTCATCACCTCGGCGCGGCCGCCGAACGCGCCCACCGCGAGGCCGCCGCCGATGATCTTGCCCAGCGTGGTGAGATCGGGCCGGATGCCGAAGCGCTGCTGGGCGCCTCCGGCGGCGACGCGGAACGAGATCACCTCGTCGAAGATCAGGAGAATGCCCAGGCGCGCCGTCACCTCGCGGAGCCCCTCGAGGAAGCCTTCGCGCACGGGGATCATGCCCGCGTTCGCGAGCAGGGGGTCGATGATCAGGGCCGCGAGGTCGCGGGCCTCCTTCTCGAGAATCTTCACGCACGCGTCGAGGTCGTTCCACGGCAGCACCACCACGTGCTTGAGCACCGCGCCGGGCACCCCCGCCGACCATGCCACCGACTTGGGCCGCTTGCGCGAGCCGCCCTCGCCCTCCGGAGTGGCCACGCTCACCAGCACCCAGTCATGGGTACCGTGGTACGCGCCCTCGAACTTGGCGATCTTGGACCGACCGGTGAACGCGCGCGCGACGCGGATCGCGTGCATGGTCGCCTCGGTGCCGGAGTTCGCGAAGCGCACAACTTCCATGGTGGGAATGCGCTTGGTGAGGATATCGGCGAGCCGGATCTCGTGCTCGCTGGGCCCGGGGAAGGACATCCCGTTGACCGCCGCGTCCTGAATGGCCTTGACCACCGCCGGGTTGGCGTGGCCCAGGATGAGGCTCGTGTAGTTGCCGTTGAAGTCGACGCGCTCGTTGCCGTCGGCGTCCCAGATACGGGCGCCCGATCCCCGCGTGATGTAGAAGGGGTACGGATCGAAGAAGGTCGTGGTGCGGCTGTTGCCGCCCGGCATCACGCGGAGGGCGTCCTCGAAGAGCTGGCGCGAGCGGGGTGTCTTGGCCTGATAGTCGCGAACGGCGTGCTCGAGTGTCATGGCTCTTTCTCCTCTTCCTGCGCCTGCGTTACGCGATGGCTGCCTCGAGGGCGGCGCGCCGGGCGGCGAGCGCCGCATGCGCCACCGCCACCGTGACGTGCCGGAACCGGAGCCGCTGCCCGGGCTTGAGCTGCCCGACGCGCCCGATCTCGTACGAGCATACCGCGCCGATCTTCGTATAGCCGCCGGCGGTTTGCCGGTCCACCAGGAGCACGATGGGCTGCCCATCGCCGATCACCTGGATCGCTCCCAGCGCAATGCCGTCGGAGATGATGTCGTGCCCCCGGGTGTGCTCGATGCGCGGGCCCTTGAAGCGCGCGCCCATCCGGTCCGACTGGGGCAGCATCTCATAGGGGCCTTCGAAGAGCGCCGCGATCCCGGCGGCGCTGAAGCGATCGTCCTGCGGGCCCAGGATGGCATCGATGGAGGGCTCGTCGCCATGGACGGGCACCATCTCGGCGCGCACCCGGCGCGCCGTCCCTCCCGCCGGCGCCGGGCCGAGGGGGAGCGTGTCGCGCTTGCGGATCGCGCGCCCGTCGATCCCGCCCAGCCCGCCGCGCACGTAGGTGGACCGGGAGCCGAGCGCGGGCGGCGTGGCGATGCCGCCCGCGACAGCGAGATACGCGCGCACCCCGGTGCGCGCGGCGCCCATGCGGAGCACCCCACCCGCGGGCACGCGGAAGCTCTGCCAGCGGGGCATCTCCTCGCCGTCGAGCGTGACGAGCATCTCCGCCCCCGTGACCGCCACCCAGCGGGCGTCCGCGAACTCCAGGCGGGGCCCCATCAGCGTGCACTCGAGCCCCGCGGCATTGTCGTCGTTGCCCACCAGCCGGTTCGCCAGCACGAAGGCCTCGCGGTCCATCGGCCCGGAGCGCGGCAGCCCCACCCGGAGCTGGCCCATGCGGCCGAGGTCCTGCACGGTGGTCAGCGGCCCTGCGTCCTGGACGAGGAGATTCATGTCGTGATGCGCAGGCGCCAATGGCCGCCCGCGACCTCGGCGGCGATCGCGTCGAACTCGGCGCGCTCGACGGGACGGAAGCGCACGGTGTCGCCCGCCCGGAGCAGGCTCGGCTCGGCCGCGGCGGGATCGTAGAGCCGCGCCGGTGTCCGGCCCAGCACCCAGAAGCCGCCCGGGCTCTCGACGGAATAGATGCAGCACTGGATGCCCCCGATGGACACGCTGCCCGCCGGCGTCTTGGTGCGCGGATTGACGAGCCGCGGGATGTTGAGCCGCTCCGGCATGCCCGTCATGTAAGGCAGACCCGGCGTGAACCCGACGAAGTAGACGTGGTACTCGGCGCCGGCGTGCAGGCGCACCAGCTCGTCGGGGGCCAGGCCGAGCTTCACCGCCGCCGCCTCCAGCTCGAAGCCCAGCTCGCCGCCGTAGCAGCACGGGAGCTCGACGTGACGGGCGGGCGGCAGAACTTCGGGGCGCGCCTCCGCGGCGAGCGCGCCGAGCGCCGCGGTGAGCGCATCGAAGCGGATTTCGGAAGGCTCGTAGTAGACCAGGAGCGAGCGATAGGTGGGCAGGGTCTCCGTGATGCCGGGCATGCGCCGCTCGTGAATCAGGTACTCCAGGGCGAGCACACGCGCATTGGCTTCGCGGCTGATCTCGTCGGCCAGCTCCACCGATACCGCGAGGTCGCCGCACGGCAGAAAGCGCGGCTCCGGATAGATCACCCGCCTACCCTACCCCCTCCTTCCAGGGAGGGAGCGGGATGGGGTGAGGAGCCTAGAGAGCCGCGAGGGCATGATTCGGCAGATCGGTGATGAACATGTGGCCCGGGCTGTGCGTGATCATGAACTCGGGCCGCGATGCCAGTGCCACCGCCTGCGGCGTGACGCCGCACGCCCAGAATACCGGCACCTCGCCGGGCTGAATTCCCACGAAATCACCCCAATCGGGCTTGGTCACGTCATTGATCCCGATCGACGCGGGATCGCCGACCTGCACCGGCGCGCCGTGCGCGTTGGGATAGCGCGCGGACGCCGTCACCGCTTTGGACACCATCGACTGCGGGATGGGCCGCATCGACACGACCATGGGACCGTGGAAGCGTCCGGCCGGCCGGCACCCCACCGACGTCTTCCACATCGCCACGTTCTTGCCCTGATCGATATGGCGGAGGGGAATGCCCGCGTCCAGCAGCGCCCATTCGAACGTGAACGAGCAACCGAGGAGGAAGGCGACGAGATCGTCTCGCCAAAACGGCGTGATGTCCGTGACCTCGTCGGCCATCACCCCGTCCTTGTAGATCCGGTAACGCGGCAGATCGGTGCGAAGATCCGCGCCCGGCGCCACGCCCTTGGGCTCGGGCGAGCCGACGTCGGTGACCTCGATGAGCGGGCACGGCCGCGGGTTGCGCTGGCAGAACAGGAGGAAGTCGTACGCCGCGTCGCGGGGCAGGATGGCGAGATTGGCCTGCACGAAGCCGGGCGCGAGCCCGGCGGTGACCCCGCTGAGGGCGCCGCGGCGGATGTCCGCCCGGATCTCCTTGGGATGGCGCGCGTCGATCGGCATGGATGCCTCCTACTTCAGGTGGCCGAGCCGGGGCCAGAGGTCGGGGTTGCCGAGCACAAGGGGCCGCTCGCCCCGGAGCACTCGCAGCATCTCCTCCGTCACCTGCACCGCCATCCCCTTCATGGTCTCGCGGGTCACCCCCGCGATGTGCGGCGACACGATCACGTTGTCGAGCTGGAGCAGTCGGTTGTCGGAGGACACCGGCTCCTCCTCGAAGACATCGAGGCCGGCCGCGCGGATCTTGCCGCTCTCGAGCCCGGCAAGGAGAGCGCTCTCGTCCTGGGTCTTGCCGCGCGACGTATTGACGAAGATGACGCCGTCCTTCATCTGGCCAACCGCGGCGGCGTCGATCATGTGGTGCGTTTCCTTGGTGTGCGGCGTGTGACAGGTCACCACGTCGGCCTGCCGGAGCACCGACACCATGTCCGGCATGGGCTCCACCCCGCGGTTGCGCAACTCCTCGGCGGCGACGTACTTGTCGTAACCGATCACGCGCATGCCCATCGCCGCCGCGGTCTTGGCCACCCGCCGGCCGATGTTGCCCACCCCGATGATGCCGAGGGTCTTCCCGTTCATCTCGAGTAGTGACTCCCACCGGCTCTTGCCCCAGTCCGCCTTGCGGGTGCGCTGATCCACCACCACCGCCTGCTTCGCGCAGGTCAGCATGAGCATGATCGCGTGCTCGGCCACCGAGTTGGAGTTCGAGCCCGGCGCGTGCACCACTGGGATGCCGAGCTCGGTGGCGGCGGGCAGGTCCACGATGTCCAGACCAACGCCGTGCCGCCCGATGACCTTGAGATTCGGCAACGCGGACATCAGCGCGCGCGAGCAGAGGGGCTTGGAGCGGAACAGGATGCCCGCCGCCTCCTTGGCCTCCGCGATCATGCCCGCCTCGCTGAGCGAGTCGGAGACGATGGCGACGCGCGCCTCCTGCTCCATGAGGCGCAGTCCCTCGGGGTGCAGGCCTCCACCGACGACGATGAGCGGCTTCATCTGGGCTCCCGCGGTAAGGGGAAGAAAGACTTGCTGTCGAACACGAGGCGCATTATACCCAAACGGGAGGTCCCCCCGGGGCATGAGCGAATTCGCGATCCGCGCCGCGACGACGAGCGACGCGGCCGCCATCTGCCTCATCTACAACCAGGGCATCGAAGACCGCATCGCGACGCTCGAGACCGAGATGCGGACGCCCGAGGAGCGGCGCCAGTGGCTGGCCGCCCGCGGCCCGCGCCATCCCGTCTTCGTCGCGGAGGCGTCTCCGGGCGCCGAGGGGCCAGCCGGCATCGTCGGCTGGGGCAGCCTGAACGTCTACAACCCCCGCGAAGCATACCGCTACGTCGCCGACTTCTCCGTCTACATCGAGCGGGGCTGGCGGGGACGCGGCGCGGGCCGTCGGCTGCTCGCCCACCTGATCGAGCAGGCGCGGGCGCTCGACTATCACAAGATGATGCTGTCGACGTTTCCCTTCAACGAATCCGGTGTCGCCCTCTACGAGCGCATGGGCTTCACCAAGGTGGGCGTGTTCCACGAGATGGGCCGGCTCGACGGCCATTGGGTGGACACGCTGATCATGGAGAAGCTGCTGTAACGGGCCGCGACCGGAAGAGGAGGGCCACGACCCCATCCTCGAGCCGCCGGTCGACCACGTCGGTGTCGCGGGCGAGCAGCCTGAGCATGCGGTCGTTGTCCGCCAGCACGTACGCGCGGAACCGCTGAATGCCGCGCGCCTCCCCCGCGCGGAGCACGGCGTCGAGGAGCATGGGGCCGAGCCCGAAGCCCTGCCAGCCGTCCTCGACCACGAAGGCGACCTCCACCGTGTCGTCGTCGTCGCCGGGCTCGTAGCGCCCGACGCCGATGATCTCCGATCCCGTCGGGGTGTCGCGCTCCGCGACGATGGCGAGGCGGCGCCGGAAGTCGACGGTGGCGAACACCTGGGCCCAGTCCGGAGGCAACCGCTTCATCACGGTGAAGAAGCGTTGATAGGCGGACCGCTCGCTGAGCCGGCTGTAGGCGGCAATCAGACGAGGCGCGTCGTCGGGGCGGATGGGGCGGAGCCGGACGAGCGCGTCGTTGGCGAGCCGCACCGTGCGCTCGAGCTCCCTCGGATACGGGGCCGCCGCCACCGGCGTGTCGGCCATGGCGCCACCACTACTTGATGGCGCCCTGAGTGAGACCGGAGACGTAGTAGTCGAGGAAGAACACGTACAGGACGACGATGGGCACCGAGCCCAGCACCGCGCCCGCCATGAGCGAGCCCCAGAAATAGATGTCGCCCCGGATCAGCTCGGTGGTGACCCCCACGCTCGCGGTGATCTGGTCGGAGGACGAGGTGAATGTCAGCGCGTAGATGAATTCGTTCCACGACAGCGTGAAGGCGAAGAGCGCGGCGCAGATGAGCCCGGGCACCGCGATGGGCAGCACGATGCTCCAGAGGGCCTGGATGCGTGTGGCACCGTCCACCATGGCGCACTCCTCGATCTCCTTCGGCACCGTGCGGAAGTAGCCGATGAGGAGCCAGGTGCAGAAGGGCACCAGGAAGGTCGGGTACGTGAGGACCAGCGCCCATTTCGAGTCGGCGAGGCCGATCCAGTTCACGACCTGGGCGAGGGGCAGGAACAGGAGCGACGTCGGCACCAGGTAGGTCACGAAGATGCCGGTCCCGAACGCGGCCACGCCGAAGAATTTGAGGCGGGCGAGCGCGTAGGCAGCGATGGTGCCGATGACCACCGAGACGAATGTGGCGAGCGCCGTCACCATCAGGCTGTTCTTCGTCCAGGTCAGGAACTCGGTGTCCCACAGGAGCTTGCTGTAGTGCTCGAGGGTCGGCCCCTGCTTGATGACCAGCGGCACCGCGTTACGGTCGTAGAGCTCCCGGTCCTGCTTCAGCGACGTGATCGTCATGTGATAGAAGGGGAACAGCGCGAACACGAGGAACGGCACCAGCAGCAGATGCTTGGTGAGCTTCGTGAGGAGCGGCCGGCTGGCGACGGCCATCGCCTAGAACTGCTGCTTCCGCACGAAGCGGAGCTGCACCCACACCACGAACGCGAGCAGCGGGAACAGATAGAGCGAGATCGCCGCGCCTTCGCCCAGCCGTCCGGTATCGATGCCGATCTGGCGCGACAGCGTGGCGAAGAGGTGCGTGGAGTTGATGGGGCCCCCGTGGGTGAGCACGTAGACGATGTTGAAGTCGCTGAAGGTGAAGATGGTGGAGAAGAGGACCACCACCGCGAGCACGGGCTTGAGGAGCGGGAGCGTGATGTGCCAGAAGCGGGCGTTCGCGCCCGCGCCGTCCGCCTCCGCCGCCTCGTAGAGCTCCTTGGGAATCGCCACGAGGCCGGCGAGAATGGTGATGGCGAAGAACGGCAGGCCGCGCCAGACGTTGACGGTGATCACCGCCGCCATGGCGTAGTACGCCTGACCCAACCAGTTCGGCCCCGGCGGCGACATGATGCCCAGCGCGATGCCCGTCCAGTTCACGACGCTGTAGAGCGAGTTGAACATCCACCACCAGCCGAGCGTCGACAGCGCGGTGGGAATGACCCAGGGCAGGAGCACCGCGCCCCGGATCAGGCGCTTGAGCCAGAGCTGCTCGTTGAGGAGCAGCGCCAGGCAGATCCCCAGCACGATCTTGAAGATCACCGCGATGCCGGTGAAGACGAACGCGTTCTGGAAAGTCTGGCGGAAGACGTCCGAGTCCCAGAGCTTGACGAAGTTGCGGATGCCGATGAACTCGCTGGGCCGGCCGATGAACGAGTTCGACAGCGCGAAGTAGAGCGCCATCACGAACGGATAGGCAACGAGCAGCAGCAGCAGGAGCAGGGCCGGCGTGACGAGCACCGGCCCCAGCACCGGCTCCCGGTCCAGCCAGACGCGCAGCCGCCCCAGCACCCCGGGGCGGCTGCGCGTAACGGCAAGCTCGTCGGCGCGGACGGCCATCAGCGAATCAGCCGGCCAAGATCTTCTTCATCTCGCTCTCGGCCCAGGCCATGGCGTCCTTGGTCGAGGTGCCGGTGACCGCCTTGGCGATCATGTTGGGCAGGAGATAGGTGTTGGTGATCAACTGCACCTTGTCGGACGGCGGCGCCGGCCAGCCGTAGGTGTGGTACTGCACGCCCTCACCCCGTAGGGCGGCGTACTTGGCGTCGGTCCGCAGCACCGGATGGTCCGCGAGCTTCTCGTAGGCGGGCAGGTTGAAGGCGTCGCCCGCCATGATGTACTCGTCGTAGTTCGCCTTGTTCCCGATCAGGTACTTGATCCACTCCTTGGCCGGCTCGACGTTCTTGCTGAACTTCCAGATGCCGATGTGCCGGGGTGTATCCGTCTCGTGGCGTCCCGACGGCCCACCCAGGCTCCGGTGGTGGTTGATGCCGTCGGCGGTGACGAGCTTCTTCTGCTTGGCGATGATGTAGGCCGACACCGGGTTGTGTATCCAGCCCGCCTTGCCCTGCTGCAGCGACTCGTTGTTGCTGGCGTCGGACCACGACAGGACTTCCGGCTCCATGCAGTCCTTGAACATCTTCTTGTACCACTCGATGGTCTGCGCGGTAGCGGGCGAGTTGATCTTGACCGTCTTGCCGTCCTTGTCCACCTCCATGCCACCGAAGGACCACAGCACCGGCCCCGCGGTGGAGATGGAGTCGTAGTTCTGGCTGATGGGGATACCCACCGGGTTCCCCATCTTCTTGAGCTCCTTGCCGACGGTGTAGAGCTCCTCCCAGGTGTCCGGCACCTTGAGGCTCGCCTTCTTGAAGAGGTCTTCGCGGTACGCGGCTACGAACATCCCGTGGTACTGCGGCACCGCGCGCCACACGCCGTTGACGTGCGCGCCCTCGTAGGAGGACGAGAGGGCCTTGCCATACTGCTTCTCGAGCCCCGCGACCACGTCGGAGACGTCCACGAGCTGCGGCTCGTACAGCCACGGGAAGTGCATGCGCATCTCGACCAGGTCGTGGCCGGCCTGCGTCTGCACCTCCGAGGCGTACTTGGACTGCTGCGGCCCCATGTGGGAGATGTGGTCGATCTTCAGCTTGATCCCCGTGTCCTTGGTGAAGCGCTGTCCGATCTCGGCCATCTTCTTGTCCGAGGCCGGCGCGAAATTGTTCCAGCAGAGGTAGGAGACCTCACGCACCTGGCCCCGGGCAGGCGGCACACGGGTGGCGAGGATGCCGGCGAGGCCGGCGGTGCTCCCGACGAGGAAATGACGGCGGCTGACGGGCTCCATGAACGCCTCCTTTTGGAGAGAGCGGCGCGCGGTCGGGACGCAGCGGACGGACTTCAGCATCGGCCACCGGGGTGGCCGGCATCGGCGGGGGAAGCGTGTCTCGGGACCGGGAACCGAGGCATCGTCGCTCCAGGACTACGGCACAGCGAGCCGGCGCGCACGATGCGCGCGTGGTTGGACGGACTCTACGGGCTCGTCCCCGCCCTGTCAAGGTATGGTGGCGCCGGCGGGCGACGCCCCCTCGGATGCGCGCTCAGCGGGCCGAGAGCGGGATGAGACGGCCGTCGGCGTCGAAGCCGAGGGGGCGCGCCTCGCCCACGACCTCGAGGTCGGGGCGCTGCGCGAGGCTGGGCAGATAGGCCTCGGAGCACTCGATCTCCCCGAGGGCGAGGGTATTCTTGATCCGGATGATCCGCGCCTCTTCGGGGGGGATCATGCCGATGCAGGACAGCGCCGTCTCCACCGCCTCGCGATCCGTCGGGTAGGTCGCGGGGACCTTGGCCGAGTTGGGCTGGCAGGCGGCGATGCAGTTGATCAGCGTCATCTTCATGTCGATCTTGTCGGCGAGCCGTCGGGTCGTGAAGTCGGCGTTGCCAATGCCGAGGGCATTGCCGTAGCTGTCCTCGGTGAGGTCGAGGGCCACGATCCAGAGGATCTTGGGGTCGTTGGGGAAGGCCTCGTGGGGGTTGGACGGGCGTCCGATCACGTTGGTGTCCATGCCGGAGCCCGAGATGTTCTTCCCCATCTCCTCCACCACCAGCACGTGGATGGGGGAGAACGGCAGGCGCGCCATCCATTCACGCGCTTCCTTGAGGAGCCGGCGCTCGCCCGCCTCGAGGTCGGCCGCGTTGAAGGCTTCCACCTTGGCGGTCTCGTCGTAGCCGTTCTCGACGACACCCAGCCCGAAGCCGATGCGCGCCTTGCCCAGCATCTCGCGGCCGATCGAGGTGATGACGGTCTCGTACCCACGGTTGACCGCGGCCCGGTGGTACTGGATGGCCCCCCGGTACTTCCCCAGGCCGATCGTCATCATCTTGAAGAGGCCCGACTCGATGGATCCCTTGAAGTCGGTATGGGGCTTCACCCGGTCGACGAGCCCGATCCAGTCGGCCTCGGCAGCGATCCGGTCGAGCCAGACCGGCATCCCGAGCGCCTCCCCCACCTGGACCACGTCCATCGAGGCACGGAGCTCACAGCCCATGGTGGCCTCGGTGATCCCGTAGTGGGCGAGCACGCTGAGCTGCCCCTCGGCGGTCGCCCCGCCGTGGCTGCCCATCGCGGGGAAGACGAAGGGCCGGGCGCCCTGGCGCTTGAGCTCGTCCACCGTGGCCCGCACGACGACGTCGATGTTGGCGATACCCCGGCTCCCCGCGCCCACCGCCACGGTGTCGCCCCGGCGGATGGGAAGGGAGGCGTCGCGGAGGGCCTGACGGACCCCCCCGGGGATGTCGGCCAGCCGGGGCCCGGTGAACTTCTGCCGCACGCGATACATCGTCGGAAGGGCCACGCTTGGATGATAAGAATCGCCCCGGAGCCTGTCAATCTCCTTGACTTTGCTGGACTGTGCCCTTACCTTTCACGCCACATGCGCGTCCCGTCGCGGGCTCGCTCGCTGTCGAGTCTCCTTCTCCTGGCGCTCCTCCTCGGAGGTTGCTCGGCCGGCGGCTGGTTCGTCGACCTCTTCAAGCAACGGCCCACGCCGTTGCCGCCCGCGTCCGAGCTCTACGCGGCGGGCGAGGCCGAAATGAACAAGAAACGGTACGAAGAAGCGCGCCTGCAGTTCCGCAAGGTGGTCGAGCGCCACCCGCAGTCCACCTACGCCCCGAAGGCCAAGTTCCTCATCGGCGAGGCCTACTACCGCGAAAGCGAATTCGACAAGGCGATCAAGGAGTTCGACGGCTTCCTGGCCTTCTTCCCCCGCCATGAGATCTCGGACCTCGCGCAGTACCGGCTGGCCATGAGCTACTACGATCAGATGAAGCCGGTCGAGCAGGACCAGTCCATCACCGCGAGGGCCATCGAGCAGTTCAAGAAGCTCCTCCGCGAATATCCCGATAGCCGTTACGCCTCGGACGCTCTCGCGAAGATCGACGTGTGCCGCGGCCGCCTCGCTCAGAAGGAGCTGTGGGTCGCGAGCTACTATCTGAACCAGAGCAACATCGTGGCCGCACGGCAGCGCCTCGAGGTGGTGCTGAAGGACTATCCGCGTACCCTCGTGGTGCCGGAGGCCCTGTTCCGGCTGGGCGAGGTCGCCGCGCTGGAGGGCAAGTCCGACGAATCGCGGGCCCGCTTCGAGCGGCTTGCCCTCGAGTTCCCGTACACCGAGTGGGGGCGCCGCGCCGCGCAGCGCCTCAAGACCGCCGCGAGGTAGACCGTGCACGACGTCGTCGAGCTGCGCTCCGATACCTTCACGCTCCCCTCCCCGGCCATGCGCGACGCCATGGCGCGCGCCGAGGTGGGCGACGACGTGTACGAGGAGGATCCCACCGTCCGGCGGCTGGAGGCCCGCGCCGCCCGCCAGACCGGCAAGGAGGCGGGCCTGCTCGTCACCTCCGGCACGCAGGGCAACCTGGTCGCGATCCTCGCCCAGACCCAGCCCGGCCAGGAGATCCTGCTCGATGCGGACTGCCATGTCTTCACGTCCGAGGTCGGCGGCGCAGCCCGGCTCGGCGGATTGCAGACGCGGCCCCTGGCGACGGAGCGCGGCTTCCTCAGCCCGCGGCAGGTGCGCGAGTCCGTGCGCGGCGCGAATATCCACCTGCCGGTGACCGGGCTCGTGTGCATCGAGAACACCCACAACCGCCACGGGGGCACCTGCTCCACGCCCGAGGAGATCGCCGCGGTGGCGGAGGCCGCCCACGCGGCCGGCGTCCCGGTGCATCTCGATGGTGCGCGGCTCTTCAACGCCGCGGTGGCCCTCAAGCGGCCCGCGGAGGACTTCACGCGCCACGTCGACTCCCTGACCTTCTGCCTGTCGAAGGGGCTGGGCGCGCCGGTGGGCTCCCTGATCTGCGGCTCGCACAGCGTCATCGCGCAGGCGCGCCGCGTGCGCAAGATGATCGGCGGCGGGATGCGGCAGGCGGGCGTCCTCGCCGCGGCCGGCCTCGTCGCCATGGAGACCGGGATCGATCGCCTCGCCGAGGACCACGCGCGCGCGCGGCAGCTCGCCGAGAGCCTGCTGGGCCTGCCCGGTCTCACCCTCGACCTCGCCACCGTCGAGACCAACATCGTGCGCTTCCAGGTCGCGACAGCCGAGCGCGCCACCGAGCTGGTGGCCGGCTGCGCCGCGCGCAAGATCAAGGTGCACCACGCGGGTCCCACGTCGATTCGCTGTGTCACCCACAAGGACGTGGACTCGGAGGATATCCGCCGCGCCCTGGACGCGTTCCGGGAAATCACCGCCGCCTGGCGCTGAGAGGACTCCCACATGGCCGAGCGTCTTCTCGAAGTCAAGAACCTCAAGACCTACTTCTTCACGGACGAGGGCACCGTCCGCGCGGTGGACGGCGTCGATCTGCACATCGACAAGAGCGAGACGCTCGGCGTGGTGGGCGAATCGGGCTGCGGGAAGTCCGTGACCGCGCTGTCGGTGATGAAGCTCATCCCGCAGCCGCCCGGCAAGATCGTGGAGGGCCAGATCCTCTACGACGGCAAGAGCCTGGTGGACATGCCGGCGGGCCAGATGCGGAGGATCCGGGGCAAAGAGATCTCCATGATCTTCCAGGAGCCCATGACGTCGCTGAATCCCGTGTTCACCTGCGGGGAGCAGATCGCCGAGGCCCTGCGCCTACACGAGGGGCTGGGCCGCCGCGAGGCGATGGACAAGACGGTGGAGATGCTCAAGCTCGTGCACATCCCCAACGCCGAGCGCCGGGTGAAGGAGTACCCGCACCAGCTCTCCGGCGGCATGCGGCAGCGCATCATGATCGCGATGGCGCTGTCGTGCAATCCCAAGCTCCTCATCGCGGATGAGCCCACCACCGCGCTCGACGTCACCATCCAGGCGCAGATCCTCGAGCTCCTCAACGAGCTCAAGGCCCGCCTGAAGATGGCCATCATGCTCATCACCCACGACATGGGCGTCATCGCGGAGACCGCCCAGCGCGTGGTCGTGATGTACGCGGCCAAGGTCGCCGAGGAGGCCTCCGTCGCCGACCTCTTCAAGGAGCCCTTGCACCCCTACACCCAAGGGCTCTTGCGCTCGATCCCCCGGATCGACCTCGCCGCCACCGAGCGGCGGCGGCTCGAGGTGATCGGCGGCACCGTGCCGACCCTGCGGGGCGAGATCGCACCGGGCTGCCGCTTCGCGCCGCGCTGCCCGTTCGTGAAGCCGGTCTGCACCGAGAAAGATCCGGTGCTCAAGGAAGTGAAGCCCGGCCACAAGGTTTCTTGCTGGCTGTACTGAGAGGGACACGACGCCATGGCTGAGACGCCGCTGCTTCGGGTCAAGAACCTCAAGAAGTACTTCCCCATCCGCGGGGGTCTCTTTTCCCGTGAAGTGGCCCGCGTTCACGCGGTGGACGACATCTCCATGGAGATCATGCGTGGCGAGACGCTCGGCCTCGTGGGCGAGTCCGGCTGCGGGAAGTCCACCACCGGCCGCTGCATCTTGCGCCTCATCGAGCCCACCCAGGGCGAGGTGTGGTTCGAGGACAAGAACGTCACCACGCTCGACAAGCGATCGCTCCGCCACCTGCGCCGCGACATGCAGATCATCTTCCAGGACCCCTACGCGTCGCTGAACCCGCGCATGACGGTGGGCTCGATCATCGGCGAGGCCCTGGTCATCCACAAGCTCGCCAAATCACGCCGCGAGCGCGAGGAGCGCGTGGTCCACCTCCTGGAGACGGTGGGCCTCGGGGCCGATCACCTGCGGCGCTATCCCCACGAGTTCTCCGGCGGCCAGCGTCAGCGCATCGGCATCGCCCGCGCGCTCGCGGTGAACCCGAAGCTGATCGTGTGCGACGAGCCGGTGTCGGCCCTGGACGTGTCCATCCAGGCCCAGGTCATCAATCTCCTCGAGGATCTCCAGAAGCAGTTCAACTTGACCTATCTCATCATCGCCCACGATCTCTCGGTGGTCGAGCACATCTCCACGCGGGTGGCCGTGATGTACCTCGGCAAGATCGTCGAGATCGCGCCGGCGAAAGAGCTCTACAACAACCCGAAGCACCCCTACACCGAGGCGCTGCTCTCCGCGGTGCCGATCCCCGACCCGCAGGTGCGGCGCAAGCGCATCCTCCTGGAGGGGGACGTGCCGAGCCCCATCAAGCCGCCTTCCGGCTGCCGCTTCCATACCCGCTGCGGCATCCGCGTGCCGTCGTGCTCCGAGAACGAGCAGGTGCTGAAGCAGATCTCGCCCGGCCACTGGGTGGCCTGCCAGGTCCGCGCGTAGCGCCCCGCCCCCCCCCGGAACCGCGCATGATCGAGTGGGCCGGCGTCTATCACATCATGGCGACGCCGTTCACCGAGGCGGGCGCCCTCGACGCCGACGGGCTCCCCCGCCTCGTGGAGCGGGCGCTCGAGACCGGCATCACCGGCTTCACCGTGCTGGGGATCGCCGGCGAGGCCCATCGCCTCACCGACGACGAGCGCCGTCAGGTCGTCGAGACCGTGGTCAAGGAGACGCGCGGCCGGGTCCCGGTGGCGGTGGGTGTCTCGGCTTCGGGCACCCACCTCGCCGCCGCCCTCGCCCGCATGGCGCGCGACGCCGGGGCGCAGGCGCTGATGCTCGCGCCCCCGAACGGGGTGAAGAACCTCGACGCGGTCCGCGCGTACTATCACGACGTCGCCGCCGCCACTGCCCTGCCCATCGTGCTGCAAGACGAGCCGGTGACCACTCAGGTGACGATGCCGGCGCCCTTCATCGCCTCCGTCACCGACGAGCTGGCGCTCATCGAGGCGGTGAAGCTCGAAGAGGCGCCGACCCTGCCCAAGATCACGCGCCTGCGTGCCCTCTTCACCCGCCGTGTGGCGATCTTCGGGGGGCTGGGCGGCTGCTACTTCTTCGAGGAGCTCTCGCGGGGCGCCGACGGCGCGATGACCGGCTTCCCCTACCCCGAGGCCCTGCGCGCGATCCGGGACGCCTTCGTCGCGGGCCGACGGGACGCCGCGCGCGCCCTCTTCTACCGGTGGCTGCCCCTCATCCGTTACGAGAGCCAGCCGGGCTCCACGCCCGGCACCTCCATCGCCATCCGCAAGGAGATCCTGCGGCGCCGGGGCTGGATCGCGTCATCGTGCGCGCGGCCGCCCGCCGCCGCGCTCGACCCGGGCACGCTCGACGAGCTGAGCGAGCTTCTCGCCGCCGTCGTCGGCTGAGACCGTCGGCATGCCACGCGCGACGGTCAACGGCATCGGGCTCTTCTACCAGGATCCCGGCGCGCCCGGCGGCGACCCCGTGGTGCTGATCATGGGCTGGGGCGGCGACCACACCGCGTGGGCCTTCCAGATCCCGGCGCTCCTCGAGGGCTACCGCGTGATCGCGCCCGACAATCGCGGCGCGGGGCAGAGCGATCAGCCCGACGCGCCGTACTCCATCACCGGCATGGCGGACGACGTGGCCGCCCTGCTTGCCCACCTCGGCATCGACCGCGCACACGTGTGCGGCGCTTCGATGGGCGGCATGATCGCGCAGGAGCTGGCGCTGCGGCACCCCGAGCGCGTGCGGACGCTGCAGCTGCACTGCACGCTCGCGCGGCCCGACGCCTACGGGACGCACCTCGTGGAGAGCCTGCTCGCGGTGCGCGCCCGCGAGAATCGCGAGGAGTGGGCGCGCGCCATGCTGCCGTGGATCATCTGCCGCAAGACCGTGCGCGAGCGCCCGGAGTTCGTGCAGCTCATGCTGCAGCGGGCGCTCGACAATCCGTATCCGACGAGCTACGTCGGCCTGCGCCGGCAGGCGGAGGCCATCGGCGGCCACGACACGCTGGAGCGGCTCACCGCGATCCGCGTGCCCACGCTGATCACGGTGGGCGCCGAGGACATCCTGGTGCCCCCGGCGTTCTCGGAGGAGCTACAGGCGCGCATCCCCGGCGCGGCGTTCACCCTCATCCCCGATGCCGGCCACGTCCACTTCCTCGAGCAGCCGCAGGCCTTCAACGACGCCATGCTTGGATTCTTGAGCAAGCATCGTTAGCTAAGCGCGGCGAGAGGCGTCCCAGATGCAAGGCGGCGACGAGAGCCGCCCCCGAGGCGTACGCCTCCTACGTTGAGGGGACGGCCGAGGAGCCAACGAAGCAGATGGGCGCCTATCGGCGCGCGCTAGTCCCAGAGGTAGGAGCGTGGGTTCACCGGCTGCCCCTTCACCTGGATCTCGTAATGAAGGTGCGGCCCCGAGGAGCGACCGGTATTGCCGGTGTGGGCGATCACCTGACCGCGTTCGACCTTCTGCTCGGCGGTCACGTCCACGCGGGTCAGATGACCGTACAGCGTCTTGATATCGTTGCCGTGATCGATGATCAGGCTGACGCCGTACTCGGGTTGCGTTCCCGCGAACACCACGGTGCCCGCCGCCGGCGCCACCACCGGGGTCCCCCGCGGCGCGCCGATGTCCATCCCGCTGTGGGCCTCGAGCGCATCGTCCGCCCAGGGCGAGTTCCGCCGCCCGAACTCCGAGTTCACGGGCCCGCGGACGGGCCAGCGCGACGGCAGCGCCCCCAGCACCCGGCCGGCCTTCTCGACATACCGCTCGAGCGTCCGGAGGCTCTGCGTCTCCTCGCCCACCACGCTCGCTAATCGCTCGAGCTCCTCGACGGTACCGCTGGCCGGATCCTCGGGGAGGGTCGCCGGCGACGCAGACCGTCCCCCGATGGCCGTACCACGATGCTCCTGCCCGGCCTCGGGCCCGAAGGGCGCCCAGATACGGTCATGAAGCCCCCGCCAGGAGTCGACCTCGGCTCGGATGCGCTCCACCCGCTCCTGGAAGGCATCGAAGACAAGGCGCTGCTCGGCCAGGCGCGCCTGAAGGGCGGTGAACTCGCCGCGCTGAGCGCGGAGGGAGGCATAGTCGCGATACCAGGCGCCGCCGGCGACCAGGGCCAGCCCCAGGGCCGCGACCGCGGCCGACACCATCCAGCGGGGGGCCGAGAAGCGGATGACACGGGCGCCATCCCCGCGCTCGACGACCACCTTCACCCGCTCGAGGCCTCGTTCGCTCACTGAAATAGGTCTCGTCGCGGGCAACTCCGCCCCGCGGCTACGCGTTTCTAGCATCGGCCTCAGGGAGTGTCAACCCCTGAAACGCTCCCCGGCCGGCGCGGGCCGCGGGAAAGCCTCGCGCCATCCGCCCGATTTGTTGACAGTTTTGCGGCATGCGGAGTATCATCCGCTGGCGAGGTTTTCATGGACGAGTTCTACCGGATCAAGCGCCTCCCCCCCTACGTTTTCGCGATCGTCAACGACCTCAAGGCCAAGGCGCGGGCCCGTGGCGAGGACGTGATCGACCTCGGGATGGGGAATCCGGACCAGGCCACCCCGAAGCACATCGTCGACAAGCTGGTCGAGGCCGCGCGCAACCCTCGCAATCACCGGTACTCGGCCTCCAAAGGCATCACCCGGCTCCGCAAGGCGATCACGACCTGGTACCGCGACCGTTACGACGTGGAGCTCGATCCCGAGACCGAGGCCATCGCGACCATCGGCGCCAAGGAAGGCCTCGCCCACCTCGCGCTGGCCGTGCTCCAACCGGGAGACGGGGCCCTCGTCCCCAACCCCACCTACCCCATCCACTCGTACTCCGTGGTGATCGCGGACGGCGACCTGCGCTCGGTTCCCCTGGTACCCGGTGACGACTTCTTCGCGCGGCTCACCGAGACCGCGCGGCTGGCCTGGCCAAAAGCCAAGCTCCTGATTCTCTCGTTCCCCCACAACCCGACCACCCTCTGCGTGGACCGGGACTTCTTCGTGAAGGTCGTGGACTTCGCCAAAGAGCACCGGCTCATGGTGGTGCACGACTTCGCCTACGCGGACATCCACTTCGACGGCTACACGCCGCCCTCCTTCCTCCAGGCGCCGGGCGCCAAGGACGTGGGCGTGGAGTTCTTCTCGACCACGAAGTCGTACAACATGGCGGGCTGGCGCCTGGCCTTCTGCTGCGGCAATCGCCAGATGGTCAACGCCCTCGCGCGGATGAAGTCGTACCTCGACTACGGCGTGTTCCAGCCCATCCAGATCGCCGGAATCGTGGCCCTCGAGGGCGACCAGAAGGTCGTGGGCGAAATCAACGAGATGTACCGGAAGCGGCGCGACACGCTGGTCAACGGGCTCAACAAGATCGGCTGGCAGGTGGCGAAGCCCAAGGGGACCATGTTCGTGTGGGCGCCCATTCCCGAGGCCTTCCGCGCCATGGGCTCGCTGGAGTTCTCGAAGATGCTGATCCAGGACTGCAAGGTGGCGGTGTCGCCCGGCATCGGCTTCGGCGAGTACGGCGAGGGGTTCGTCCGCTTCGCCCTCGTGGAGAACGAGCAGCGCATCAAGCAGGCGCTCCGCGGCCTCAAGACCCTCGCCGCGCGGTGATCGCGCCGGAGCGGGAGGGGGCGCGGTGAACGAGATCAAGATCGGCCTGCTCGGCCTGGGCACCGTGGGCGCGGGCGTCGTCCGCATCCTCCAGAGCCACGGTGGTGAGCTCACCGGGCGCGCGGGGTGCCGCCTTGCCATAGCCGCCATCGCGGATCTCGACGTCACCCGCCCGCGCGAGGGCCTCGACATCGCGCGGCTGCCGCTCCACGCCGACGCGGGCCGGGTGCTGGACGATCCCGAGATCCGCGTGGTGATCGAGCTGGTGGGTGGGCTCGAGCCAGCGCGCACCTTCATCCTGCGCGCGCTCGCCGCGGGCAAGCACGTGGTGACCGCCAACAAGGCCCTGCTCGCTCACCACGGGCCCGAGCTCTTCGAAGAGGCGAGGCGCAACCGCGTGATGCTGGGCTTCGAGGCGGCGGTGGCCGGCGGCATCCCCCTGATTCGCGCGGTGAAGGACGGCCTTCCCGCCAATCGCATCCTGTCCGCCTTCGGCATCGTCAACGGGACGTGCAACTACATCCTGTCCAAGATGACCGACGAGGGCCTCGACTTCTCGGTGGTGCTCAAGGAAGCGCAGGCGCGAGGCTACGCGGAGGCCGACCCCACCCTCGACATCGAGGGCCTGGACTCCGCGCACAAGCTCCAGATCCTCGCCATGCTGGCCTTCCGCACCGCGGTGGATCTCAAGGACATCTACACCGAGGGCATCACCGGCGTCACGCAGGAGGACGTGGTCAACGCCCGCGAGCTCGGCTGTCGCATCAAGCTCCTCGCCATCGCCAAGGCGGCCGAGGGCACGCTGGAGGCGCGCGTGCACCCGACGATGATCCCGGCGGTCTCGCCGCTCGCCGCGGTGTCCGGCGTGTTCAATGCGGTGTTCATGACCGGCGACAACGTGGGCGACCTCATGTTCTATGGGCGCGGCGCGGGGCAGCTGCCCACCGCCTCCGCCGTGTGGTCCGACGTGCTCGACATCGCCCGGCGCGTCGCCCATGGCCTCCCCGCGCTCGCGGTGGATCTTCCCGGCAGCGGCGCGGCCGCCCTGCCCATCCGGCCGATGGACGACATCCGGACCGCCTACTATCTCCGCGTGATGGCGCTCGACCGGCCGGGCACGCTCGCTCAAGTCGCCGGCCATCTCGGCCAGCACGGGATCTCCATCGTCTCGGTGCTGCAGAAGCGGCGCGCGGAGCGGCATGAGGCGGTGCCGATCGTGATGATGACACACGAGGCGCGCGAGCGGGACATGCGCGCCGCCCTCGCCGCCATCGACAAGCTGCCCGTGGTGGCGAGCCCGACCACCATGATCCGCGTCGAAGCCTGAGCGCGCCGGCGCGGACACCGTCGCGCGGGCGCCTGCTCAAGGTCGCCCTCGGTCTCGCCGTCAGCGCGGCTCTCCTCTACTATCTCTTCCGCTACGCGGACGTGCGCGCGATCGCCGCGCGGCTGGCCGACACTCGCTGGAGCTTTCTCGGCCTCAGCATCGTCCTGAATCTCTTCTCGCTCTGGTGCCGGGCTCATCGCTGGGGCTTCCTCTTCCCGCCCGGCGCGCGGCCGCCCCATCTCTTCAACGCCGTCATGATCGGATACATGGGCAACAACCTGCTCCCCCTGCGCGCGGGCGAGGTCCTCCGCGCCTACGTGGTTGCGCGCCGGGGCCTGAATTTCTGGACCATCGTCACCACCATGGTGGTGGAGCGCGTCCTGGACGGTCTCGCCGTGGGGCTGATGCTCGCCGCGGTGTTCTTCCTGGTGCCCGTGCCGCGAGAGCTTCAGTGGGCGGCGCTCATCTTCCTGTCCATCGACGTCGTCCTGATCGCGGTGCTGGGCGCGTTCACGCTTGCGCCCGATCGCGTGCGGCGGCTGGCCGCGGCGCTCAGGCATCGGTGGCCTGCGGCGGGAGCGCGAATCTCGCGCGTCCTCGACACGCTCGACACGGGTCTGGCGGGGATCCGGGCGCCCCGCCATATCCCCTCGACGATATTCTGGTCGACCCTCATCTGGGTCACTCTCGTCGCCACCACCTGGACCTGCATGCTCGCGTCGCACCTCGACCTGCCCATCCTCGCCGGGCTCACGACCCTGGCGTTCCTGGGCCTGGGGGTCAGCCTCCCGTCGAGCCCCGGCTTCGTCGGCGTGGTCCAGGCCGCCTCCTGGGCCGCGCTTCGGCTTTTCGACGTGCCGCTGAACGACGCCCTGTCGTTCTCGATTCTCTTCCACGTCTCTCAGTTCGTGCCCGTCACGCTCTGGGGCCTGGCCCTCCTTCTCGTGGAGCACGTGAGCCTGGCCGAAGCCCGCCGCCCGCACGACAGTCCCCCTTTGTCCACGGGCACTTAAACGCCGCCCGTCCTGTAAACGCTCGGCGGTCGTGCTCCGTCCAACCAGGAGAGAGAGCGGTAGACCATTCTCGGGTTGGACCGGGAGAGCCGTGGAGAGGGCCGCGTTGCGCATGGCACGACAGGTGCGAGCGAAACTGACGTCGGCCGCATTCGCGTGTGGGAAGATCGGCCCGTAACGAATCGGTGGAGCGAAGTGATGAGGCGCTGTGTCGGGCGGTGGCTGATCGCGAGCCGGGAGCCTTCGACCTCCTGGTCGAGCGATACCAGGAGCGTGCCTACCGGATCGCCTGGTCCATCGTGCGGGACCGCGAGGATGCCAAGGACTGCGCCCAGGAAGCGTTCCTGCGGCTCCACGAATCGGCGGGGACCTTCGCCGGCCAGTCGAAATTCTCGACCTGGTTCTACCGCATCCTCGTCAACTGCTGCCTGGACAACCGCCGGCGGGGACGGGGCTGGCGCCGCCTCCTGGTCTGGCGCGACGCCGCCGATGACGAGCGCGACGAGGACCCCATCGAACGCCATCCCGCACCCGTGGAAGACCCGGGAGCGCACGTGGACGCGGAGCGACAGTTGAAGGAGCTCTGGAACGCGGTGGACCGATTGTCACCGCGACAGCGAACAGTCGTGCTCCTGCAGTGCCGCGAGGGCCTGGCCACCAAGGAGATCGCCGAGGTGCTCGACATGTCGGAAGCCACGGTGCGCGTGCACCTGCACCGCGCGTTCGCGACGCTGCGGCAGCGGGTGGGGGCGACGCGATGAAGGCGAGCGAGCACCCGTCGGAGCGGCTCGTTCCCTATCTGCGGGGGGAGCTGGCCGCCGCCGAGCGCGCCGCCATCGCCGCGCATCTCGAGGGCTGCGCGACGTGCCGGGCGACGCTCGCCGACTTCACCGCGCTCGCCGAACGCCTCGCGCGAGCGCCCGAGCCGGCGCCGCCCATTCAGTGGGGCGCGTTCCGCGCGGAGCTGCGCGACGCACTCGCGCGCCGGACTGGCCAGACCGACCGCCCGCGCCGCTGGTCCCTGGGCTCCCTGCCCGCGGCCCTCGCGGCGGGGCTCGCGGTGGTCGTGCTCTACCTCGCCATTCCCGGCCAGAACGCGCGGCCTCCCCGGGGCGATCAAGCGCTCGTCGAGGATTCGATGCTCGCGAGCCATCTCGACGTGATCAAGGACCTGGATGTCGTGCAGCGCCTGGATCTCCTCGAGGACTTCGACGTCATCGGCCGCCTCGACCGGCTCGAGCCCAACGGCAAGAGCTGAACATGCGGCCCACGCGGAGGGTGCTGCCGCTCGCCCTCATGGTGCTGACGGCGACGCCGGCGCGCGCGGCCGACCCCGCGCCTCTCGACGCGGAAATGCTGCGCGACCTCGACGTCGTGAGCAGCTCGACCTACGCGCGCGATCGCGAGCTCGCGCGCAAGCTCCGGGTGGTCGAGCGGATGCGCATGCTGGAGCAGCTCCGGCAGATGGAGGCCGCGGCGCCTCCTTCGCCGGTGATCCCGACGGATGTCCCGGCGGCGCCGGCCGCCCCCAGGGAGGTGAAGTGACATGCTGACGCGCCCGCTCCTTCTCCTCGTCACCGTCTCGATGCTCGCGCTGGCGCCGGCCGCGTGGGCGCAGACGACCACGCCCGGGGGCGACGCACCCGTCGCCGGCATGGACAAGCTCTCGCCCGACGAGCAGGGGCGCGTCCGCCAGAACCTCGAGCGCTGGAAGAACATGACGCCCGAGCAGCGCGAGCGCGCGCTGGAGAACTACCGGCACTGGAAGTCGCTCACTCCCGAGGAGCGTCAGCAGGCGCGGCAGAACCACGAGCGGCTGCAGCGCATGACGCCCTCGCAGCGCGCCCAGGTCCTCCAGGACTTCCAGCGCTGGAACGATCTGCCCGAGGAGCGTCGGCGCGAGCTCGAGCAGGCGCACGACCGCTTCCAGAAGTTGCCGCCCGAGCGCCAGCAGCAGATCATGGAGCGCCTGCGACGATACCAGAACATGTCGCCCGAGCAGCGGGCACGCGTGGACCGGAACCTCGAACGCTGGCGGAACATGACGCCCGAGGAGCGGCAGAAGGCCCGGGAGGCCTGGCGCGAGCGCCGGCGCGAACGCGAAGACGAGGAGGGGACCGGCCCGCGGCCGGGCGGCGCGCCACGCCAGGCTCCTCCGCCCAACCGGCAAGCGCGCTAATCCCATACATAGTGG
>Ga0111539_10000183_pt1 | contig 73101 bp, 27 predicted proteins | sample RhiMethybrSRZTD1_FD_79667 | JGI IMG/M metagenome (GOLD analysis project Ga0111539, IMG submission 79667) | Populus rhizosphere microbial communities from Tennessee, USA - Rhizosphere MetaG P. TD hybrid SRZTD1 (version 2) (version 2) | ecosystem: Host-associated > Plants > Roots > Rhizosphere >...
CAAACGGGAGAAGAGCACCTTCAAAGTGCTCTTCTCCCGTTTGCAAAAAGTCCTTAAATCCCACCTACGGCAGGCGGCTTTTCAGCTGTCATCAGCCCATGGCTACAAGTATCTTGCGTGGTCCCTTAAACGAATTTCTTCCATGAGCGACGAGAACATTATCAAGAACGAGCAGGTCGCTTTTTTGCCAGGGAAAGTAAACTGCTTGTTCGCGCATCACCATACGGATTTGTTTGAGTTCTTCTTCATCGAGAGAACTTCCATCACCAAAGGAAGCGTAGTGAGGAAGGTTTTCCTCTTTTAAGCCCAGCGCTGCCATCGCCCGGCGATTCTTCTCGTCAAGCGTTGATGGGTGCCACTGTTCCACCTGATTAAACCAAACCTGCTCGCCTGTAACCGGATGTGTGATGACAGCCTGGCGCACTTGGCTCGTGTGAAGCCCACCTTGATCGTCCCAGTTGAAATCTATACCGCCCGCAGTCAAATACTCTTCGATCTTTGACTTGTCGCCGGTCTCGAACGTGTCCTGCCATGACTTCCCCATGCGATCGCCACCATGCAGATTGTTGACGTATCTCACCTTCTTGTCGATGAACCGTTTGCGAAGTTGCGAGTCTAGAGACTGCAACACTTTGCGACAATCCACAATCGGAGTCTCTCCACCTGTATCCGGAGGAACAGCGCAGTAGAAGAATATCTTGCTGGGCCATTTGTGCGTGTACGAAAGCTCGTTGTGAAGAGAAATCTGATACGTTTCCGGGTACTCAGTTGAGGTATAGATCTGTCCCGAGATCTTTGTTCTTGGAGAATCACCCTCGATGTAATCCAGGAGTTCACGCTGAATTGCGCGGACAACTGCGTTCAACTCCTCAATGTTATCGATTGAAAACCCCCTGAACAAAACTGCACCGTGCTTGTAAAGCCATGATTCAACGATCGCGCGATTGGCTGAAATCGACTGGATTAGTGACGAGACGCTGCGGCCCTCAGCCGAAGTCTCCTCCGGCTCAACTAGTAGCGGCAAGGATTTTTGCGGATACAAAAGCCGTGTTCTAAACATAAGAAAAGTATCAAAATAAAAATCCCGGGGCAGGTTGATTGGACACGGGGGAGCCCTCAACTAACAGCCTTAACTATTCACTCCCGAATAAATCTCCGTCAATCTCCCGCAAGGCACCACGAGAGTACTGCCATCGCGCTGGTCAGTTTATGTTTTGCCTGCCGAAAGGCCACACTGTTTGGTCCATCCAGTACCTCGTTCACAACGTCATCGCCACGCACTGCCGGCAGGTCGTGCATGAAAATAGTCGTGCCATTTTTCGAGAAGCGTCGCATGAACTCCTGAGTTACACGGTAGGGTATGAATTTCTCTTTCCAGTGCGGATCAGGCTTTTGCACACCCATCGTCTGCCAGCGCGTGGTATAGACCACGTCAAAGGCGCCCGGACGACTTGAGAGATCATGATACTGTTCGACGACAGAGCCACTTTGACGACAAAGTCTGCGCGCGGTTTCGATAACTTCGGGTTGCAGCCCATAACCCTCGGGCGTTGCCAGTGCGAGATGCATTCCAGGAGTAAGAGAAACAGCCAGTGCAAGTGCGGCTGCAGTGTTATTTCCCTCGCCCACGTATAGGATCTCTACTCCGCGCAAACGCCCGAAGGCTTCTTTAATAGTCACTAGATCGGCGACGGCTTGAGTTGGATGTTCCGTGTCGCTCATAGCGTTAATCACCGCCATCTCGTCCTGCGAGGCGAAAGCACGCATTTCCTCGATCGATTCGTTGGTGCGAATCACGAGAGCGTCAAGATAGCCGGACAGTACGCGAGCAGTGTCACTGACGGTTTCACCAGTCAGGAGCTGCAAATCCGCCGGGCCGTATGCAATTGGCACTGCCCCGAGTTTGATGGCCGCAACTGTGAAGGCGGAACGGGTGCGCGTGGAAGTGCGCTTGAAATAAATGCCCACCGTCTTTCCTGCGAGTGAAGGCACCGCTGCGGGATCAGCCACAATTGCCAGAGCGCGATCTACAAGGCGGTTCAGGTTCTCTGGTCCTACTTCGACAAGTGAAAGCAAATGTCTCACGTTTGTCTTCCTCTTTCATTTGCAACGAAAGGCACACGGTTCCGTACAGAGCCGAAACCGGCATCCGCACTATCGCTACAGAGAGTTGTTGTTGAATGAAGTGGAATTCAGAACGGCTTTGCACAAAAGTCCGTTTAACTCAGCGGTTCTTTGCTCCGGAGGAACAAGATGTTTATAGCTCTTTGTTGGTTAGTGGTTCCGCTCCGTCAGGAGCGGCATGGAACCGAACCAGCCAAAGCACATGGCGCTCCGCTGGAGCGCGAAATTAATTTCAACACGAAGCTATAAACATCGTGCTCCTCCGGAGCAACTCGCTGCGGAAACAAATCTAAACCGACTCATTGTGCAAAGCGCTTCAGAACTTGTGTTCTGCCGCAGAGACGGTTCAAGCGCTAGCTGCTGCTTCCATCTTCTTTCTGAGGCTCAACGGACGCATATCGGTCCAGACCTCTTTAATGTAGGCAAGACATTCCTGCTTCGTGCCTGTCTTGCCCGCATCGTTCCAACCCAGCGCGTTCTCGCGATCGGCAGGCCAGATGGAATATTGCTCTTCATGGTTCACGACTACTTTGTAGATAGTGGTGTCTTCTTCGTCCTGTGCGCTCATAATTCCTCCGTTGTTGTTTTGATGTATTGAGGTGAAAAGCTGAAAAGTTGCCGCTGTCTTAGTCGGGAGTACCTGCGTTAATACGCAGACTGAGTAAACGCTCGACAGTTAGATTCTTCTGTCCGCGTCTCTGTAATCGTTCTATAAAATCGCGGGTCACACCGTTCGTTCTCAGTGCAAGGAGTTGAGCGGCTGTCAATCCTTTGTAGCCCACGTCATCCAGGGATTTGATATAGGGCACGCTCACGTCGTTGCTCTTGAGCGCGATGAGTTGCTGAGCTGGAATATCTCCCGAGACAAGTCCCTGGAGAACTCGCGCATCGTTCGCAGTTACTCCGTTACTTCTGAGCGCGACAAGCTCATTGGGAGAAATCGCGGTATAGCCTGCCGACCGGAGCCCGGCGATATAGGCAGCGCTGACGCCATTGGTGTAAAGCAAGACCAATTGACTGATTGGCAGGTTTGGGTAACCCTCGCGCTCCAAGTCTGCAATAAAGCTTCCGCGCACGTCGCCGATTGCGAGCGCATACAATTCCTCGCTCGTCGGTTGCTCATAACCATGCTTACGCAATAGTGAGACAAAAGCCTGCTCGGCCTTGAACGTCCACTGGCCCGTTCCCGCTCCCTCATGAAATGAGCCTGAAAAAGTGAACGTGCCTGCTTCACGCACAAGCCGAAAACTAACGCTCGAGGCATTGGAAAACAGTTGTTCCTCAGTGAGGCCCTGAAACTGCTGCAAACCAACATGAATTGAGACTGAAGCGCGGCCTTTTCCTTTTTCACTGTGCCGCAATTGCAGCCGCACGCGACCCTCGCGTTGACCTTGAATTGACCACTCTCCTGTCATATCTGCCGGGGCGACTTGACCGTTATGCGGGACCTTCGCAAAACCAAGCACCATTGTGAGTAAACTCAGCATTGCTACGTCGCGAACTTTGGATGACATCACCCACCCCTCCCAAAATTAGAACCTTCACGGATGGCCGTGTCGCTTCAGCTTGATTAATTCTTCGGGCGAAAGGTTGCTGTAGCCGCGGCTGCGTGCATTTTTGACGAAGTCGGCTGTAACTCCGGCTACCCACATATCCACAATCTGTTTAACTGTTAGCCGATCATACCCAATCGCTTTCATTGATTTAAGGTAGTTGGGAGTGACGCCGTTGCTTGTAAAAGCAATGTAGTTTGTTGCTTCGAAGTCAGCGTACTTCACTGCCTGAAACGACTTGATCACATCCTTCGTAATGCCATTGGTCTTCAAAGCAAGTAGTTGGTTCTGGGACAGGCCGCCGTATCCGACTGAATTTAGGGACTCGATATAGTCGGCACGCACATTGTTCGAACGGAAGGCAATGAGCTGCGCCGCTGTCAAATTGGAGTACCCCGCATTTTTCAATTCGAGAATGTACGCGGGCCCAATACCGTTGTTGATAAGGCGATTCTGATCCTCGACGGAAAAGCCAGCGGAACTAAGGTCAGTCATTTCATTCTTAGGCTCCGGTGAATTGGGCGCCGGCGACGAGCTGGGAGAGGCCGTTGGACTGCCCTGTGGAAGGAGGTTAGGCGATCTGAGAGCAACCTCCGAGTCTGCTTCCGCGCGTACGAAACGACCGGCGAAAAGCGGCACTAAGACTGCGGCCATCACTGCAATCGAGAGTCCGATGGCGCCTGCGGTGCGATATCCCGTCCAGTGTAGCGCGCATTTAATCTGCGCCAACATCCTGATGAGCATGTCTCTTCTCCTCCCAGGGTCATCGGCTTCAGCTCGTGTGGCTAAAAATTAGCACCAGTGTCACCGCCGAGTCATCCGTAAATTGTTAAGATTTTCGCACAAGTGACTAGATCTGGTTAGAGGTTTCAGAAGCTACTAAGCTCTTTCCTTATGATTTTGAGTAAAGCGCTTTCTGCACTTCGAATAAAGAAGTGATCACCTTCGAACATTCTCAAGGAGCAAGTACCTTCCGTTTGCTCACACCAGGCGGCGAGATCTTCACGCGTCACATCAATGTCATGCAAGCCCCCAAAGATTGATATGGGGCAAGTCAGTAGTGGCTCTTTTGTGTAGACGTAGGTCTGGGTCAATGCGAAGTCTCCGCGAACGATCCTGAGCACCAGTTGCATCAGCTCCGGATTCTCGAGCACCTCTGGCGGCGTACCATTCAGGCGACGGAGTTCCTCTGTGAACTCGTCATCAGGGAGGTTAAAGGTATGTGGTTCTCTGCAAGGCACCTGTGGCGCGCGTCGACCAGAGACAAACAAGTGCAAAGGCTGGGGTCCACCTCGTCGCCGCAGTGCTCGCACCACTTCAAAAGCAATAATGGCGCCCATACTGTGACCGAAGAGAGCAAATGGTTTGTCCAGTAAAGGAAGCATGTAAGGGAGAAAGGCATCAACCATCAGCCGGCAATCAGTGTACAGCGACTCGTGCATACGATTGCCTCGACCCGGATACTGAACGGGACAAACTTGTATTCCGGTTGATGGCGGAAACGCAGCCCGCCAGGTATTGAATATTTGCGCGGTGGCCCCGGCGTAAGGAAAGCAGAAGAGATAAAGTCGGGCTTTGGGATCCAAACCTTTTATAAAAAGCCAGGGATCTTTTGTAATGACACGCGACATGATTAATGACTTTGCAATTTAGCGTTAACTGATCGAGAGAACTTTGCTCTCGAAAAGTCGGATAAGCGGTTAACCGAAATTTGGCATCTTGAAAAGATCAAGGAAGATCCCGTGAGTAAGAATTACATTCAAGTAGTCGCTTTCAAAAGGAAAATTCAATTTGAAACCCGGTCTTGAATAACGGATCTTGAGAGCTTCCACCACAGTGGGATTGAAGTAGCCCTGCCGCTTGATACGCTCGTATGAAAGCAGATCATTGATCCACTCGACATTTTGTTTTAGCAGGAATGGGCTGCCTGGCGCGCGAAAGCCAAATTTTTCTCGGTCGACAACATTCTTGGGAATGAATTTTTCCGCAATTCGTTTCAGCACATACTTCTCGGTAAAGCCGCGCAACTTAAGGTCCGGCGGAATCCTTCTCGCGAAATCCACCAGATCCTTATCGAGGAACGGGTAGCGTGCTTCGACTGAGTTGGCGAGGGCCATGCGATCGCCATGGTCCGATAACAAGTGGTCTGACAGGCGAAGTTTGAAATCGAGATAGGATCGCTGATGGACGATGTGCCGGTCCACCAAACGTTCTTGATTTACCACCTCATGATTCAAGCAACTAAAGTCCGCAAAATATTCGTTGGCTGCTTTCGAATACAGCTCCTGGTTTTGTTGTTGTGACGAAGACAAACCAATTTCATAGATAACATTCTTATCGCCCCACACTTGCTGCCGGAGTTCTGCTTCATGAGTTGATTCCGGCTCGGCTTTCTTATTTTGGCGCGCCCGGATCGAATCGAAGCGATAACCTACGTAACCGGCAAACCACTCATCCGCTCCCTCGCCCGTGAGCACAACCTTAATTCCCGCACGTCTGACAGCTTCGGAAAGCGCCATCGAGCAGGTGTTATACGTTTCCTTGACCGGGCATTCGCAATGGAAAATCATGTCCGACAATCTTTGAATGACTTCCGACTCATCAAACACAATTTCATGATGAGCGGAGTTCACGTGCCGGGCCATCTGGTGCTGGTATTTCGCCTCGCAAATGTCTGTATCGGTAAATCCAATTGAAAATGAACGGGAACGGCCATTGCCGGAAACTTTTGCAATGGCTGCCCCGATCAATGAAGAGTCCAAGCCGCCACTCAAATAGAAACCGACCGGCACGTCTGCCTGGAGACGCAACTTAACTGATCGAAACAGAAGCTGCTCCAATTCATCGATGTAATAACTCTCCGGCTTGTCATAAGAGCACTCGCTTGCTTTCGGGTAGTCGAGATCCCAGTACTCTTCGACCGCCACTCGAGCGCGATTCACGGTTATGCGATGGCCGCTCTTCAAACTGCTCACTCCCCGCACAAGCGTCCGCGGACTAACCAGGCCCGGAAAGGAGAGGACCTGGTCCAAACCAGTCAAATCGACTTCGCGCGGAACTGAGGGGTGCGCAAGAATCGCCTTGATCTCCGAAGCAAAGATAAACAAGCCATCTACGATTGTGTAAAAGAGTGGATTGATGCCAAAGTGATCTCGGGCGAGGACAAGTGTGTTTTTCTTTCGATCGAAAAGGGCAAAGGCAAATTGTCCATTCAACCGCTTCACGAACTCCTCACCTTCTTCCTCGTACAAATGCAACAGAACTTCCACGTCGGACCTGGTCGCGAAAGTATGGCCTTGTTGTATTAGCTCGTGCCTTAATTCGAGGTAGTTATAAATCTCGCCGTTGCATATCAGGACGAGAGAACCGTCTTCGTTATAGATAGGCTGGTCGCCGCTGACTAAATCGATAATACTCAGCCGGCGAAAGCCCAGGCCGAGGTTATCTACAACGAAGTATCCTGAAGAATCGGGTCCTCTATACGTGATCGTATCGGTCATGCGGACGAGCGTCTCCCGGTCAATTCGGCCGTCGCCACGCAAATCCATGTATCCCACGATGCCACACATAAAAACTTATTGAGCTTTGCAGTAAAACTGGTTAGTACCTTGACGGCTATGCGCGCAGTGCTCCGGACGAGCACCATGTTTATAGCTCTAAATCATCATCATTCCGCGCTCCAGCGGAGCGCCATGTGCTTATCCATTACATGTCGCTCCTACGGAGCGGACAAATTAGGGATGTCCTCGGGCTATAAACATATTGCTCCTCCGGAGCAAGGCAGTTCGTATAACAAGAGAGACTTTAGTTGCAAAGTCACCTTATTGTTCTCCAAACCAGACGTCTATGCGCCGAAGGCGTATAAGGGAGTTTCAAACTGCACCACTGCCCAGGCTAGTGGCTCACCTTGAAGCGACCGTATTGGGGTAGAAGCCGGCCGCAACTTTCATTTCTCCAAGTTGTGCGGCAGTTACCACACTATCAAACTCGATCTTGCCGTAATCCAACTTAATGATGCGATCACCAAGCGAGTAGTAGCGATCGTCGTGGCTGATGACCAAAACAGTTTTGCCTTTCGCCTTCAGTTCCGGCAACAAATGTAAGTAGAAGATGTCTCGGAAGAATGGATCCTGGTCGGCCGCCCACTCGTCAAAAATGTAGAAAGGCCGATCTTCAAGAAAAGCTGTCAGGAGGGCGAGACGTTTGCGTTGTCCCTGCGAGAGTTCGATCGTCGAAAGCGCACCATCCTTGACCTGCACTTTATGATGCAATTGAAGTTGCCTGATGTAATTTTCAGCTCTTCCGTCGAGCCCCTGAGCCGTAAAGCCCAGCAAACTCTCAAAGAGATGAAAATCCGAAAAGACAACCGAAAAGAGTTGCCGATAGGAATCTCTCGTCTCGTCGCTGACAATCTGTTTGTTTAGACGAACCTCACCACTTTCGGGAACATAAAGTCCACATAAAAGCTTCGCCAACGTCGTCTTGCCACTTCCGTTGCCACCAACTAAAAAGATCAACTCACCTCGATGAATCGTGAGATCGATCGGTCCTAATATGAAGCTCTTGTTTTCGGAGTCGCGGTGATAAGAATGCGTGGCCTCGACCAGTTCCAGTTGCTCGAAGGCAGTGCCTGTCACCGGTGGTATCGCATCGTCGTCGTTCGTCAATGCGGGAAGCGATAGCCCCAGCGAAGTAACCTTTTCCATTGAGATGTTGGCGCGGGCAAGTGTTGGAAAGAGCACGATTATGTCACTCAGCGGAATCAGCATGTAGAAGAGAGCCAGCGTGAATCCAGTGAGCGTCTTCGTGTCAACGCCGGTGAGGGACGGCATTAAGAAAATCAGCAACCCGAGGAGCGTGTATAAAATAAGCTGGTAACCGAAACTTCCCGTCGCTGCGTAGATGAGGTTGCCGGTAAGATTTGAACGACGAAAAGCTTCGGCGCTCGGTCGGAACACCTCCGTCAGAAACGCAAAACGGCGCTGAAAATGGAGCTTCAGTTCCTTCGCGCCATCGAGCATGGTGCGGAAGTGCTTCATCATCGCATCCTGTTGCTCGCGTGCCTCTTTCAGGTAGCGAAACCCCTTGTTGATTGCGAGTTGGAAAATAGTTCCGCCGACGATAATGAAGCCGAAAACAAGCAAGGCGGTCAGCGGAGAAAGCCAGGCCATATAGACAAGGGATCCAAGCACTACCGCGATTTGCATACAGAGAATCGGAACGGCGATCAGCGTGTTGCTAATCGTCGCAATGTCGTCGGTCAGGACAGCCATGATCCGCGGCTGGCCCAACTGCTCCAACGAGCGCAGCGGCGTGGCAAGAATTTGCCGCGTTAAGCGCATGCGAAGGTCAAAGATCGCCTTCTGGCCCAGGTACGTCAGCAAACCTGAGGCAATGAACCGGCTCAGCGGTTCCACCAGACAGATAGCGATAAAGACCAGGAGCAACCAGCGGTTATCTGCCGGGTTATGCGGATAGAGCACGTGGTTAGCCAGCGCGATCACCAACGCCTTACACACGCCACTAAGGGCGCCGGCGAGGATAGCCAGAATAACGATGCTCCGCGAATACTTCGTGACGAAAGTTAAGAATTTCATTTGCTGAATCCCCGGTTCTCAGGCAGTTAAGGTGACCGCGCTCGCCAACGGCTTCCGTTCCACGGATGCCGCCTCAAGGCAGGCGCGCAAGCGCTCGGCCAACGTTTGCACGTACGGTTCCTGACAGATGACGTCGTGGTGACCGGCAATATCGAACACGTTCACGGGCTCGGCGGAGAGTTCTCCCCATCCGAGAGTCTGGTTGTCCGGTGGTAATCCTGCGGCGACTAATCTTTCAATCCAGAGTTGATCTCGTTCTTCACATTTGAGAACTGTAATAGTGCCGGGATAGCTCTGAGGCGCATATCTGCGCGCGGCTCCTTCTCTTGCGGTTGAGCCGTAGAGGAAACGACGAAGGAGTTCTTCGTCCACTTCCGGCGGTGCTAAGTTTTCCTCCCACATCTTCTCGAGGAAGTAACGAAGTTGCTCATCGCTATTGAGCTGCCTCAAAAATTCTACCGGCAGTAGCAACCGCTTCCCTTGCTCCCGCGAAGTGGACCAGGCGAGAGAAACTAGATTGTCAGCCAGATCTCGAGTTTCGGGCAGCTTTTGCAGGTAGGCTGGTGAGTAAGTATCGAAGAGGGCCAGCAGTGCGACTTCCTCCCCCAGGTCGCGGAGTTGCCGCGCCATTTCGTAGGCCACAAAACTGCCAAACGAGTAACCACCAAGCCGGTACGGGCCGGAGGTCTGCACTTCGCGTATAGCCTCGACGTAGCGGGCCGCCATCAACTCGATTTGCGATTCTGCTTCCGTTACTTCGTGCAGTGGCGGCGCTTGCAAACCATAAAAGGGTTGGTCGCTGCCGAGATACTGCGCCAGCAAATAGTAGTTGTTGACATTGCCGCCCAATGCATGCACGCAGAAGAACGGCGGTCTTGTCCCCTGTGGTTGAATGGGCACAAGCGGGGATGAACGCCAGGCCATACTTTGGTCGCCTAGTATCTCCGCAAACTCCTCAACAGTTTCACCACGGAAAAGAGCGGAGATAGGTAAATCCATTCCGAAGTGTTTCTTGATTTTTGCCATCAGCCGAACAGCCGACAGCGAATGGCCGCCGAGTTCAAAGAAACTCTCCCGAATACCGACAGGACGGACACCCAACAACTCTTCCCATATCGAAGCGAGTTGGGATTCGAGCGCGTTGCGAGGTGCAACGTACCCGTGATCAGTTCCCACCTCAGTCTGTCCTGGCGCCGGCAACGCGCGCCGATCGACCTTGCCGTTAGGCGTCAGCGGCAACGTATCTATCGTCATGAATTGAGAAGGAACCATGTAGTCGGGCAAAACTTCCTGGAGGTAAGTCCTGAGTTTCTTCGACAAGGCCTGTGGCTGTTTATCTTCCAGGGTACTGATCCCACCATCGGCAAATATCTTTTCGTGAAACTTCGTCGCTTGAAAGATCTGCTCGTGGTGACAGGTAGTGTAGTCAAATTCGATATCGTCTCCGGCATGTCTGAAGAGTTTTCCCTTCACCGTGTAGTCAAGGTTGAGATTGTTATCACTGAAAGTGCCGCTCACACTGGCCCTGATGTAGTCTCCCTCCGCGACTTCAACGCCAGGATAAAAAACCGGCAGATAAACCGGCAGCCAGCAATACTCATGTTCCAAAATATTGATGACCTCATCCTCAACAGTATGCAGATTCAGCCACGCTACAAAGCCGACCATATTCGCCTCACGATTTATCGTCAGCTCTATCTCATGCTTGAATTCCGGTTGAATGGGTTGGGAGAAGTCCAGATCTTCGAAGGGTTGATAGTTGGAGATGATGTTGTCTTTTGAAAAATTCCGCAGGCACAACCTCAGGTCGAATTTATGACCCACTTCTTCAAAAACCCTCTCAACATACTGAGCCGAGACCTTCGAGAAGCCGGGGTTTTCCAGAAAATCATCAGGCAAGGTGATGGCGGCAATCCTGGTGACGCTGCGGGCGGGAATCATTATCCCGGCTTCCTGCATAAAACGCCACGCGTTATTTATGATTGGCGCGGCGCCCTCACAGCCTCCGATTGGGCCAACTATTTCCGAAACACAAACATCAATCTTCTCCGGCAGCTCTACTTCCATCGAGTTGCCGTGGATCAGAATAATCCTGTCAGTCAGGCCAAGACTCTCGATCGTACTCTTCGCTTGCTTGTAAGCATCCTCGAGTAGCTCGATCGCATAGACTCTCGCCGCTCCGGCGGCGACGCAGAATCTCGCCAGGATCGCATCTTTTCCAGTTCCGATGTCGAGTACAATCTTGTCCTTTACATGCCTGTTTATCGCAAACTTGTAACTCTGATTGCGTCGCTCGTCAGCAGTCATCGCATGGTAGAGAAGGTCATCGTAAATATAGAATTCGGCAACTGACGGCCATAACTCGATACGGCCGTTCACCGTGGTGTTTTGCGGCACCCAGTAAGCGATCAGATGCTTTTCGCCCTCACCACTTTCTCGTGCTATCACAACACTCGTGCGCACCTCGGGATGACTGTTGAGCAGCGTCTCAATTTCACCGGCCTCGATGCGGTAGCCTCGGACCTTCAGTTGATTGTCAATTCTCCCGGCGAATTCAATAGTCCCATCGTCCAACCAACGCGCCAGATCGCCGGTTTTATAGAGCCGTTGACCAGCATTGCCCGCGTCTGTCACAAACGGATTTGGGATAAACCGTTCAGCGGTCAACTCGGGTCTATTCCAGTAACCCCGCGCAAGTCCTGCTCCACCCACATGCAGTTCGCCATATATTCCTCCTGGTACGAGTTGAAGGTTCGCGTCCAATATGTAAATGGATGTGTTGGCGATTGGCTTGCCAATCGTCACCCGACTTCCATCCAACTCTCCCAGGGTTGCGCATACTGTAATTTCCGTTGGCCCATAGGCATCGAAAATTCGAGTCACTTTGGCCCAGCGCTCTGCCGTCTCCGGCGGGCAGCTTTCTCCAGCCGCGATAATCGTTTTCAACGTTTCCAGGCCTTCACTCTCCATCACCGTCAGCACTGACGGCGGAAGCGTGACCGTGGTAATCTCGTTTTCACGTAACGCCCGGATCAATTCGGGTCCCGGCATGAGCGAGTCGCGATGACCGATGTAGAGCGCACCACCAGCCAATAACGCCATGAAGATCTCTGACACTGAGGCATCAAAACTCAATGAGGCCAGTTGCAGCACACGGGAATCCGATCTCACGTCGAAAGCTTGTATCTGAGCAGTGACCATGTTGCACAAACCGCTGTGCCCGACCATCACTCCTTTCGGCCTGCCCGTTGAGCCTGATGTGTAAATGACATAGGCAAGGTGATCTGCCTCAGCAACGCCACTCGTGTTGCTTTTGCTCTGCTCCGCAATCAAATCCCAGTCGCTGTCCAAACAGATAGTTTGCACCCACTGCGTCGTCGGCAAGGTTGCTGCCAGCTTCTGCTGCGTCAGTAATACAGAGACCTGCGCGTCTTCCAGCATGAAGGAGAGACGCTCCAGCGGATAGGCCGAATCCAGAGGGAGGAAGGCGCCGCCCGCTTTGAGAATGCCGAGCATACCCACCACTACGTCCAGCGATTTTTCCACGCAAAGGCCCACCAGCATCTCGTCTTTCACACCCAGTTCGATCAGATAATGACCGAGCTGATTGGCGCGGGCGTTGAGTTCGGCATACGTTAGTTGCTCGTCGTCAAATACTGCCGCGATCGCATTTGGTGTCCGCTCCACCTGTTCTTCAAACAGTTCGTGAATACATTTGTCGTTCGCATATTCGGTGCTTGTGTCATTCCACTCAACGAGTAGCCTTTGCTGCTCTTCGACGCTCAGGAATGAGATGTCGGCTACGTGTTGACGTGGGTTGGCTACGATGGATTCGAGCAAGCTGTTGAAATGCTGCCCCAGTCGCTCGATGGTGTCCGCCTCGAAGAGATCGGTGTTGTATTCGAAGGTCCCTCTTAATCCTTGCTCTGTATCGAACACCGATAAAAGCAGATCGAAGGTTGCTGCCTCGATATCGAAGTTGAATGGGTGCAACGTAATGCCGCGCAAACTCAACTCCGCATCCTGCGGTGTGTTTTGCAGGAGGAACTTAACCTGGAAAAGCGGGGCGCGATTCAGATGCCTTTCGGGTTGAATAGCTTCCACGAGTTTCTCGAAAGGAAGATCCTGATGAGCGTATGCTTCAAGGGCAGTGTCGCGAACACGCTGCAATAATTCGAAGAAGTCAGGGTTATCCGACACATCAGTGCGCAGTACTATCTGATTGACAAAGAAGCCAATCAGGGATTGAGTCGCGCTGATGTTGCGATTAGCAATGTCTGAACCTACTACAATATCGTTCTGGCCCGTATACCTGGAGAGAAGAACCTGGAAGGCCGCCAGCAGCGTCATGAAGAGCGTAACGCCTTCCTGCCGGCTTAACTCATGGAGCTTTGCAGCCAGCTCGGCTGGCACAACCATCGTTTGACGAGCGCCACGAAATGTCGGCTCTGCCGGACGTGGATGGTCCGTCGGTAATTTGAGCTCGGCCGGCGCGTTCTCCAGTTGCTTCTTCCAGTAAGAGAGTTGCTCGTCGAGCACTTCGCCTTGCAACCACTCCTGCTGCCAGTACGCGAAGTCGGCATATTGGATTGAGAGCTCCGGAAGTGGTGAAGCCACGCCGCTGGAAAATGCCATGTAGAGACGCGAGATCTCGTTAACGAGAATTCCCATGGACCAACCATCGGCAATGATATGGTGGAGACAATAGGCCAGCGCATAATCCTGATCGTCCAGTTGCAGGAGAGTCAGCCGTAGCAGCGGGCACTTCTCCAGATCGAAAAGCCGCTCGGCTTCTTCTATGGCTATTTCGCGCGCCCTGCGCTCGCGCTCGGCCGCAGGCATTTCGCGCAGATCAATCACCGGAAGATCAATCTTCAATGACGGCTCGATAACTTGTATCGGCCGGCCATCCACTGCGGTAAAACGGGTGCGCAACACTTCATGACGCCTGACTATCTCGTTGATGCTTTGGCGGAGCGCGTCGACATTCAACTCTCCGCGCAGACGGATTCCGGCGCGAACGTTGTAAGCACGACTATTTCGATCCAACTGATGAATGAACCACAGTCGCTGCTGTGCGAATGAGAGAGGCAACTCCATGTCTCTCGATACAGGTTCAATCCGAGGCCCCTGCAAGCTTTGCTTCGCTCGGCTTATCTCTTCCACCTCAGTGCCAAGTCCGGCGATCGTTGGCCTTTCAAAAAGACTTCGCAGCGGCAAATCGATCCCTAAGGTGTCGCGGATTCGCGCCAACAGTTGTGTCCCGAGCAGCGAGTTGCCGCCCAACTCGAAGAAGTCGTCGTTGATCCCAAAACCCTGGATCATCAACACTTCGCACCAGAGTTCTGCTAACTGACGCTCGGTCGCATTCCGCGGAGCGGCAGCCTCGAGGCTTTGGTCCAACCGTCCCATGTCGGGCGCGGGCAATGCCTGCCGGTTGACTTTGCCGTTTCGCGTCAGCGGCAATTCATCCAGGAAAACGAAAGCGGAGGGCTCCATGTATTCGGGAAGTCGCTCGCGCAAGTACGCTCGCAACTCGTTCGCGGAAAATGGAGCGTCAATAGAGCCCGCTGTGACATATGCAACCAGACGCTTATCATTTGGCGCATCTTCGCGCTGGATCACCACGGCCTCGTGGACGCGCGGATGTCCCGCGAGGACGGCTTCGATCTCAGCGGGCTCGATACGCACGCCACGAAACTTAATTTGGTGATCGAGCCTGCCGAGAATTTCCAATTGACCGGCCGGCAAAAGTCTTGCGAGATCGCCTGTTCGGTAGAGGCGGGCGCCAGGCTCGTTTGCGTAGGGATGCGCGATGAATTTTTCCGCAGTCAGATCCGGGCGGTTGAGGTAACCGCGCGCCAACCCCTTGCCGCCGATGAAAACTTCCCCAGGGACGCCGAGCGGAGATAGTTCCAGGTGCTCGTCCAAAATATAAAGCTGCGTGTTGTCGATCGGAGAGCCAGCCAACGCATTTCCGTTCGCAGCGTCTCCGTTGCTCACGCGCTGGAAAGTCGAAATCATTGTGCATTCCGTCGGCCCATACTGGTTTACGATGGAAACATCGTCACCCATAATCTCCCAGGCGCGCCGGCAGTCAGCGATTGGTAAGTGTTCGCCGCTTAGGAGTATCAGACGCAGCGATGTAAGATCGCGCTTTGCGCGGCCGGCGGCTTCAATCAGGCCACTGAATCTCGTGGGCACGAGACTCATGAAGCAACTCACGCAGTGTCGCTCAACCATAGCGATGAGTGCCGCCGGGTCTTTGGCATCAGTTTCATCGGGCAGGATGACCCGCGCGCCAGCCGCGAGCGGCCCGAGAATGTCACGTACCGAGGCATCGAATGTGAGTGCCGCAACCTGCAATACCACGTCCTCGGGAGATAGTCCGTACTCACGCACGACAAAGTTGAGGAAGTTGACTGCCGCACCGTGTGTCGTAATAACTCCTTTAGGGTTGCCGGTCGAGCCTGAGGTGTAATAGACATAAGCTGCTTGATCCGAATGCACCCGAGAACTATCGTTGCTATCCAGTTCTGCGCCATTGCTCCGGCTCCACTCTTCAAGTTCCGATAACTCGCAGTCGAATACAGAAAGCTGATTGAGCCATCGGCGTTGACTGACGATCAGTCGCAGTCTTGTGTCGTCTATTAGAAAGCGTATTCGCTCGGGCGGGTAGGTCGGGTCAATATGAACATAGGCGCCGCCGGCTTTAAGCACGCCAAGCATACCCACTACTGCCTCAATCGAGCGCTCCGCGCACAGACCAACGAAGACTTCGCGCGTAACGCCTGCCTCGCGCAATCGTCCCGCCAACGCATTCGCACGCCGGTTCAATTCGGCATAACTCAGTCTCTCCCAACCAAACTCGAGCGCGATGGCTTGCGGATTTGCGTCGACCTGCCGTTCGAAAAGTTCGTGGAGTCCCTGCGCTTGAATTACGGAACGCTCCCGATCGCGCTCTGAAAGTAATGTCCGGCATTCCTCATCTGAGAGCATCGGCAGATGCCAAAACGGCTGTGTGACGTTTTCGGTAATACTCTCGAGTAGCGTTTGGAGATGCCCCAGCCAGCGCCGGACGGTGCTTTCTTCGAAAAGGTCGGAGTTAAAAATGCAGTCAAATATTAATTCGTCATCCCTTTCAATAACACTCATCCGTAATTCGTCGGTGGCCCAATTCGTCTGATTCGGAACGGCCTCAAATTCGAGATCGAAAAACTTTCGGGCCGACTCGCTGCGGTCAACATTAAAGGTGGTACTGAACAGAGGAGAACGGCTCGCATCCCATGGGATATTGAGTTGCTTGAGCAGCGCTCCGAAGGAATATTGCTGGTGCTCGAGGCTCTCCATCAAGCGACGCTTGATCGTGTTCAGGTATTCGCCAAAGGTCGGATTGTTACTGGCGTCGCTGAGCAATAACAGTAAATTGATGCAATAACCCACGGTGTCTTTAGATCCCGCCGCCACCTGGCCCGCAGCCGGAACGCCGACGATGATCTTTTCCTGTCTCGACAGCCGGTGCAGCAATGAGCTGTACGCAGCCAGCAACATCATGTAGACGGTTGACCCTTGCTCTGCGCAGAGCTTCCTGACCTTTTTGAAAAGTGAGGGGCCGGTCGAAATCATTACTCGCTTTCCGTTATATGTCCGCACCGGTGGGCGTGGTCGATCCGTCGGGAGATTAAGTACCGGAATCGAATCAGCAAACAGCCTGACCCAGTATTCTTCTGCTGACTCTTCATCTCCCTTGGCCTGAATTCGACGCTGCCGTTGGATGAAATCATCGAAAGTGCCGGCCGGCGCCAGTTGCGCTTCGACCCCGCGCCGTGCTGCTGCATAGAACGCGTGAAGGTCAGCAAGCAAGACGCCCCATGACTGGCCATCAGCCACGAGGTGATGGTTATTGAACACCACCAGGTGAAAGTCTTCGGCCATCCTGATTATTCTGAAACGCACGAGGGGTCCGGTTTCCAGATCGAAGGGTTCACCCACTGCACGCGTGATCCATTCTTCGGCCTTCGCCTCGCGAAGAACTTCATCAACCTGGGAAAAGTCGATCAGCGGGATATCCAGCGTGAGAACAGGATGAATGACTTGATACTCGCCACTGGGGCTGAAAGTAGCGCGCAGCAATTCATGACGCTCAACGAGACGTTGCAGTGCCAGGCGCATAGCCTCTACATCCAGAGGACCGCGCATCCTGAGCGTCACTGACTCATTAAAAGCGCGCGATGCGTCAGGTCCAATCTGTGTTGTGATCCAGAGTTGCCGCTGCGCATCGGTCAGAGGGATCGAACGTACTTCCTTTACTGGTCGCTCGACGACAGAGTAGCTGACCGGTTCCGTAAGCACTGGACCAGTCGTTATTGCTTGCGCTGGAGCGAAATTGTCGTGTGGTCTGCCGTTTTGATACTGCTCGCGCAGCGCATTTAAGTGGCGCAGGCTGTCAAGAACAGTCTGCGTGTCGACGCCGAAGTCGATCATGCAGGCAATCTCGGTGACACCGATGCTCGCCAGCCGGTCAACCACAGTCATGCAGGATTCAGTGGTGCCGATTAAAGAGGCGCTCTGTGCGTAGCGCTCGTAGCCGGCGGAAAGAATGTAGTCCAAATCCTCATCGGCAAGCTCATCAAGATTTATTGGTTTGCTGTTACTCCCCTTCACACGATTGGACATCAAAGCCAGAGAGGATTTCATGTACCGGTACAGAGGATGTCGAGCCTTTTCTCTTGCCTCCGCGAGCTCTCGAGAGACAAAAGTGTGCAGCAGCAGAGTGACGTGCGCTATGGCGGGATCATAGCCACTGCGTTCGAGAGCAGTGTGATAAATCGCGATCTTTTCAGCCAGGTCTTCGATAGACTGATCCTGAAGATTTGTCAGTACGCGAGTTCCAAGTTCGCCGGCTTTCTTAAATGTCACTGGGCTTGCGCCGGTCACCCACGTCGGCAGTATGCGCTGCATAGGCATCGGCGCTATTCCGACCTCGATTTCCTTTCCGTCGCCACTGCGCGCGGGTACTTTCTCACCTCTCCACAATCGTTGGACCAGGTCGATGCCGCGGTACATGTGTTCGTGGCGAGTTGCATACGCTTCGGGCGCAAAAACGAAATCGTTAGGCTGCCAACCTGACGCGAAGGAGATGCCTATGCGGCCATGTGAAAGGTTATCCACCACGGACCACTCTTCAGCAACGCGAATCGGATTGTGTAGCGGCAGGACCACACTGCCGGCGTGAATGCGCACCCGGCGCGTTTCGCGCGCCAGTGCCGCAGCGACGACAGAAGGGTTTGGCGAGAAACCGCCGAAAGCATGGAAGTGGCGTTCGGGTATCCACACAGCCTCAAAGCCATGTTGGTCGGCGTACTTTGCTCCTTCGAACAGCAATTCATACTTGTCAGCGCTGAACTCTGCCTGGTAGTTACCGAAATAAGACAAACTGAATTTTGGCCCGGTTACTGCGGCACGCGCTAAGGACGTTTTTTCGGAGCGGTCGACCACGTACGCGGGCCTGGCTAAAGGTTCAGCCGCGGCTGACGAGGCAGTTGGTTGTCCATGTCCGTTGCTCTTCTCGCCTGCGGTCGCGAGTGAGCCTGTGTTTCCGTCAATACTCGTTGGAGTCGATGATTCGCTCTGCTGCGGCTTTCCGGGAGTGCCAGGCCAAAAACCCCCGGCGCGCATTTCAGCGACGCTATTCGCCACCGCTCGTACGATACGACTTAAGTCTTCTTCACTATGCGCGGTCGACAGAAAGCAGTTGCGTCCTTCCCAGATGTAAATGCCCTGGTCCAGCATGTGATAGAAGAAGAGGTCCACAAACTTCAGCTCGGGCGAGAACATGAAACGAAACAGTGAAGCGAAGTTCACTACTTCGACCGGCAGTTCGGCTTCTGCAAAGAGCTGGTTGAGCATGGCAACCAATCGCGCTGTGCGATCGTTGAGGTCAGGCAGTAATGAAGGTTGATCGCGCAAATGATGGAGTACGGCCTGGGCCGCTGCCATAGTTAACGGATGTTTGAAGAAGGCTCCGGCGAAAAGGGTCTTGACGGCTTGTGGGTATGAGTCGTCGCCATAATTCCACATGCCGCCATCGAAGGCATCCAGGAATGCGGCCTTGCCGGCAATCACACCAATCGGTAGACCGCCACCAATGACCTTCCCGTAGGTTGCAATATCAGCCTGCACGCCGAACCACGCTTGCGCTCCTCCAGTATGAATGCGAAAGCCGGTGATCATCTCGTCAAAGATCAATGCTGTGCCGGCCTTCGCTGTTAGTTCGCGAAGTTGGTGCAGAAACGCGCGAGGCTGAATGTCGGGCCGGCGGCTCTGTACGGGTTCGACCATCACCGCGGCCAGTTCATGTACGTGCTCTTTTAAATACTCAATCGCGGTCGGGCTGTCCCAATCCAGCACGATAACGTCCTCAACGCTGCGCGCGGAGATACCAGGCCCGATCGGTACACTGCGGCTCTCGCCCTTCCCAGGCGCAACCTTTGCCGACGTCAAGTCGGACCAACCGTGATACGCGCCGGCGAAGATCGCGATCCGGCTCCGGCGCGTGACTGTGCGCGCCAGACGCATGGCAGCCATCACGGCCTCGGTGCCGGAGTTGCAGAAGTTGACGCGTTCCTGACCAGTCAAATCAGAAAACAGGCGTGCGACTTTTCCAGCCAAATAGACCTGCGGGCCGAGCTGGACCGATTTGCGATCGATCAGATCTTTCATCGCCGCATCGAGGAAGGCGGGCGAGTGCCCAAAAAGATGGATCCCAAAGCCCATAGATATGTCCAGGTATTCATTGCCATCGACGTCCCACACTTTCGATCCGGAAGAGTGGTCAGCAATGAGCGGGTACACAAGTTCTTTCCAGAGGAGACGGAAGCCAAAGCTGCTCCGGCTATCTGAAAGGTAGGGCCTGGATTCCTGCGTCAGTCTTTTCGACTCGCGCGTGCGGGAGGTGAAGCGCGCAATCAATCGATTGAGGTGCTGCTGCTGTTTCTCAGTAAGCCCGGTAGTTTGGCCCGGCTCGATTGGTTGGTAAGGAATGTAGACAGGCTGGTTTCTTACGTTAGATACACGCGCGGGAGCAGGCTCCGTAGCAGGAGCGACGACGGGAGCAGTAACAGAATCTAACTCACTAACTTTGTGAGGCTCAGCCTCTGCCGGAGCTGGTGTTTGCTCTCGCGGCTCGGAAGCAATCGCAACTGGAGGCTCCTCAATTCGCGCAGTCGTGACCGGACTCGCGTGATAAGCGTGCAACATCTCCAATTGTTGGGCCATCACCTGAAGCTGCTGCGACATGATCTGATCGAGCCCGGATGTACTCGAATGCCCCCCTCCATTCGTCGCATGCGAAGGCGCAGCGTAAACCTCGACCGGCGCAGTTTTAACTTCCGGTGCTAATGTTTGCACTGGAGGCGTGTAGGTAGCGGGCGCGGGTGGTTGAGGCTGAGCTGCGATCACTGATGACACCGGTGGCACTGATGGCGTCACTGGCGGCGTGGGTGGCGGCGCAGGAACTTCCAGTTCAGGAATCACCTCAGAGCTCTCGCGCGAAGCGACTATCTCGGCCAGCGCCTCTGGTGGTAATTCCTGTGTGATATAGGATGCCAATGCATCAAGGTTTGTGAGCTGTTCCAGCAGTTGCACGACTGAGAGCTTCACGTCGTAGAGTTCCTTCACCAACTGCGTCGCCTGGATCAGCGTCAAGGAGTCGATCCCGACCTCCAGAAAATTCGCGTGGATATCGACGTTCTCCGGCTGGATGCCTGTGAGGTCATTGACCACGGTCTTTAACGCCGACAGGATTATTTCCTTGTGGGCGGAGTCGGCCCCAGCAGCGTTGTACACTTTCGACATTTCATCCTCCTGACCATCGGCTGACGTTCAGCTCTTAGGTCGTGCCTTGATGTGCCTGGTAATAAATTGAGGGGGAATTAACTGAGGTATTGCAGTTCAGCGGCTTTGCACTAAAAGTCTCTTTTGTTGTGCGAACTGCCTTGCTCCGGAGGAGCAAGATGTTTATAGCTCAACGTCATCCCTGATTGTTCCGCTCCGTAGGAGCGGCATGTAAATGGATAACGGCAGAGCACATCGCGCTCCGCTGGAGCGCGGAATGATTCTGATTTAGAGCTATAAACATGGTGCTCCTCCGGAGCACTGCGCGCATCGCCATCAAGGTACTAACCACTTTAGTGCAAAGCCCAGTTCAGCGCCTGGACTGAAGTACTTTCAACTGCTTCGAGATAAGCTCAAGTTGCAGGCTGACCAGAGACTCCGGCCCCGATTCCGCATGCGCAGTACGACCATTTCGTGACTGCACATCTCCATTTGAGCCAACGCTAACAGACGGTATTACAGCTACAGGGGTTTCCGGCGCAGCATCTTTGTCACTGCTCGAAATGTTTCGTTCGGCGATTCTGGGCACATTAGAATCTATCCAGCATCGCTGCCGTTCAAACGGATAGGTTGGTAGTTTGAGACGGCGACGCTTTTCGTTTTCATAAAAACCGGCCCAGTTCGGTTCGATGTCGGCTTGCCACAGTTGGCCGAGTGCTTTCAGCATGGCTTGCAGCTCTTCTGCTTGCTCAACGGCGCCGAGAGAAGCGATCGCTGCGTGGTCCGCTTGCCTCTTCGGGTGAGACCTCAGCAACGTGCAGAGCGTTTGCGCGGGGCCAATCTCCACAAAGACATGCTCGGGCTCCTCCAACAGTTGCGAGAGACCATCACTGAAACGCACTGTTTCGCGCAAGTGTCGAGCCCAGTACTGCGGAGCCATTGACTGGTCAGACTTGATCCACTGGCCCGTCAGATTTGAGATGTAAGGGATCGCCGGAGACCTCAATTTCGCGCGCCGCACAATTTGGATGAACTCATCAAGGATCGGTTCCATCAGGGTCGAGTGGAACGCATGAGATGTTTGTAAGCGACGACACGAGACACCATCAGCATTCAATCGGGCCTCCAGTGTTTCTACTTCAGCCACAGCGCCGGAGATCACACAGGTCCTTGATCCATTGATTGAGGCAAGTGAGAGATTTCCGTCGCGGACAATCAAGCGTGCTTCTTCCTCGCCGAATGGAACCGCGAGCATCGCGCCCGCCGGTAGACCTTGCATCAAGCGGCCGCGCGCCGCTACCAGTGCGAGCGCGTCTTCGACCGAAAAGACACCCGCCAAACAGGCGGCCACATATTCGCCCAAACTGTGTCCAATCATGGCCGCCGGCCGCACGCCCCAATGCATCCAGAGTTGCGCCAGTGCATACTCGGTAACAAAGAGTGCAGGCTGTGTGACAGCGGTCTGAGTGAGGCGTCGTTCAGCAGCCTGGATCTGTGTCGCAGTTGGATAAAGCACCTCGAGCAAGTCGAAGCCGAGCAGCGGCTTTAGAATTTCCACACACCGGTCAACCTGCTCGCGGAATGTTGGCTCACTGTGGTAAAGCCCTTTCCCCATGTTCACGCGCTGCGCGCCCTGTCCGGAAAACATGAACACCACACCGCGCGCGCGCGATTTTTGCACCTGGGTCAGAACGCGCGTTGGGTCGCGCGCAACGAGAGCGCTCCAGGCGTCGGCTACATCGCGACAAACGAGCATGCGGCGTTGATTGAATTTTTTTCGTCCGACTTGAAGTGTGTGACAAACATCGGCGAGGCTCACGCCAGGGTTTTGCTGGAGATAGTCAGCCAAGCGGTTGGTCATGGTTTCGAGCGCCGGCGCCGTGCGGGCAGACAAAAGAAGCAACTGACTGGAACGCGAGGCGCCGGACTCTTGCGGCTGAGGCGCCTCTTGTAGCACCACGTGCGCATTGGTACCGCCGATGCCAAACGAACTCACACCGGCGCGACGCGGTGTTTCGCTCGAGGCCCATTCACGCAGGCTTGCGTTAACGAAAAATGGGCTGTTGGCGAAATCGATTTTCGGGTTGGGTTCAGTGAAATGCAGACTGGGCGGTATTTCCCGGTTGCTGAGGGCAAGCACAGTCTTGATAAGTCCGGCCACTCCGGCCGCAGCATCGAGATGGCCGATGTTTGTTTTTACCGAGCCTACAGCGCAATAGGTTTTCTTATTACTACGAGCGGCAAAAACTTTTGTGAGGGCCGCGATCTCAATGGGGTCACCAAGTGAAGTGCCTGTGCCATGGGCCTCGATGCAAGTCACAGTGTCAGCCTTGACACCCGCAACAGAGAGCGCCTCCGCGATGACCTTGGCTTGTCCATCGATGCTGGGAGCGGTGTAGCCAACTTTCAATGCGCCATCGTTGTTGATTGCCGATCCTTTGATCACCGCGTGAATGACATCGCCATCTGCCAGTGCTTCCGCAAGTCGTTTCAGCAACACCACACCTGCCCCGCAACCACCGACAGTCCCGCGAGCACCTGCATCGAAGGCCCGGCAGCGGCCATCCGGCGACGTGATGTTTCCTTCCTGATAGAGATAACCGCGCCGTTGTGGCACCGGGAGGCTGGCGCCGCCGGCCAGAGCCATGTCTGATTCACCATTCAATAGACTTTGGCAAGCAAGATGGACAGCGACAAGCGAGCTCGAACAAGCGGTCTGCACGTTGACGCTTGGTCCACGCAGATCCAACTTATAAGACACACGCGTCGGCGAGTGATCTTTGTCGTTCGCCATCAACAGTTGGAAAGTACTGACATTGGCGAGCAGATCCCGGTTGGCGAAGAGGTTGATGAGATACGTGCTGATACTGGTGCCGGCGAAAACGCCTATGGCTCCGGGATAACGCGTCGCGTCATACCCTGCGTTCTCCAACGCTTCCCAGGACGACTCAAGCAAGAGACGATGCTGCGGGTCGATGATCTCGGCTTCCTTCGGAGTCATTCCAAAGAATGCGGGGTCGAAAAGGTCGTAATCTTCGAGTGACGCGGCGACCTTGACGTAGTTCGGGTTATTCAACATCGCGGAGTCCACACCGGACGACAAGAGCTCTTCATCAGTAAGCGGCATGATCGACTCAACGCCATCGCGCAGGTTGCGCCAGAACGCGTCCAGATCCGGCGCTTTCGGAAAACGTCCCGCCATGCCAATGATGGCAATGTCTGAATCCGCTGCGAGATCCTTCGCCGCACTTTCAGTCATTCGATCACCGCCTTTGATTCGCTTCTGCCATGGCTTTGTCTCGCCGCATTCGTCGCTGGCTCACAGACTTCTTGCGCCGGTCACCTCGCTCTTTGCTGGAGTCCAGTGACTCCAAATCTGCTCCTTGATGCAGATGGGCCGCCAGCGTGCTCACCGTCGGATACTGGAACAACTCGAACAGCGGGATTTCTACTCCGATGGCCTCCCGCAGTCTGAGGTGCACGAGCAGCAACCGCAGCGAGTGACCGCCCAGATCGAAGAAGTTGTCCTGGGTGCCGATTTCCTCTCGACCGAGCACTTCGCTCCAAATGCCGGCGATCGTGCGCTCCAACTCGGTGGCCGGCGCTACGAATTTCGTCGCGCTGACCGCCCGCGCGTTCGGCAATGGCTCGGGTAATGCGTGACGATCAACTTTGCCATTGACCATCAACGGCAACTGCTCGAGCGTCACGAAGGCGCTCGGTACCATGTGCCGCGGCAGGCGCGCCGCTAAATAAGACCGCAACTCCTCGGCGCCTGGTCCAACTCCGGCGACCGGTATCACATAAGCCATCAACGCCGCTTCCCTATCTTCACCACGCAACACCACCACACACTCATCCACGCCAGGGTGTTCGCGCAGGGCCGCTTCGATCTCACCCAACTCGATCCGCATCCCGCGCAGTTTGATCTGCGAGTCGGTACGACCACGAAACTCCAACAAACCGTCAGGCAGGTAACGCATGAGGTCGCCCGTTCGATACAAACGGGCTCCCGGCTCCATCGAGAACGGATTCGGGATGAACTTTTCCGCCGTGAGACTCGGCAATCCATGGTAACCACGCGCCAAACTTGTGCCGCCGATGTAGAGTTCACCCGTAACTCCAAACGGCACCGCTTCCATTTGTTTGTCCAGAATATAGAGCTGGTTATTACCCAGCGGCCCTCCCAGTGGAATCACTTGCCGGCCATCCTCTTCACGCGAACAAACAAACTCCGCCGCGGCAATTGACGTTTCGGTCGGTCCATAAGAATGGTGTAACTCCGCCCACGGCAGGCGACGATAGAAATGCCGCACTGTTTCAGCCACGAGTGATTCGCCGCCGCAGATCACCTTGCGCACTGAGATCGCTTCCGCCAGCAGCGGCTCCTCAATGAACAGGGCCAGCATCGAGGGGACGAAGTATGTCACCGTGACCCCGTGTCTCAAGATACTCTTGGCAAGATAAGCACCATCGCGCTGTCCCTCATGGCGGGCGACCATAAGACTCGCGCCCACCGTCAACGGCCAGAAGATCTCCCACACCGAAGCATCGAAATTAAGCGAGGTCTTGCAAAGAAAACGATCCTCAGCGGTGAGTCTGTAGGTCTCCTGCATCCAGCCAATGCAATTAACCACGCCTGTGTGCGGCAGCATGGCCCCTTTTGGTTGACCGGTGGAGCCTGACGTATAAATAACGTAGGCCAGGTTCTCGGGACTTGCACCGACGCCTAAGTTGTCCTCGCTCTGTTGAAAAATAGCTTCCTCGTCGGTATCAATACAAACTACCGTTGCCGAGCATCCCGGCAACGTTTCGACCAGTTGTGAATCAGTCAACAACACAGTGGCGCCACAGTCGTCGAGCATGAACCGCAGCCGCTCGCGCGGATAGTCCGGGTCGAGCGGAACGTAAGCGCCTCCTGCCTTCAGGATTGCGAGCAGTCCCACTATCATCTCGACGGAATGCTTCAACAAAATCGCCACCCGCGCATCGGTTCTCACCCCAAGCTGCCTGAGGTGGCGGGCCATTTGATTAGCCCGGCCATTCAACTCGCTATATATAAAAGCCTCGTTATCACTCACGACTGCGACGGCGTCAGGCGTCCGCGCAGCTTGCGCTTCGAATAATTCGTGCAATGGACGAGTTGCAATAGTTTTCGGGATTTCATCACCTGTAGGTAAAAGACTTTTCCTCTCTTCTTCGGTCAGCAGTCGCAACTCTGAGATTCGCTGGTCCGGGTTGGCTACAACGGCCTCCATCAACGTTCGCAAGTGTCCCACCATGCGAGAGACCGTGCTTTCTTCGAAGAGTTCTGTGTTGTATTCGAAAAACCCATCCAGGCAATCCCGCCGGTTCTCGAGAGTAAGTGTCAAATCGAACTCTGACGCGATGGCATTGACGTTCGTAAGGTGCACGCTAAGCCCTGGGAAATCAGGTTCACTCAACTGCGGGATGGCCGCATCCAGATTAGGCGCCTGTCCCGCGAGGAAGATGAAGCACGTCTGAACCAAAGGCATGGCGCCCAAGTTCCGCTCGGTCTGCACTTCCTCGACAAGTCTTTGGAATGGCAGATCCTGGTGCTTATAAGCGCCGATGACCGTTTCTCGCAGCCGGCGCAGTAACTCACGAAACGTCGGGTCGCCCGAGAAGTCTCCGCGCAACACGAGTGTGTTCAGCAGGAAACCTATCAGACCTTCCGTTTCGAGCTTGCTACGATTCGCGCTCGGGCTGCCAACGAGAATGTCCTGCTGGCCCGTGTAACGATGGAGCAAGACCTGGAAGACTGCGAGTGACGTTACAAAGGCAGTGACATCTTCGGCATGGCCCAACTTTTCCAGCACCAGAAAAAGGCCTTTCGAGAATTCAAAATGGATGCGTCTGCCCTGGAACGTCTGTTTGACTGGCCGCGGCCGGTCCGTGGGGAGATTCAACAAGTGGGTACAACCCGACAGTTGTTTCTTCCAGTATGAAAGCAGCTGGTCCACTTCCTTGCCCTGTAACCGTTCGCGTTGCCAGCGAGCGAAGTCTCCGTACTGAATCGGCAGCTCCGCCAGCGGTGACGTCACACCGGTCGAGAATGACCGGTAAAGAATCGAAAGCTCACGATAAAACACACCGAAGGACCACCAGTCCGTAATAATGTGGTGGAAAGTCAGCAGCAAAGTGTTCTTGTCATCCTGCAATCGCAGCAGCGTCGCTCTCATCAATGGGCCTTGTGCCAGATCGAAAGGTTCTCGCGCCTGTTCGAGAGCCAATTGATCGGCGCGATTATTCTTTTCTTCTTCAGGGAGCGAACGCAGATCCACTATGGTCAAGGTGCCTCGTTGAGGCGACGCAATAACCTGAATGGCCGACTCGCCTGCCAGCGCAATCGTGGTGCGCAGGATTTCGTGACGCCGTACGATCTCGTCAAAACTTTTCTGTAGCGCCCTCACATCGAGTGGGCCATCCAGAATGCTGATGCGGTTGAGATGGTGCATCAAACTGGCTGGATTAAGTAGGTGCAAAAACCAGAGGCGCTCTTGTTCAAACGACAACGGATGGGTGCCCGTGTCGACCATGCGACGTATACTCTGTTGCTCCGCCGAAGCTCCTCTCTTCTTCTTGATCAATAACTCGAGGAGTACGCGCTTCTCCGCTGACAGAGTGACTCGGGGTTTCATGTCTTCGTTCATCGTAGTGTTTAGCGCACGCGGAATGCTGACTGCAGTCCCCTCAGACGTAGGACGGTGGTCCGGCGTGTTCGCTCAGGCGCGCCTGCAAGGCGGTCAGGTTATTCAACCCTTCCATAACCGTGGCGGCATCCAGACCAAAATCAATCAGGCAGGCAATTTCATCGACACCTACAGCGGCCAGCCGGCGAATCTGCTGCTCGCATTTGTCGGCGGCTCCGATAAGAGAACCGGAATTGAAGAAGCGCTCAAAAGCGAAAGCCGCCAGTGTGTCCATGTCGGCTGCGGTGATTTCACTACCGTTGACTCCGTCCGTTTCGGCTTTGAGATGCTTGCCCTGTGAAATGAATGTGCGCAAATAACGCGTGAGCGGCTGCTGCACAATCGTCCTCGAGTTTTCAGTGTCTTTACCGATGTAGGTGTGGAGCATCACCGTTACACAGCCCGCTCGCGGATCGTGGCCGTGAGCTGCCAGGGATTCGCGATAAGTTTTGATTTGCTTTGCCAGGTTATCCGCGAGTTCTCCCTTGGTGCCTGACAGAATATTTGCGCCAATCGCTCCTGCTCTGGCCCAAGTTTCAAGGGTGCCTGAAGAGGTGATCCAGACTGGTAACTTTCGCTGTATTGGTTTCGGGAGAATTTTCACCTCCGTCTGTCTGCCGTCGACACCGGTGAAGCTGACCGTCTGACCTGACCAAAGCCGCTGAATCGTGTCAATCCCACGGAACATGATTTCTCGTCGCTCGCCATAATTGCTCGGCGATAGGACGAAGTCTTCAGGATGCCATCCCGACGCAAACGATACGGCTACGCGTCCCTGCGACAGGTTATCAACCACCGACCACTCTTCAGCGACGCGGATGGGATTGTGCAATGGGAGCGCAACACTACCGGCGCGAATTTGGATTCTGCGCGTAATCATTGCCAGCGCAGCACCGAGGGTCGAAGGGTTCGGATAAAGGCCACCGAAATCCTGAAAATGCCGCTCGGGCGTCCAGACAGCAACGAAGCCGTTTTCATCAGCGTATTTCGCGGCGTCAAGCAGCAGACGGTACTTGTCGGGTGAGTCTATCGAGCCATCGTCCGAAAAGAAGAACAGGCTGAATTGAACTGCCTTAGCCGGCGTTGCGACGTCGCCGGCAGACATTTCCTTACCGCCCTTCCCGTGGTCGAGGACATTCGATGGTTCCCTCGATAGTGACGCATGCACGCCATTATTCTCGAGCCTGTGTTCCAGGAGTTGCTGCCTTTCGGTGCGACGGAGTTCATCGGCAAGTTGCTCCTGCACGTCGCTCGCCGAGAGATTTTCAATCTGCTGATACAGTTGCTCTATCTCTTCGAGCTCGGCCGGCGTGAGTTGCTGTGTCGTGATTTGGTCCGCCAGACCGGCGATCGTCGGCGCACTGAACAGGTTCGTTAAGGGCAACTCAATCTGGAAAGCTTCCCGCACCCGCGTGACGAGCTGGATGGCCAACAAGGAGTGTCCACCGAGTTCGAGGAAGTCGTCATTAATGCCGATTTGCTCGATACCAAAAAGATCCTGCCAGATATCTGCCAGCATCTTTTCCACGGCGCCGCGTGGTGCAACGTAGCTGCTCTTGAGCGATCGGCGCGCGGGAGACGAATCGAGAGAACGTGGTCGTTCCAACTCGGGCGGGGCATCCTGCTGCGGAAACGTACTTTTCCTGTTTGACTTGTTTTCAATCCAAAACCGCTCTCTTTCGAAAGGATAAGTGGGTAGCGGCAGCCGCTGCCGCGACTCATCCCGGTAAAACTCCTGCCAGTTATCGAAGACGCCTGCCAGCCATAGCTCTCCCAGTGTTTCCAATATTGACCGCACGTCGGAGATCGCCTGGCGTGGCTTGCGCAGCGAAGGCAGAATTAGTTGTTCGGAATCAACCTCAATGTGCCGGCGCGCTAGCGAGCAAAGCGTTTGTCCGGGCCCGACTTCCAACAAGACGTTTGTGGGCTCGCTAAGAAGATGAGAAATTCCATCTGAAAACCGAACCATGTTTCGCGAGTGATGGACCCAGTAACTGTGGTCGGTTGCTTCTTCCCTTTGGATCCAGGTACCAGTGAGATTAGAGATGTAAGGAATTTGCGGCGGCCTCAGTTGGAATTGACTCACCTCGCGAGCAAACTCTCCGGCGATCTGTTCGACCACTTGCGAATGAAAAGCGCGTGAAACGTCTAAACGGCGCGACGGCACCTGCTGTTTAGCAAGGAGTGCTTCGAGCTCGATCAGATTCTCAACCGGTCCGGACACTACACACGAACCTGGTCCATTAATCGCCGCCAGCGAGAGATTTTCACTCAACAGAGGCCTCACCGCTGCCTCTGAAAGGAGAATGGCGAGCATCGCGCCTTCGGGAAGTTGTTGCATTAGTTTTCCGCGCGCCACCACCAGTGAAAGAGCGTCGGGGAGCGAAAAAACCCCCGACAAACAAGCAGCAACGTATTCACCGAGGCTATGACCGATCAGGGCGGATGGTCGCACACCCCAGGCCATCCAAAGTTTCGCGAGCGCATACTCCGTCACAAAGAGGGCCGGTTGGGCCAAAGAGGTTTGTCTAAGTTGCTCTTCTGCACTTGAATCGTTCGCAGCACGCGTGTACAGCACGTCACGCAGATCGAGTTTGAGGGCAGGCAATAGCAACTCGGCACAGCGATCAACTTCTGCACGAAAGGCCGGTTCTGTTTGATAGAGTTCGCGCGCCATGCCCGCATGCTGAGCGCCCTGCCCCGGGAACATGAATACGACAGATCGTCCAGTCTCCTGATCTTTCAGAGCCCGGGCGATGCGTTTTTCTTCGGAAGCTTCCAACTTCTCAATCGCATCCGCGATGTCGCGATATACAAACATTCGTCGCCAGGCGAAGTTTTTTCTACCAGCGTTCAACGTGTAAGCAAGGTCAGCCGGATTCGTTTGCGGCTTTTGCTTCAGATGCATTGCAAGTCGAGCTGTTAACGCGTCGAGGGCAGTCTCTGTACGGGCGGAGAGCGTCAGCAAGTGCCAGTCTCTACGAATGTCGCAGGGCGTTAGAGCCGGCGCTTCTTCAACAATGACGTGAGCATTTGTCCCACCGATACTGAAGGAACTAACTCCAGCCACACGCGGTGCGCCATTGGCTAGCCACGGCGTGAGTTTCGTACAAACGTGGAAGGGACTGTCGCCGAAGTTTATATCCGGATTAGGACGCACGAAGTGCAAACTAGGGGGAATCAACTGATGCTCGAGAGACAGCGTCGTCTTGATCAGTCCCGTCACTCCAGCCGCAACGTTCAAGTGACCGACGTTGGTCTTGACAGAGCCGATTGCACAAAAGTCTTTTTTGTCCGTGTCCGCACGAAAGCACTTGGTGAGAGCGGCAATCTCAATCGGATCGCCCAGAGGAGTGGCAGTCCCGTGAGTCTCGACATAGCTGATCTTCTCTGCGCTGACTCCGGCCAGTGCGAGCGCCTTTGCAATGACTTCGGCCTGGCCCTCAACGCTGGGGGCGGTGTAACCGACCTTCATTCCACCGTCGTTGTTAACCGCTGACGCCTTGATTACCGCGTGGATGTAATCTCTAGCGGCAATCGCATCCGCCATCCGTTTTAAGACGACAATTCCTACGCCGCTGCCGGCGAGTGTCCCTCCAGCATGGGCGTCGAAGGCCCGACAATGTCCATCGGGAGAACGAACGCCGCCTTCCTGGTACAGATAACCGGACGGTTGATAGCTACTAACTGATACACCGCCAGCCAGGGCCAGGTCACACTCGTAATCGAGTAACGCCTGACAGGCGAGATGCACGGCGACCAACGAAGTCGAGCAGCCCGTTTGAACTGTTAGGCTCGGTCCTGTCAGATTGAGTTTGTAGGAGACGCGGGTTGCCAGGTAGTCCTTGTCATTTCCTATTTCGATTTGAAACGCGCCCGCCGCGGCGGCAACCTGTGCGTCAGACAAGATGTTCAGGAAATAGCTGGTGGTACTGGCGCCGGCATAAACTCCTACTCGTTCGCGGCCGGCACCGGGTATATAGGCTGCGTTTTCAAGTGCTGCCCAGGCGCATTCGAGAAACACTCGATGCTGTGGGTCGGTGATTTCCGCTTCCTTCGGAGTGAAGCCAAAGAACGACGCGTCGAAATACTCGACGTCCGGAAGGATTGCTCCGGCATTCACATAATGCGGGTCGTTCAAGATGTCTGGATCAACTCCACCAGCGAGCAGTTCTGCTTCGGAGAAAAAACGAATCGACTCGACCCCGTTGCGCAGGTTCTGCCAGAATTCGTCAAGGCTACGCGCACCAGGGAAGCGACCAGCCATCCCAATGATTGCGATTTCTCCAAGGTGCTCGGGCAAATCAGCGTTTGTCATTGTGTTTGCAGTCCCTATTTCAAAGAACTGGGAAAAGAAAGGCTTGCCTTAAAGTCGGAACCTCATCTGCCGAGCGCCAAGGGCGCGAAAGTTAGCTCTTTAGGAACGCGGTAGCGCTTTGCGGCTTTGTGCCTTTGCGTGACATCGATTCCCTGCGGGCAGCAGCTTCTCCGCGCACCTTCAGGAAACTCAAGCTCTCGGGTGCCCTCGAATTCAAGTATTCAGCGAGAGAGCTAATGGTTGGGTGCTCGAACATCGTGACGATCGAGATCTCCCTCTCAAGCACTTCACATAGCTTGCTCCGAACCCGGAGAAGGACGAGAGAATGTCCCCCCACATCAAAAAAGTTATCGTGAATACCCATCCGCTCCAGCCGCAGGAAATCGCGCCACACAGCAGCAATGGTTTGCTCCATCTCGTTTCGCGGCGCAATGTACGTTTCATTCACGTTCCCGGCGACGTTGACTGGCGACGGCAATGCCCTCCGATCAACCTTGCCTGCCGGAGTCAGAGGTAACTGCTCCAGTAACACGTACTCGGCAGGCACGGCATACTCGGGTAACTGCTCTCTCAGGTGACGGCGCAACTCAGCCTGGCTTGGTGGTGGCACGGAGCTTGTCACCAGGTAAGCAACGATCCGATTATCCTGCGAGTCACCGTCGACAATCACGACTGCCCGACTAACTGCCGGATGCCGGCACAACGCAACTTCAATCTCTCCCAGTTCAACGCGATAACCGCGGATCTTTATCTGATGATCATGCCGTCCTAGAAATTGAATGTTGCCGTCCGGCAAGTAGCGGCCTATGTCGCCCGTCTTGTAAAGTCGAGCGCCGGCGCTGTTGCTGAACGGATCCGGCACGAAACTCTCGGCAGTCAGGGAAGGCTGTTTGAAGTAACCTCTCGCCACACCTTCTCCACCGATGTATATGTTGCCCGGCGTAGCAATGGGCACAGGATTCAGAGAGGAATCAAGAACGTAGGTCCTGGTCCCAGGGAGAGGACGACCCAAAGGAACTGATCCCTCACAGTTCTCTTGTTGACGCGGTTCGATGCGGTACGCCAATGCTCCGACGGTTGTCTCCGTTGGACCATAGTGATTGAAGACAACACAATCCGGCGTGAGGCTTTGGACTTTTTCAACCAACTCTCTGCGACAAATATCGCCGCCGAGAATCAAACGCCGGCGCGGAAGAATGCTTTTCGCCGGCAAAGTTCCGAGAAGGGCCGCCAGATGTGAAGGGACGATCTTGAGGCAGTCGATTCGATGCCGGTCGAAGTACTCTGCCACGGCTGATGCGTTGGCCAATCTCTCAGTAGACAAAACGTGCAGTGCGCCGCCCGACAACAGCGGCGGGAAGATCGCCGTATGACCCAGGTCGGTAGTGAAAGTGGATGCCAGGGCGTAATTCGCCTTGTCAGGCAGTTCCAGGCGCTCGGAAATACCGCGCGCGTAGTTGAGTAACTGACGGTGTTCCACAGCAACCGCCTTGGGCCTACCTGTCGAGCCGGACGTGAAGATGAGGTAAGCCAAATTTTCCGGAGACACGCCGGTGACGAGATTGTGCCGGCCCAGTTGCGCATCGCCGTCCCAATCATCAATGCACCAGATCGCCAGGTTGTTAACAGGCAAGTCATCGATCAGGTTTTTTTTCGTCAGCACGAGCGGCGCCGCCACTTCTTCAAGCATGAGTGCAATTCGTTGCGGTGGCTGGCCCGGTTCTATGGGCACGTATGCGCCTCCGGCCTTCAATACGGCAAGCATTAATAAAAGAGTGTCGACAGAACGCTCGAGATAGATAACGACCGGAACGTCCGGTCCGACGCCTCGCTCTCGCAGTTCCGCTCCAATACAGTTCGCCCGCTCGTTTAATTGCCGGTAAGTCAAATTTTCGCTTTCGTGGACGATTGCGATCGCATCGGGTGTTTTATCAGCCTGGGCTTGAAACACTTGATGAATGCACTGCGTCTCCACCTGATCGCCCCAGGGCGTGCCGCTCCATTGTCCGAGAAGCCGCTGCAACTCATCGTCGCCAAGGAAGATCTGTCCATCGTGACGTTGATCTGCGTCTGCGACCATCGCGTCGAGAACGCGAATGTAATAACCACTGATGGATTCGATTTGCGTTTCACTGAATTGGGTGGTGTCGAAACGCAGTGTTAGGACTATCTGTTCTGAGAGCGGTGGCAGCACAAAGGCAGTACTCAACGTAAGGTTTGTTTCCTCCCAGTACTTGCTTGGACCAAGGAGCCCCAAATCACCCGACCTGCCAAGATCGTCCAGTACGTGAAAATGGAGGTAGTTAAAAACACTCTCGAAGAGTGGCTTCTGTCCCCACTCTCTCTGCAGGGCAGCGACGGGGTAGCGTCTGAAAGGCAGTTGTTCCAGTTCCACTTTGAAGATGGCCCGGATGAGATCTCTCCAGCTACCGCCCGCTATACGCACGTGAAACGGCAGCGTGTTAAAGAAGAGTCCGATAGTCTTGTCGCCGTCGGTCTCTTCCAACCTGCCGCTGGAGACGAGGCCGGTGACAACATCGTTCCGGCCACACACTATGCTCAAGACTTTGAGGTGCGCCGCGAGCAAGACACTCTTGAGCGGAACGCCAAGTGGGCGCGCTATTTTTTTCAACCCTTTCGACGTGTCTACGGTTAAGGGGTAGTTGAGCTTAAGAATTCGTGGAACATCGGCGCGTGAAGAGACGGCAGGCCAACGCGGTAACTCGGTCGGCCTGATGCCCCGCAACTTCTCCTGCCAGTAAAGCCTGCATTCCGGCGATGCCAGTGCCTGTCGCTCCCGCCGCACAAACTCTCTGTAAGAACTCGCCGGCGGAGGATGGTCTGTGATGGGTTTACCATCCAGCGAAGCGAAGTAGGACGTAAAGATTTCTGCGAGCAGAGAGTAGAGGCTCCAGCCATCGAGGATCGGATGACACTCCGTCAGAGTGAAGTTGAAGGTATCTTCGGTGCGGCGGTGGATGTGAAAGCGCAGTAGCGGTGGTTGGGTGTAATCGAACTGCCGCCGTTTCTCACTCTCGATAAAATTATCAATTATTCTTTCCTGTTTTTCTGATGCGACGTGCCGCAGATCATCAACTGCAACCGGAAAGATCGCGGCCCTGTGGACCAGTTGCAGCGGCTCGCTGTAGGTGGTCAGGTCAAACGAAGTACGTAAAATCGGGTGGCGGGCGACGACTTTGTGCACGGCCTCGCGCAAAACCTCAATCTCGAGGCGGGCACGCATATGATGGCTGTAGACGTTGTGATAGATCATCTGGCCGGGAGAGTAGGCCATGTGATACAGCATGCCTGCCTGAAGCATTGCCAACGGGTATGCGTCCTCGATTTCCGGCGCCAGTTTCGTACGGTCTGCTTCAGTGATGAGGCTGAACGGTCCCTCATCTTGCACTGGGTCCCTTTCAATTTCCGAGAGGTTTAATTTCTCCGCCAGCGCCGCTACGGTCTGATACTGGAACAGTTGTTGAAGCGAGAATCTAATTCCCATCTCCTTCGCCATAGCCAGCACTCGGATGCTCAAGATGGAATCACCGCCAAGTTCGAAAAAATTGTCGTGGATTCCCACTCGTTCAAGACCAAGTACGTTGGCCCAAATCGCGGCCATTGCTTCTTCGATCTCGTTGGACGGCTGGATGTAGGCCCTACTCAAGCGAGGCCGTGCCTCCCCGGGAGCGGGTAGTGCATTCCGATCGACCTTGCCGTTAGCAGTTAGCGGAAGTTGTGCTAATGAGATAAAGGCTGAAGGAATCATGTATTCGGGCAGTCGCTCCTTCAGATAGTTGCGCAGGTGGGTCGCGAGAACATCAGAGTTCCGGGAGACGAAGTACGCAACGAGTCGACTCTCGCCGGGCACATCTTCGCGTGCCGTCACTACTACTTCCCTGACTGCTTCGTGCTGTCCGAGTATTGCCTCAATCTCGCCCAACTCAATGCGAAACCCGCGAATCTTCACCTGGTCGTCAACGCGACCCAGATACTCTATGTCGCCGTCAGGCCGATAACGCGCGCGATCCCCCGAGCGATACAACCTGGCGCCGGGTGTTTTACTGAAGGGATGCGGCACGAACCGATCCGCAGTCAAATCGGGGCGATTCAGGTATCCCTGGGCCAGACCGTCGCCGCCCACATACAACTCACCGGGAACGCCTACAGGAACCAACTGCGCGCGGGCGTCCAAAATGTAAACCTGCAAATCAGGAATGGGGCGGCCAATCATACTGCACGCGCCCTCACGCGCTTCGTCTGCGCGCAGCGGACGGTAGGTAGAATGCACGGTTGTCTCTGTGATTCCGTACATGTTGACCAACTGAGGTTGGCGCTCATCGTGCCGTTCGTACCACTTCTGCAGGCTGCCGAATTCCAGCTTCTCGCCGGCGAAAATGATCAACCGCATGGCGAGGTGCTTGCCGTCGTTACTCGAGATTTCTTCCGCACCTTTTAACTGGTCAAAGGCCGAAGGCGTTTGCGAGAGTACGGTGACTTGCTCTTTAAGTAGTAACTGATAGAAAGCCTCCGGCGTCCGGCTGATGAAGTAAGGCACGATCACTAAACGTCCGCCATGCAGCAGCGCTCCCCACAGTTCCCAAACTGACACATCAAAAGCGTAAGAGTGAAACAGCGTCCAAACATCTCGCTCGTTAAAGCCGAACCACCTTTGAGTAGCAGAGAAGAGACGCAGCACATTTTTTTGAGTAACTGCGACACCTTTGGGAACGCCAGTGGAACCCGAGGTGTAGATAACGTAGGCAAGTCTCTCCGGCTCAAATACTCCCTCGAGGTTTTGCTCGCTCTCTCGCTCGATCTTCCAGTCGCCATCAAGGGAAACTATCTTGGCCGGATGAGCGGGCAAGGTCTGAAGCAAGGAACGTTGTGTAACCACTACTCCTATCTGCGCATCCGCCATCATGAAAGCGAGACGTTCCTTCGGGTAAGCCGGATCGAGTGGAACGTACGCCGCACCTGTCTTTACGATCCCGAGCAACGCAATCACCAGATCGATCGAACGTTCGAGGCAGAGGCCCACCAGTGAACCTGAACTGACGCCATGCTTGCGCAAGTAGTGAGCTACCTGGTTGGCGTGACGATTCAATTCGTCATAAGTCAACCGCTCGTCTTCAAAAGACAGGGCGACGGCGTCCGGCATGCGCTCGACCTGTTTTTCAAAGATCCGATGTAAAGCAGCGTCGGTAATATCCTTCGGATTTGAAGTGTTCCAATCCAGTAACAACCGGTCTTTCTCTTCACGGGTCAACAAATCGAGCCGTGAGATTCGCTGTTGCGGATCGGCTACGATGCAATGGAGTAGAGTTTCGAAGCTCTTCAACATACGAGCCGCCGTCGCACTGTCGAACAGGTCAGTGCTGTATTCCAGCGTGCCAGTTATTGTCTCGGTCGTTTCCCCCAGTGATAGCGTCATGTCGAATCTTGAAACTCCGCTTTCGACGACGAAGTCGGTAACACGTAGTCCTTGCAGTTTCAGACTCTTCGACGAAGCGCTCTGTAATACGAACATCACCTGAAAGAGCGCCTGATGGCTAAGGTTTCGCTCCGGCTGCAATGTTTCGATCAGGCTTTCGAATGGCACGTCCTGCGCATGAGCATCGAGGACTACGGTTTTTACTCGCGCCAGGACTTCCAGAAAACTGGGATCAGCGGAGAGGTCTGTGCGCAATACGAGGGTGTTGGTAAAGAAACCTATCAGTCCTTCCAACTCCAAACGGCTGCGACCAGCAGTCGGGGTTCCCACAGTGAGATCGGTCTGTTGCGTGTAGCGCGACAGCAAGGTTAGAAATGCCGCCAGCATCGTCATGAACAGGGTCACGCCCTGATGCAGGCAAAGCACCCTTAAATCATCCACCAGCGAACTCGGCAATCTAAAGCCGATTTTTCCACCACGGAAACTTTGCAGGGACGGGCGCGGCCGGTCAGCCGGCAACTCCAGGATCCTGGTCATTTCCGCCAGGTGTTCGCGCCAGTACGCAAGTCTTGGCTCCAGAAAGTCTTGCTCGAGCGACTCTCTCTGCCACGCTGCGTAATCTGCGTAGTTAATAGGCAACTCCGGTAGTTGCGATATTTCGCCCGCGCTGAATGCTTCGTAGAGAGTGGTCAACTCACCAAGCATTACATTCATGGCCCAGCCATCACAGATGATGTGATGGACCACGAGCACCGCAATGTGATCATCGTCGCTCAGGCGTAGCAGGCTCGGCCGCAGCAGTGGACCGCTTTCCAAATTGAAAGGCCGTCGCGCTTCCTCAGTGGATAGACGCCGCGCTTCCTTTTCCCGTTCGTCCTGCGGCAGGTGCGTTAGATCTATAAAAGAGAAATGGACGTCCTGTGCTTCATGGATAATTTGGACGGGCTGCGTCCCGTCCATCGCAAAGGTAGTGCGCAGAGAGTCATGCCGGCGAACGATCTCACTCAACGTTCGTTCAAGGGCCTCAACGTTGAGTTTTCCCTGGAGTCTTACGGCCGAGGTGTTGTTGTAGACGGGCTGGGCCGTCTGAAATTGCTCGAGAAACCATAACCGCTGCTGGCCGGACGAAAGAGGTGCCCGGTCAAGCCATTCTCGCCGTGGAATGGATTGATGTGGTTGATAATCCAAATCCTCCTCTGCGAGGAGCAGAGAAAGTAATTCCTGATCCTCGGCTGAGAACCCCATCAGAGCTCTGTTGTCTTTATGATTCACAGTGCTCACCTGTTAAGGCGCAACACACGGTTGGGAGAGTTGTTGGATAGAAAAATGAGAACAGTCAACAGGCAGCTACACGAGCGAAGCTCTGAAGCTTTATTTCCTGAGCGATTTGATGCAGGTTTGCTTCGGCGACAGCTCTATCGGTGACAGCGGATCCCCTCGAAACGCCAATCTCCATGGAGAGCAGATCACCGCAGACATTCACGAACTTCTTGATCTGTTCGAGGCTGAGTCCCTTGCCCTGGAGGTAAGGCAAAATCCAAAAGTCGAAGTCATACATCGGCAGCCAGGTGGAGTTTCTCACTCCGCCGAAGAGCTTTAAGACCATGTCACAACCCTGTTCCCAATCCATCGTGTTATGCCGCCACCGGTAGCCGAACCCATCGATACCGTGTTGCTCTCTGCTCTTGTCGTAAATTGGCGCGCGCGGGTTGTTGTACCAGATCTCACCCCGGAAAAATGTAGGCCGTGCTTCCTGTAATAACTGGATGGTGTTTTCCACACTCTGTTCAGTCTCGCCAGGGAATCCAACAATCAACGATGCAAAAGTCATGATTCCGCTATCGTTCAAAAACTTCATACCTCTGAGATACTGTTCCGGCGTTGCTACCTTCTTCATGATCTTGAGCACGCCCGGGTCACCCGACTCGATTCCCAGAAACACTCCGCCACAATTACTCCTTGACATCAGGCTGCACAGTTCTTCGTCCATGATGTTGCAGCGCAGGTAGGAGTACCAGCGAAAGGTAAACTGATTACGTATCATCATCCGGAGTATTTCTTTGAAGCGATCTGCGGGCACATTGAAGGTGTCGTCGATGAAGACGAGGTTGGTTACATCCGATCGTGCCTGAATCTGCCGTAGTTCCTTCTCTACTTCGCTTATGTCCTGCGGCACCCACTTGCCTGCTCTGACGGGAAAATCGCAAAACGTACACCGGAAGGGACAACTCAACGCGGTGCGCGTTTGGAGCGTCGATCCCAAACTCTTGTTTTTATAGTTGTCCCAGTTGATGGGCTTTAATGAAAACTCCGCTTCGGCGCCCGTAAAAATAAATTGTCCCTGCCACTTGACATAGCAATTCCTGACCTTTGATAGATCAATGCTTTCCCTGAGTCGAAGCAGCAAATTGACCAGCGTTTGCTCGCCCTGCTTTTGCTGTACGTAAACGTCGGCGCCTATGTCTAGCAGGATGGCGCGGAAATCTGTTCCCTCGAGATAGTAGGAGAGATTGTCGATCAGCGGACCTCCAATCACGATGATGGACTCAGGACTTCGTTCCCTAACAAAGCTCACAGCCGCTTTGGCGTTTAGCGGAGTGAGATAAAGAGTTGTAGTCAGAGCGACTACTTTCGGTTTTCGGCTCAGGAAATCGTTGAGCGCCGCTCGTTGCGAATGGAAAAAGGTCGAGAACTCAGCAGCAATACCAGACTGTCGCAGAAAACTGGCCAGATAGACGGGAGCTACCTGCGTCATCTCTGTCCAATGCAAACGCTGGCCAGTCAGTTTATTCAGCACGTTCAGAAACGGCAGCTTTTCGCCGTCCAGCGTGATGAAATCCATCCTTAGATTTCGGTAATCTCCGGACGTGATGCCTCTTGATCGCTGCAAATTTTCATGGAACTCGAATCCTAAATCATAGTGGCCGAGGATTAGACATTCGATAGTCGAAGGGGTGGACTTCGCCGCGTTGTTCATTGCTTACTCCCTGTGTGCGATTGATTCTCTACTGAGGTGATGGGGGGTTACTTTGCGTCCAAAGTCGGGAATAAGTCTGCGGAGCGCCAACGGCGCGGAGCATGTCAGCGCCAATGGCGCGGAATATGATAGCCAGGGGCAAGCGCCGAGCAGAGCGAGGCGCGTCGCCCCTGGTTCCCACGCGTAACAACCGTGAAGCTCTGAAAGAGCGGAATAACTAGCGATGATATTTCGCACTTTCAGTGCTCTTTTTATTTGATTTCCGGTAACCAGGGGCGACGCGCTTCGCGCTTGCCCCTGGCTATCATATTTCGCGCCGTTGGCGCTGCCCGACCGGATTCCGACTCAGGGCAAAGCTGGTACACGATTACAGTTCCGCGTGTCCATGTCGTTACTGTTCCACTTGTTTTCAACCAAAAACCGCTAATTGAGATTCGGTATTTCGAACAGCTTTAGGAAGAGACCGAAGGTGAGCACTACGATCACCAAATCGTCTTCGAGCGTCAGGTTCAATTGAAAGTCTGGTTTTGAGTACTCTCTCTTCAGATACTCGACAGTATCGGGGTTGAAGTAACCCTGGTGCTTGATGAGATCGTAGGATAGCAAGTCCTCAACCCATGCGATCTTTTGATGTAACAGTGCCGGACTTCCCGGAGCCACGAAACCAAGCTTTTCGCGGTCCACGATCTGCCTCGGAATCAAATTCTCCACGGCTCGCTTCAAAATGTATTTCTCATTGAAATCGTTGAGCTTTAGATCGGGAGGTATCTGCGTGCAGAATTCAACCAGGTCGAGATCGAGAAACGGGTAACGCGCCTCGATCGAGTTTGCCATCGTCATGCGATCGCCGTGATCGGCGATCAGGTGATGGCCCAGCCTGAGTTTGAAATCCAGATACGACCGCTTGTGAATCGGATGGCGTCCTCGCAGACGTTCCTTGTTAATTACGGGAAAGTTAACACAGTCAAATTCGGTAAACTGCTCACTTACCTGAGCCGAGTAGAGCACCTGTTTTACGTCTCGGAATGAATAATCGTCCTTCTCGTAGAAGAGATCTTCGTCACCCCAGAGTTTCGACCTGATCTCGTTGCCCAGGATCGTATCCAGATCTTGACTCTTAACACCTCCGGGCCGTCGTTTGTCGAAGCGGTAACCGACGTAACCTGCAAACAACTCGTCTGATCCCTCTCCGTTGAGCACCACCTTCACCCCGTTCTGTTTCGTCGCTTTTGAAAGGGCGAGTGAGGCTGTGTTGTAAGTCTCTTTCAATGGACACTCGGAGTGATAAACAGCGTCGCTCAGGCGCAATGCGATATCTGCGTCGTCGAATGGAATCTCGTGGTGTATCGAGCCGACCGACTCAGACATCAAGCGTTGAAACTTCGACTCACAAAACCGCTGATCCGAAAAGCTGATCGAGAACGAATGCCTTTGCACATCGGGTGACACTCGCCGGATCATGGCTGCAATCAAAGACGAATCCAACCCACCGCTGAGAAAAAAGCCGACCGGCACGTCCGCTTGCAAACGAAGTCGCACTGATTGTTCCAACAGCTCGTGCAGCCGGTCCGCGTAATATTGCTCCGGCTTGCTGTCGGAACCTTCTCCGGCCAACGGGTACTGCAGATCCCAGTACTCCTTAACCGCGACCTGACCACTATTAACGGTGAGATAGTGGCCGCTGGGGAGACTTAGAATGTTGCGAAATACAGTTTGCGGACTAATCGCGCCCGGCAGTGAGAGCACCTGGTCCAATCCAGTCAGGTTCACTTCCCGCGGTATACGAGGATGCGTAAGGATTGCCTTAATCTCGGATGCAAAAATTAAAAACCCGTCAGCCGTGGTGTAGAAGAGGGGACAGATGCCAAATTGATCCCTGGCCAAAAAGAGTGTCCGCTTAATACGGTGGTAGATTGCCAAACTGAACTGCGCATTCAGCTTGTTAAGAAATTCCACGCCCTCGTCTTCGTACAAGTGGACCAGCACTTCGATGTCGGTTTGAGATCGAAACGTATGGCCCTTCTTTTCCAGCGAACTTCTCAACTCCCGAAAGTTGAAAATCTCACCGTTGCAACTCAGCACCAGGGATCGATCTTCATTGAATACGGGCTGATCACCCGTGGCGAGATCGATGATGCTCAGCCGGCGCGTTCCGAGAGCGGCGTTTTCATCCACAAAATACCCTTGTGAATCCGGGCCTCGATGAATGAGAGCCTCAGCCATGCGTCGAACGGTTCTCTCTTCGACGCGGCCTTCTCCACGCAGGTCAACGTAACCAACGATGCCACACATCTGCTAATCCTTTATCCACAGATTACGCAGATTGATTTATAGACTCTGTGTAATCTGTGGATGCCGCGGTTGCGGCTCGCTGCATCCGTCGCTGACTGACAGACTGCTTGCGCCGGGCACCGCGCTGTTCGCTGGAATCCAGTGACTCTCCGTCTCCTCCTGCCTGCAGATGCGCCGCCAGCTTGCTCACCGTCGGATACTGGAACAACTCGAACATCGGCATGTCCACTCCGATGGTCTCCCGCAGTTTGAGGTGGACCAGCAACAGCCTCAGCGAGTGCCCGCCCAGGTCGAAGAAGTTGTCCTGAGTTCCGATTTCCTCACGGCCAAGCACTTCGGCCCAAATGCCTGCGATGGTGCGCTCGAGTTCGTTGGCCGGCGCGACGTACGGCGTTGTCTTTACAGCCTGCGCTCCATTGGCTGGCTCCGGCAACGCATGACGATCAACTTTTCCGTTCACCATCAAAGGCAACTGTTGCAAAGTGACGAACGTGGCCGGCACCATGTGTCCCGGCAACCGCGAGGCTAGATAAGCGCGCAACTCATCAACTCCCGGCCCAGTTGCATCGAGAGGAACGATGTACGCTACCAGCGCCGCTTCCAGCCCTTCACCGCGCAACACCACCACGCACTCGTCAACGCCCGTGTGTTCACGAAGCGCGGATTCGATCTCACCCAACTCGACTCGCATCCCGCGCAGCTTGATCTGCGAGTCAGTCCGACCACGAAACTCCAACAAACCGTCAGGTAGGTAGCGGGCCAGATCGCCGGTTCTATACAAGCAAGAGCCCGACTCGCCAAACGGATTGGGGATGAACTTCTCAGCGGTTAGACCTGGAAGACCGTGGTATCCACGCGCCAAACCTGTGCCACCTATGTAAAGTTCACCGGTAACTCCGACAGGCACCGGTTCCATTTGCTTATCGAGAATGTAAAGTTGGTTATTGCCGAGCGGACGTCCGAGTGGCATGACTTGCCAGTCACTCTCGCGCGGGCAGACAAACTCGGCCGCGGCAATTGAAGTCTCAGTTGGCCCATACGAATGGTGTAACTCTGCCCACGGAACGCGATTGTAAAAATGCTGCACGACTTCGGCCGAGAGTGATTCACCGCCGCAGATCACCTGGCGCAGTGACGACGCATCCGGCAAGCGCGGCTCCTCGATGAAGAGTGCCAGCATCGACGGGACGAAGTATGCCGCTGTAATTCCGTGTCTCACAATACAGTCGGTAAGATAAGCCGCATCTCGCTGCCCTTCGTGGCGCGCGACCATGACACTCGCACCAACCGTCAACGGCCAGAAGATCTCCCACACTGAGGCGTCAAAATTTAGAGAGGTCTTGCAGAGAAAGCGATCTGCGGCTGTGAGCCTGTATGTCTCCTGCATCCAGTCAATACAATTGACCACGCCACGGTGCGGGACCATGGCCCCTTTTGGTTGACCGGTGGAGCCTGACGTATAGATAACATAGGCGAGGTTCTCGGGGCTGGCACGGAGTCCTAAATTGTCCTCGCTCTGTTGAGAAATAGCTTCCTCGTCGGTATCAATACAAACTACCGTTGCCGAACATCCCGACAGTGATTCGACCAGTCGTGAATCAGTCAACAACACAGTGGCGCCGCAATCGTCGAGCATGAATCGGAGTCTCTCGCCGGGGTAGTCCGGGTCGAGCGGAACGTAAGCTCCTCCTGCCTTCAGAATTGCGAGCAGTCCCACCACCATCTCGACGGAACGCCCCAACAGGATGGCCACCCTCGCATCGGTTCTCACCCCAAGGTGTCTGAGGTAGCGGGCCAATTGATTCGCCCGCCCATTCAGCTCGCTATATATAAAGGACTCGGTATCAGTCACGACTGCGTCGGCGTCAGGCGTCCTGGCAGCCTGCGCTTCGAATAATTCGTGTAAAGAACCAGAAGCATAGTTGCGGGCGGTATCATTCCATCCGACGAGCAGTTGCCGGCGTTCGCTTTCCGGCATCGGAACGTATCTGTCGTGACGTTCCGCGGAACTCTCACCCATATGTTGCAGCGTCTCGACAAAGTAACCGGCGATTGCTTGAACCTGCGTCTGGCAGATTTCGAGCGAGTCGTACTGGAGCATCAGGTTGATTTGTATTGAGAAGGGGTTCAGCCCGAAAGCCACAGTCAATGGAAAGTGCGCTTCCTCGAAAACTCTCTTCTTGATGTCTGGCACGACTTCAATTTCGCCCGATTGGAGGAGATCCTCGAGAACGTGAAAGTGAACGTAGTTAAACTGTGCCTCGAAGAGCGGCTGCCCACCCATTTCCCTTTGTAACGCGGGCAACGGGTAGCGACGATGAGGCAACATCTCCCACTCTGCTTCGAAAGTCGCGCGAACTAAGTCGGCCCATGAGCCGTTCGGTATGAGCATGCGGAAAGGCAGAGTGTTGAGGAACAAGCCGCGCACCTGCTCACCATCGATCGCTTCCGGCCTGCCGTTGGTTACGAGACCGCTGACAACATCCCTTTCTCCGCTCAATACACTCAGCACCTTCATGTGAGCGGCCAGCAGTAGACTCTTGAGAGGCACTTTGAGAGCCCGCGCTGTGGCATGCAACGCTTGGGACACCTCCTCCGAGAACAGAACATATTCCTGACGGATGCGTTGGTTGCCGGCGGCACGATAGCGCGAAGGTAGCCGGGCCAGACGGGTAACCTGCAGATCGCGCAATTCTTCCCGCCAAAACGCTCGATGTTCTTCCGATTCGAGTGTCTGTCGTTCCATCAAGACGAAATCGCGGAAAGTCACTGTTGGAGGCAGGGCTTGAGATGTTGCCTGTCCATGCAGTAGTGCGAAGTAAGTGGTGAAGATCTCGGAGAGGGTGGAGTTCAAGCTCCAGCCATCCAGAATCGGATGATTCTCAGTAAGCGTGAATTGAAAACTCTCATCGGTGCGGCGATGAATGTGGAAACGCAACTGTGGTGGACGCGTCAGGTCAAACTCTTTCACTCGTTCCGCCGCAACGTATTGGTCAATAATCTCGCCCTGTTCCTCGTTTGAGAAAGAACGAATATCGGCAATACCCACGTCCATCGTGGCTGACTCATGGACCAATTGCAGCGGTTCGCTGTACGACGTGAGATCGAAGCAAGTGCGAAGAATAGGATGACGAGCGACCGTCCGCGCGACAGCCTCTAAGAAGCACTCGCGGTCAAAGGCTGCGCGCAAGTGCCAACTGTTGACGTTGTGATAGACCGCAGTTTCGGGCGATAAGGCGATGTGGAAAAGCATGCCTCCCTGAAGCATGGAAAGTGGATAGGCATCAACCACGCCCGAAGGCATTCTGGCCCTATCGCTTTCGGAGACGAGTTCAAAAGGCTCCGTCTTCGGGACCACATCAACATTGGAGTCGGTCGCCTTGATCTCTCGCGCCAATGCGGCGATGGTCTGGTGACGAAAGAGTTGCTGAAGTGAAACCCCCAACCCACGTTCTCGTGCCTGGGCCAACACGCGCACACTGCGGATGGAATCGCCGCCGAGCACGAAGAAATTGTCTTCGACGCCAACGCGGTCCAATCCAAGCACGTCCGCCCAGATACCAGCGAGCACTTCTTCCGTTGCGCTGCGCGGCGCGACGTAGGTGGTCTCAGGCGCCGGGCGCTCTCGTCCGGGTGCAGGCAAAGCACGCCGATCGAGTTTTCCATTTGCGGTCAGTGGCATTTTTGCGAGCCAGAAGAAGAGGGCCGGTATCATGTACTCCGGCAAACGCTCGCCCAGGTAGCTCCGCAGTTCGACTGCTGCAACTTCATTTGGCCCTGTCGCGGTGAGGTAAGCTACCAAACGCTTTTCGCCCCGCTCATCCTCTTGCACAATCACGACGTTGTCGCGCACCGCCGGATGAGCGGCGAGCGCCGCCTCGATCTCTCCCAGTTCGATGCGATGACCTCGTACTTTTACCTGGTGGTCGACCCGGCCCAGGAATTCGATATTCCCGTCCGTGCGATAGCGTCCGAGATCTCCGGTTTTGTAGAGACGCGCGCCCGGAACTTTATTGAACTGATCGGGAACGAATCGTTCGGCGGTTAACGCGGCGCGATTGAGATACCCGCGGGCCAGGCCGATGCCGCCGATATGAATTTCACCGGCGACTCCAGGTGGCACGGGCTGTCCCGCGTCGTCCAAAACATACATCTGAGTGTTGGCAATGGGCCGGCCGATCGGTATCGAGCGACTCTGCGCATCAGGCGTGCACCTCCAGTAAGTGACGTCGATTGACGCTTCAGTCGGCCCATACAAATTATGAAGTTCGGCGTGCAGGCGTTCGAAAAACGATTCCTGAACCTCAACCGAAAGCGCTTCGCCGCTACAGATAACCTGTCGCAGAGAACCACAAGCCACCGCCAGGTCCTCTTCCAGAAATACCTTCAGCATTGGCGGAACAAAATGGATCGTCGTGACTTTGTGTTCCGCTATCAGCCTGGCGAGGTAAGCGCAATCCTGATGACCGCCGGGCCGAGCCAATACCAGCCGAGCGCCGGTCATCAAGGGCCAAAAGAATTCCCAGACCGAAACGTCGAATCCAAACGGGGTCTTCTGAAGCACACAATCGGACTGCGTTAATTGGTAGGCTTCCTGCATCCAATGCAATCGGTTGCTAATGCCACGGTGATGGATCATTACCCCCTTCGGATGTCCGGTTGAGCCGGAGGTGTAGATCACATAGGCGAGGGTGTCTGGACCAATTACAGGCGTGGGATTTTCCCGCCGCTCCTGCGCGATACTCTCCCATTCAGAATCTACCCGGATTACATTTCCACTATACTCCGGCAATCTATCGAGAAATTTTTCCTGCGTTAGCACAACAGGCGCGGCGGCATCCTTCAACATGAAGTCGAGCCGGTCTCGCGGATACTCGGGATCGAGCGGAAGATACGCTCCACCGGCCTTCAATGTCGCGAGCAGTCCGACAACCATCTCCACCGATCTTTCCATCAGGACGCCCACCAGTGTGTCTGGTCCGACTCCTATACTTCGGAGGCGATTAGCCAGTTGATTGGCCCGCTCGTTAAGCTGCTGGTAAGTGAGACGTTGTTCCTCAAACACGAGCGCGACGGAGTCAGGCGTGTTTTTCACTCGCCGTTCGAATAAATCGTGTATGGGCACGTCGTATGAGTACGGACGTTCCGTCTCATTCCATTCAATGAGGATCTTTTTTCTCTCCTCACGACTCAACAACGCCAACTCCGAAGGGCGACGATCCGGATCCGCGACAATTGCTTCCAGCAATCTTTCGAAGTGCTGCGCCAGGCGCTTGATCGTTTCCGGCCCGAACAAGTCAGTGCTGTACTCCAGCGTACAGAGAAGGCCCTGTTCCGACTCCTCAACAACGAGTGTCAGGTCAAACTTGGTCGCACCCAGGTCGGTGCCCAGCCCCTCCAACTGCAGTCCCTTAAGATCCAAAATTCGTCGCGGCATGTTTTGCATCACCAGCAACACCTGAAAGAGTGGTGTATGGCTCAAGCTGCGCTCAGGCTGGAGAGCCTCGACTAGTTTTTCGAAGGGCACATCCTGATTGGCGTAAGCGCCCAAACATACCTCTCTTGCACGACGAATCAGAGCGCGGAAGCTTTGGCACTCAGCCGTGTCGAGATGCAGGACGAGTGTGTTGACGAAGAGGCCGATCAGCGGTTCGAGTTCTGCGCGACGGCGATTGGCGACCGGCGTCCCAACAGTGATCTCGGTCTGGCCACTGTAACGAGAGAGCAAGCTGGTGAATGCCGCCAGCAATACCATAAAGAGTGTCGCATCCTCGCTGTTCCCTAACTTTTTGAGTGCTTCACTGATCGCAGCCGGCACGACTAGCGCCTGCCTCGCGCCACGGAAGGTTTGCAAGGCCGGCCGGGGGTAATCGATCGGCAATTCGAGCATTGGTAAATTACTCAACTGCCGGCGCCAATAACTCAGTTGCGATTCCAGCACCTCGCCCTGCATCCAGCTACGCTGCCATAGAGAATAGTCGGCGTACTGCAAAGGCAACTCTTCAAGCACCGGAGACCTGTTGGCGGCGATTGCTTCATAAAGCTCACAAAATTCCCGCACCAACACTGTGCTGGACCAACCGTCGGAGATGATGTGGTGCATCGTGACGACGATCACATGATTGTGCTCCCCGAGACGGAGTAGCAGCGTGCGTAGTAGTGGTCCTTCACTGAGATTGAATGGACGTCCCGCTTCCGCACGAATGCGTCGTCGCACTTCCATATCACGCAGATCAACCGAAAGATCGGAGAGGTCAACGGCGGAAACATCAGGCCGGGAGAACAGCGCGATGACCTGCCTGCTACCATCGTCGGTAAAAGTCGTTCGCAAAATTTCGTGACGATCTATAATCCCGGCAAGAGTCTTTTCGACCGCCGCAACATCGAGAGGTCCAGTCACGCGCACGGCGGTTGGTAAGTGATAAACCGGATTTCCCGGCTGCAGCTGCTCCAAAAACCACAAACGCTGCTGGGCAAACGATAGTGGAACTTCAACCCCCGGCTCACGGCGCGGGATAAGACGACGCTCATCCACTTCAACGCCTTCTTCCGCCAGCACGTACGCGAGCAAATCCAGGTCTTCGCTCGACAACGTTCCGGCTGTTGTGATGACTTGTCTATCGCTCATGAGGTCACCTTTGCCGCGGCGCTCTGTTTTTGCCGCAAACCTGTCTTTTCAGCTTCCGACATTTGCTGAATCTTTCTGATCGCGGTCGCGATCCGATCAGCCTGGCCGGGTTTCAACTCATGCGCCTTCAATGCTTCTGCAAACTCGGCGATGGTCGGAGACTGAAACACGGTGATTAACGGCAACTCGACTTTGAACATCGTCAGCAGTCGCGCTAGCAGTTGCGTAGCCAATAACGAATGGCCCCCGAGAACAAAAAAGTTGTCGTGCACACCTACTTGTTCGATTGATAGCAGTTCGGCCCAAACACCCGCGAGCACTTCTTCAAGGGGCGTCCGCGGTGCGAGGTATTCCGTCTCCCATTCAGGCCGTGAGCCATCAGGCGAAGGCAACGCGCGCCGGTCGACCTTGCCGTTTGCAGTGAGTGGCAGCGCATCTAGAAACACAAAAGAAGAAGGCGTCATGTACTCAGGCAGCCTCTCTTTCAGATAGTTGCGCAGTTCCGATGCGCTACAATCCCGATTGTCGTGCGCAACTATATAAGCCACTAACCGGCGGTCCCCGGGTACATCTTCGCGGACGGTAACAACCGCCTCACGCACTGCGGAATGACGGGCCAGAATGTTTTCTATTTCCCCAAGCTCGATACGATACCCACGCAATTTCACTTGCTGATCGCTGCGCCCGAGGAAGTCGAAATTGCCGTCAGGCAGGTAACGCGCGAGGTCGCCGGTACGATAAAGGCGAGCGCCAGGCTCCCGGCTAAATGGATCGGGTACGAAACGCTCCGCAGTCTGATCCGGACGATCGAGATAGCCTCTGGCAAGACCAAAGCCTCCGATATAAAGTTCGCCGGCAACGCCCATCGGCACTGGCTCAAACCCCGCATCGAGCACGTACATTCTGGTGTTAGTGATAGGCCGTCCGATGGGAACTCCGCCGGCACCGTTCACTGTCTCCGCCGTCACTTCATACACACAACAACCAACGACGGTCTCCGTTGGACCATATTCATTGATGAATCGAGTTTGCGGCAGCCTGGCGCGCCAGGGTTTCAATGTTTCGAAAGTCAACATTTCGCCGCCGATGACAATCGCCTTTGCCCACTCGCTTGCGTTGTCAGGAATTGAGTTCGCGAGGAGTGCCAGGTGCGCAGGGGTAATCTTCACGAGGCTATAACCACTCTCGCTCCGTAAAGATTCGGCCAACCCGGCTCCAGCTATCTCATCAGGCAAAATGGTTACTGTTCGTCCGGCGCAGAGCGGTGATAGTAGACTCGTCACAGTCAGATCAAAGCTCAAGGGAGAGTGCGAAGGCGCCCCGAGTCCTTCAGATACGCGGTAGGCTCCAGTACACCAGCTCAGGTAATTGACCAAACCGCGGTGACTCACCATCACACCCTTGGGCCGGCCTGTCGACCCGGATGTGTAGATAATGTAGGCAAGGTTTTCCGCTTGGGCAGTATGTTCGGTGGCTTCAGGTTGAGTCCCGATGAGATTCCAATCAGTATCCAGGCATAACACCTGACCCCAAGAGAACGGCAACTGCTCAGCGAATAGCGACTCAGTCAGCACCACAGGCGTTTTCGTCTCCTCGAGAATCATGGACAGCCGTTCCAACGGATCGCCAGGATCCAGAGGCACGTAAGCGCCACCCGCTTTCAGCACGCCCAGGATGCCGATGACCATCACCGCGGATCGACCCAAACATAGTGCGACGGGAACATCCGGCCCCACTCCAATCGATCTCAAATAATTTGCCAATTGATTCGACCGCCGATTCAGTTCGCCATATGTCAACGTGGTCGATCCACACCGAACAGCCTCTGCTTCCGGCAGTACGGCAGCCTGTTTCTCGAACAGCTGGTGCGCACACTCTACGTCCAGCATGGACCCGCGGGTCTCCGCCCAATCGGAAAGCAGTCTACGGCGCTCGTCATCAGTGATAATCCTAAGAGCGGACAAGCGTTGCTGAGGATCGTCCACGATCGCGGTCAGCAAGGTTTCAAAGTGTCCCGCCATTCGTTGCACGGTTGTCGCGTCAAATAGGTCCGTGTTGTACTCGAAAACTCCGAGAAGCCCCTCGGCTGACTCGCGCATCGCAAGTGTGAGATCAAACTTCGCGGGTCTGCCTCCCGCAGGCATCGATTCAAGCCGAAGGCCGGGCACCTCGAGTTGATATCGAGAACTGTTTTGTAGTGTGAATAGCACCTGGAAAAGAGGGTTCCGGCTCAACTCTCGCGGTACGTGCAACTCCTCGACAAGTTTCTCGAAAGGCAATTCCTGATGTGCGTAAGCACCGAGGCTTACCTCACGCACACGCCTCAGCAATTCAGTGAAGCGCGGGTTGCCTTCCAGGTTTAGGCGCAGCACGAGCATGTTGACGAAGAAGCCGATCAGCCCCTCTGTTTCAACGCGTGTGCGGTTCGCGGTGTCGCTGCCGAGCACCACATCAGTTTGACCACTGTAGCGCGACATCAACAGCGCAAATGCCGCCAGCAGCGTCATGTAGAGAGTGGTGCCGGCGTGACGACTCAAGGCGCCGAGAGCTGTGGAGAGATCTTTCGACAGCGCAAATGAGATAGCTGCGCCGTTGAAAGTCTGCACGGCGGGATGGGGCCTATCAGTTGGCAACTCCAATTGTGGCGCATCTGCCAATTGCTGTCGCCAGTACGCGAGATGCTCTGCGAGCACTTCACCCTGCAACCAATCTCTTTGCCACATGGCATAGTCGGCATACTGCAGAGGGAGTTCGGGCAGGGGCGAAGGAAGGCCTGCGCCAAACGCCTCATACAGTGCCGCTACTTCGCGCACCAGAACTGTGCTCGACCAGCCATCCGAGATAATGTGGTGCATCGTGAAAAGCAACACGTGCTCCTCATCACCGAGTCGCAAGAGCTTCGCGCGGAGCAACGGCCCGGCTTCGAGATCGAAAGGTTTATGTGCCGTATCGCTCGCGACCTGTTCCACCGCTGCCGCTTGTTCCTGATTATTGAGTGCGCTCAGGTCGGTCATGGAGAGTGAGAAAGTAAATGGTGCAATTCGCTGTCGTGGACGGCCGTCGACCGGCTCAAAAGTGGTGCGCAGGATTTCGTGCCGCCGCACAATTTCCTGCAGTGTACGCTCGAGCACTGCTACATTAAGTGGGCCATGCAAACGAATGCCGTTGAAGAGGTGATAGGCCGAGCTTTCCGGCTCCATCTGGTGCAGGAACCAGAGACGTTCCTGCGCGAAAGATAGAGACAGTTCGCCAGTACGATCTGCCTTTTCGATGGCTGAGAGCACCACCGGCGTGGAACCAAGCTTTTTCGTCTCCTCGATAGCGGCGGCCAACTCAGCGATAGTTGGCAGTTCGAAGAGCCGGCGCAGAGGCATTTCACAGCTCAACGCTTCGCGCAAACGCGACATGACCTGCGTTGCCACCAATGAATGCCCGCCCAATTCAAAGAAATTGTCGTCAACACCTATTTCTGGTAGGCCCAGCACGTCTTCCCAGATCCTGGCGATCACTTCCTCAAACGGCGTGCGCGGAGCAACGTAAGTAGTCTTCGGCTCTGACCCAATTTTTTCCGGCTCGGGTAACGCGCTGCGATCTGCTTTTCCATTGGGCAATAGCGGCATGCGATCCAGGATCACGAACGCCGATGGAACCAGGTGTGGCGGCACTCGCGCAGCGATGTGGTTTCGCAGCGAGTCCGTGGAAAAGTCATTTCGGGATAATGCTCGTGGTGTGTGGTGTCCGTTTCTGAGCTCCTTTTGCTCAAGCAATCCCGTGCGGCGCGCGTAGATGTTGTACAGTCCGGTATGCAATAGCCATTCATCCTGCTCGACCGTGATTTCAAAACCGCGTTCGCGCAACAGCGCGGTCACCTCTTCCAGCCTGCCGTCGAGGTCATGAACTTCAATCACGAGCTGGTCGATCTTTTCCCACTCGGACGGACCGATTCCCTCGAGCACGTCAAGCTCACTCTTCTCGACATCGATCTTCAGCAGGTCAATGTGTTTCACCTGGTGTTCACGCATCACTTCGGAGAGCGTGCGGAACTGGCACTGAAAAGTCTCACTAACGAAGTGACCGGCCAGCAGTTCGTCCTGCTCCTGGGCCAGGGCATCATCTCGATTGGACAGCGCAGCGCGGGTCAAGCTCTCGTCCAGTGCCGCATCTGCATAAACCCCTGACATCGAACTCATCTTCGGATAGAAGGTGAAAGGCAGTTGTTTTGTTTCGTTGGATAGTCCGCAGTTGAATAATTCGACATCGAGATCGTAGAGCGCAGTGTTTATCGCCAACTTCTCGAAGATGGGCGGCGACGGTTCGAAAGCGTAGACACGCGCGTCACGACAATGCTGGTGGACGAAGAGGGTAAATATTCCGATGTTCGCTCCGACGTCGAAGACGCAGGCGCCATCCGGGAGCGTGAGGCCGTGTTTGAGGTAGGTATGGTCTTCAAAGACCTCCTTATAGATCAGATCCGTCTCACTGCGATTGTGATGGACCACTTCCAATTCGTTCGGCAATCGATAGAGTTGTCCCCCGTCCAATTGCGGCCGCCCGTTGCCATTCCCTGGGACAACGTATGCAATCAGTCGCTGATGCCCAGTGCTATCTTGTGCAATGGTGACGACGGCTTCACGAACGCCTTTGTGCTCGAGAAGAACTGCTTCAATTTCCTCGAGCTCAATCCGAAAGCCCCGCAACTTGACCTGGTGATCCGCCCGCCCCAGATACTCAATCGCTCCCTCCTCGTGGTAACGCACGAGATCGCCCGTACGATACATACGCCGGCCGGGGTCGGCGCTGAACGGGTCCGAAAGAAAGCGCTCTGCCGTTAACACTGGCCGCTGATGGTAGCCGCGCGCCAAACCAACACCGCTAACAAACAACTCACCAGCAACACCAATGGGCGCCGGCCTTAATCGCTCATCGAGCACATAAACCTGCGTGTTGGCTATCGGCCGTCCAATCATTACGCCGGTTTGACTGCTCTTGCGCTCGCAGGTCCAGGAGGTCGCGTCAATCGATACTTCCGTAGGACCGTAGAGGTTGATTAGTTCTGCATCGACAACGTGGAAGAACCTCTTCTGTAAGTCGACCGGCAAGACTTCTCCTCCGCAAAACAGTCGCTTCAAACTTCGCCAACGCGACAAGTCCGGCTCTTCAATGAGTACTTGCAGCATCGAAGGAACAAGCTGCAGCACGGTGATTTCCCGATCGGCGACCGTGGCGGCCAGGTAATTGCTGTCCTGATGTCCGCCGGGTCGTGCCATAAAGACTTGCGCGCCCACGATCAGCGGAAGAAACAATTCCCAGACGGAGGCGTCGAAGCTGTAGACAGTTTTTTGAAGTAATCGATCGTTCGGTTCGAGAGGGAAAACTCTCTGCATCCAGAGGAGTCGGTTATTGATCGACCGGTGGGAGATCATGACCCCTTTGGGCCGGCCGGTTGAACCGGACGTGTAGATAACGTAGGCGAGGTTGTCGATCGTCACATCGCTTGACGGGCTCCCGGTATCATGAGCGCCGATCAAATCCGCTTCCTGGTCCAGGCAAACCAAATGACCCTGGAACGCCGGCAGGCGATCCACCAAATCCTGCATAGTTACGATCACCGACAACCGAGCGTCCTGAATCATGAAAGCGAGTCGCTCCGCCGGATACTCTGGATCGAGCGGTACATACGCGCCGCCAGCCGCAAGGATGCCCAACAGGCCAACCAGCATCGTCGCCGAACGTTCGACGCAGATGCCAACGAGATGGTCCGGGCCAACACCCAACTCCTGGAGATAGTGCGCGAGCTGATTGGCACGCTCGTTCAGTTCTCGATAGCTAAGATTCTCGTTGTCGGAGAGTACGGCGGGCGCGTCCGGTGTAAGTTGCGCCTGCGTGGCAACAAGCTCATGCAGACATTGGGTTGAAAACTCGCCTACCCAGGTTTTGTTGAATTCCCGGAGCAGTTGTCGCTCTTCAGAGAACGGCAGTATCGACAATTCGTTAATCGGGACTTCGCTGTTTTCGATGACGTTTGTAAGCAGAGCCTCGAAGCGCCGGCTGATAAGATTGATGTTTTGCTCAGAGAGGAGATCCGCATCATACTGAAACTCCAGCTGTAACTCGTCGCCGATCTTTTCAATCGAAAGCTTAATTTTGCTGCGCTCAAACAGCACAGATTCTTTAAGCCGGCGGACGGACAGGGCGCCGGCACGAGAGGTGGTTGCGCCTTCGTCGACGTACTCGAAAGCGAACGGGAAGCAACTTATCTCGTGTTCATTCGCAAAGACCTGTTCCCAATCAAAGTACTCTTCCCAGGCACGTACCGCCTGCGTTGTTTGCTTGAGCTCAGCCAACAACACGCCGAATGTCTTGTTACTGTCGACTTGTGATGGTACGGGAAGGTAACTTGCGAACAGTCCGACGGCGCTATGTAGTTCGGTATACCTGCGACCGTCGAACAAAGTGCCCACAACGATATGGGTCTGTCCGCAGAGCCGGGCAAGCAGGACTTGATAGCACGCCAGCAGGAAGGTTGAAAGATCGCAATCATAGTAACGCGCGCGTGCTTCAACCCGCGTTACGTGTTCGGGCGCAATGGTCAGGGTCAGCGCGCGCGGGTCAAACAGTTCCGTGACGGTGGCACGTTGCTCCAGTGGCAGACGTTGCGTATTTAGATCCGGAAGGTCTAACTGTCGCCAAAACTCGCGCCCTGCCCTCGTCTCCTCTGAGTCCAACAGCTCATGACGCCACGCAGCGTAATCGGCATACTGCATTGGCTCGCCGGCGACTTCATGATTCTTAGACGCTGCTGCATACAAGAAACAGAATTCGGAGAAAAGATTTCGCAACGATCTTACGTCAGCACACAAAGCGGGGAGGCTGAGATTGAGGACGTGCCGGTTCGGCCCAAGCTCCATGAGCTCGCAAACGAGCAACGAGTCCTGACTGAAGTCAAGCGGCAGTTCACGCGCTTTTCGAAACAGCGTCTCCAGATTTTCCTGCTGAGCGGCTTGAGACAGACCTGTCAACTTGTATTCGTGCGACGGTATCGAAGTCGCTTCGACAATTATCTGCACCGGGATCAGAACATCCGGCATGTTTTTAAAAGTGGTGCGCAGTATTTCATGAGATTCCACAAGAACGTTCAGCGCCGTTCGCAGCCGAGCTCGATCGAGAGGACCATCAAACAACCAGGAACATTGCGCACGGTAAGGCCCTGGATGTTTCTGCTGTAGCAACCAGAGGCGCTCCTGTTGTGGCGACAGGCGATAGCTCTGAACTGTTTCCTTTTGCATTGTTAACCCTTAATAGGTGGTACTGACCGTGTCCAACCCGGCATGCGGGCTTTTGAGGCAAGGCTCTGCCTCGCCGAACTGCTGGGCCATGCCGACCAGAATTTTCCGCGGCCCGTTAAATGGGGCACGGCCGTGGGCCACCAGCATATTGTCGAGCAACAGCGTGTCTCCTTGCTGCCAGGAAAAAATCACTGTCTCTTCGCGGTAGCGGCGCCTGAGGTCATCCAATACTTCCGGCTCTATTGGTGAGCCATCACCGTAGTATGAGTTGGTTGGGAGATCGTCTTCGCCAACTTCCGCCAGCAGGGATTCACGGACCACGGGCTCCATCGTCGAGATGTGGAAGAAGGTCGCATGGTTGAACCATACTTCTTCACCGGTGTACGCATGTTTGTGTATGGCGCGCCGTACCGCGCGCAGGCACAGGCGGTCGTCGCTTTTCCATCTCGCGTCGATCCCGTTCCGGCGGCAATGCTCTTCGACGAGGCGGCGATCGTCTGTTTGGAAGACCTGGCGCCAGGGGAGTCCGAAGCCGTCGCCAAAGTTGCGCATGTACATCCAGTTCCTGGCCCTGAAGCGCTCCTTGATGCTTGCCGAAAGACCTGCGTAAACCCTGCGGCAGTCGGCAATCGGCGTCTCACCACCCGACTCCGCTGGAGTTTCACAAAAGAAAAAGATTTTCATGGGCCACTGGCGCTGATAGGAGTTTTCGTTGTGGACGAAGATGCTATATGCCGGCGGATAATCGGTGGACGTGTAGACGTGTTCTGTGACTTGCGTGCGCGGCGAAGAGCGCTCGTTGTAAGTGAGCAACTCACCCGCAATAGCTGCCATGAACTGCGCGAACTGCGCGGCGGTTTTGATCTTGAAATTGCGGAATAGAATGCCACCATGTTTGCGCAAGCTGGCTTCGATGAAATCTCGATTGTGCGCGGCCCAGCCAACAGGATCGAGTGCACTGACAGACGGTTCGACTAAAAGTGGCAACGCTCTGCCTGGGAACAACGGTTGCGCCGTCACCAGACCCCGGCCCTCTGTGACCGCTCTGCGCTTCACAGCCCTCAGTTTCTCGAGACCAAGACGTTCGTGGTCCATTTCGTTGTCAAAAAGCAATGCAGCTTAGACTTCGGCGATCGCCTGTCTTCGGGCACCTTTCAACTTTCGCAACCCGAAGTCAACGATCTCTTTCTGCTTGTCCGCCCAACGACTTTGCTCAATCTCGTCCAAACTTGCGGAAAGCTCACTCAGCTTTACTTCCGGACGCTCTAACCCGAGACGCAACACATTCTCAAACTGTTCGCGAAACCTCTTCATCGTGTCTGATTCAAACAATCCGGTCTGATATTGCAATGACCCAACGACACCATCGCGACTGTTCGCGAGGTGCATTACCAGATCGAATTGCACCATGCCCTTGTCAAATTCAACCGGAGTCATGGTCAGGTCACCCGGCTCGGTTTCGCGCCCCGGAACCTGGTCGAGCGTGAAGGCGACCTGAAAAAGCGGGTTGTGGTGGAGGCTGCGCTCAGGTCGCAACTTTTCGACTAATTTCTCAAACGGCAGATCTTGATGCGCATACGCTGCGAGCGCTGTTTCGCGTACGCGCTCGAGTAGATCGCGGAAACTGGGATCGCCGGCGAAGTTGAGACGCAAGACCAGCGTGTTGAGAAAGAATCCGATCAGATTTTCCACCTCCAACTGTTGCCGGTTCGCGATAGGAGTCCCAATCAGGATATCGTTCTGACGCGTTTGGTAATGGAGTGTGGCTCCGAAGGCGGTGACCAGAGTCATAAAGAGAGTGGTTCCCTCGCGACGGCTCAGCGCTTCCAACTCGAGACTGAGTTGGCTGCCAAGTGCAACGGGAAGCCGCGCTCCTTCGAAAGTCTGGTTTCCTCGGGGTCTGTCTGTGGGCAAGTTCAGGACCGTGGGTGCGTCCGCCAATTGGTTCCGCCAGTAATCAAGCTGGGCGTCGAGTACGTTGCCGCGCAGCCATTGCCGCTGCCAGACAGCGTAGTCGGCGTATTGCACAGGCAGTTGCTCGAGCGGCGAGGGTTTGCCGGCGGAGAACGCCTGGTACAGAGTGCCCCATTCACGAACAAGCACGCCTACCGACCAGAGATCGCCGACAATATGGTGCATGGAAAACAGTAAGATGTGTTCTTCCTCGCCAAGCCGAAGCAGGCATGCACGTACGAGTGGCCCGCGTTCGAGATCGAAAGGGCGGCAACCCCACTCTCTCGCATAGTCCGCTACTCGCGTTTCTCGATCATGCTCAGCCAATGAGCTTAGGTCAGTGAGATCGAGCGGCACTTCGAGCGTGGGCGCCACAAATTGCTCGGGCTCGCCATTCACATTTCGGAACGACGTGCGCAACGTCTCGTGGCGACGCACGATCTCCTGCAATGCCTCGCCGAGCGCACTCGCGTTGAGACGGCCGTTCAGACGGATTGCGGCAGGCACGTTATAAAACGCGCTGCCTGACTCGAGCTGGTCCAAAAACCAGAGGCGCTGTTGCGCGAACGAGAGCGGTAACGGCCCCGTGCGCAAAGCGCGCTCGATGCGTGGTGGGGTAGCGGCGCCGTTTTTGAGAGCAGCCTCCACGAAAGTAGCGAGTTCAGCCACCGTTGGGCCCTCGAAAAGCTGTCGCACGCCTACTTCCACCTGAAACGCTGAACGCACTCGCGAGATCACTTGTGTGGCCAGCAGCGAGTGGCCACCTGCCTCGAAGAAGTTGTCCATTACACCGACTCGTTCTACTCGCAACACACCCGCCCAGATGTTGGTTATCACTTCCTCTATTGCTGTTCGCGGCGCAACGTACGGCATGTCTGCGCGGCTGCCATCCATTCCCGGCGCAGGTAGATTTTTGCGATCCACTTTCCCGTTGATGGTGTGCGGCAAGGCGCTCAGTCGAATCAGAGCTGAAGGCATCATGGTGTCAGGCAGCCAACGGGCTAGGTGCTGCCTCAGCACTCCCGGCTCAACCTCACCATCGAGCACGACATAAGCGCACAGATACTTGTTGCCTATTGCGTCTTCACGGTCGACTACGGCGACATCAGTCACGCTCTCATGCGCGCGCAGCACGTTTTCAATTTCTGTCAGTTCTATCCTTACGCCGCGGATTTTGACTTGCTGATCTTTCCGGGCCACGAACTCTAAATTTCCGTCCGGCAACACACGACCGTAGTCGCCGGTGCGGTAGACGATGTCGCTCGGATCGTTGTTGAAGGGATTCGGAACAAAGACCTCGGCCGTCTTCTCGGGTTGGTTGTAATAACCGTGTGCCCGATACGGAGTGCGGATGAGAATCTCACCGACTTCACCCGGCGCACAGGCGCGCCCCTGCGCGTCAACGATCACGGCTGCCGCGCCTGGCATTGGTTTCCCGATCGGAATCGACCGGCGGTCCTTGTCCAACATGTTCACGAAATGGAAGAGCTTAATGAGGGTCGTCTCTGTCGGCCCATAGAAGTTGACAAGCTGTATACGGTCTCCAAAAGTTTCAGCCCACTTGCCAACATCTGCAGGCAACAGCGGCTCCCCGGCAAGGACCACATATCGCAGTTCCGGAAAGTTGTCGCTTGCGAGCCCGACATTGATGAGTGCTCGAAACACTGAAGGCACACAATGAAGGACGTTGAGGCGCGTCGCGTCGATCCAGTCAACGAGAGCCCTGGCGTCGCGTGTTATTTCCCTGCTTTCCGGAATGCAAACCGTGCCGCCTGCACATAGCGGCACGAAAACGTCCTTGAGTAAACCGTCGAATGACGGTGAGGTGAGCTGACTCACACGTGTGCCGGCGCCCACGCCGAGAGTGCTAGCCTCCCACAACGCGAAGTGCGCGATGCCCTTAAGTCGGCCGGCAATTCCCTTCGGCTTGCCCGTCGAACCGGAGGTGAAAAAAATCGAGCACATGTCGTCGGGATCAGATTCGATGGCGGGGTTCGTGGTCAGTGTATACCGCTTATAGCCACGAACCACCGTTACCGTCTCCGAGCCCTCGGTCTCAGGCTCATTGCCGTCCAGGCAGAACACCTTCACACGGCCATTAATCCCAGAGACCATCTCGGTCACTTTACTGAGGTACTCCGACTCGATGATGAACCAGCCCGGCGTGATCTGCTCGGCCATTGCCCTAAGCCGATTGTCAGGCATAACAGGATCGAACGGAGCGAAGGCACAGCCCGCCTTGAGTATTGCAAGGATCGACGTCACCACTCGAGCCGGATCTCGAGCCACAATCGCGACGATTGAACCGCCGCTCACACCTGAGGAGATTAGGAAGTTAGCAAGCCGGTTCGACTCGTCCTCGAGCTCGCGGTAAGTGATGAGACGCTCACCCTGCTCTAAGGCAACATGCGAGGCATGCTGCGCCGCAACCTGGCTGAATATCTCGTGAATACTTCTTTGGTCCATTGGCTTTGCACTAAAAGTGGTTAGTATCTTGACGGCTATGCGCACAGTGCTCCGGAGGAGCACTATGTTTATAGCTCTAAATCATAATCATTTCGCGCTCCAGCGGAGCGCCATGTGCTGCCATTATCCATTTACATGCCGCTCCTACGGAGCGGACCAATTAGGGATGACGTCGGGCTATAAACATATTGCTCCTCCGGAGCAAGGCAGTTCGCAAAGAGAGACTTTTAGTGCAAAGACCTGGTCCATTGGCTTGCATCAAAACTCGGCCATCTGATTCGCCCCGGCTTTAGCCCGGTGGGCGATGCCCAGCGAGAAATTGTGAACCGTTTTAACGGTTTCCCATTTCGTAACATTGGAAGACGTTGATTAATGAGACCGGACCACCACGCCCGCGGGGTCTCTCTGCGCCGCCGCCGCCCGCATACCTTTAGGCCCATCGGCGCAAATGACTTTTGCTTCCGCGTAATCGTCGAACCAATGCGCCTCCGGATTCGATTTGAAAACCAGGAAGCGCCCGTTGTCGGCAGGGTTCGGAGCCCGGTGATACGTCATGTAAACGAACCCGTCGCTCTTGCCCACGACCTCAATTTTTCCGCTCGTGTGTGACATGACGAAGCGAGCTCGACGGGCAAGACCTGAGCACTGTGCCTGCGCCTCCTGGAAGATCTCAAATGCCTTCTCGAGGGGGACCGAGTAAGGCTTGTTGCCAAGGGTTGGACGACACTGGAAGACGTAGTAAGGCGGCACGCCTATGTAAGAGAGTCGCTCGAAGAGTATCGCGAGCGTGTCAGCGCAGTCGTTCACTCCGGCGATAAGCGGCGTCTGATTGACGATGATAGCGCCCACGCGCAGCAGGGTGCTCAGCCCCTCAACCGCGAGTTCGGTCAGTTCGCGCGGATGATTGAAGTGGGCCATCACGTAAAGCTTCCGCTCTGGGTGGCGATACTTCTCAAATAATGCAACCAGCTTCGGATCATCGAGAATGCGCGAAGGGTTGAACGCCGGCATTTTGGTACCAATCCGAATGATGCGAACATGCGGCACTTCCCACAACCGCCCGACAATTTCTGCGAGCCGCTCAGTAGACATGATGAGCGGGTCGCCACCGGTCACCAAAACGTTCGAGATTTCCGGGTGCCGGCGAATGTATTCAAGCCCGTGACTGATGTCGCGCACCACCTCATCGTTGTCTTCCATGAAAAGGCGCTTGCGGAAACAGAACCGGCAATAACCGCCGCACACGTCGTTGGCGAGCAGCAATGCCGTATCCTTGTATTTATGTTCGAGGCCGGGCACGACCGTGTATGAGACCTCGTCTGAGGCGTCGAGCCGTCCCCAGTTTTCCAATTCATCTCCGAGCGGGACGATAATGCGGCGGATTGGGTCGTCGGGATCATCCCAATTTATCAATTGCTGGTAATAGCTGTTACTACGAAAGATAAATTTGGCAGTAACGGGCACAAGAACATCTTGTTCTTCGCTGGTTAGCTCGGGAACTTGATTGATGTTTGTGATGTAAATCGGTTTTTTCATTTGACCACCGCGCTCAGCATGTGTGCCGTTCCGCTAGTGTTTGCGGCAGTAATGTCAGTACCCGTCGCAGCGGCCGCCGCTGGAACACTTCGCTTCGTCAATTCGCGTGCGATGCTCATCAGCGGATCGAGGCAACGGCGTCCCTGCCTGTCATCGGCCTTCGTGGCGAAGTGTCTGGCCAGCAAGTGAATCTCCGTGCAGCCCGCGATGAAAGTGTTGACGTGATATTTCGCAAGGAGGTTTTCGACAAACAGGATCTGCTGCCGTACGTCCTGACTCTGCTTGATCTCGTAAATCATTCGATGGATTTCCCGCTGGTCCGAATCCTCGGGGAGAATGAAGAGGCCGCGAGCCTGAGGCCACTGTTGATGCTTTTCGAAGATTCCTAATGCGCGCGTCGTACTCGTGCAAAGCAGCAGGTGCGGCTGATCTATGGCTGATAACTCTTCAAAAATCACATCTATGAGCGACACCAACCGCGACTGCAACTGACTCGGGACTCTTGGGATGAGGTAGTGGATAGTGACGCAGCAAATAACAAGACGTGAAGCACCGAGGGAGCGCAGACGCATCAGCGCCGTTACAAGCTGATCGAGCAACTGCTCGTCCAGTCCTTTGCGATACACTTCAGTGCGATCCAGGAAGGTCGGGTCGGAGTAAAGGAGCACTCGAGGCGCTTCCTGCTCGTTCTTCCATGAGCTTTGTTCGTAAATAGTTCGTAGAAACTCAGTCGAAGCGAACGGCCCCATGCCGCCCACAACTCCGAGCACATCTTCCGGACCGTGGACCAGAGAACTTAGCATTTCGTTTTCTTTCGTTTGTGTTTTGAGGTTTTACTCCAACGCTGCGTTGAAGGCGTTTAGCAACTCGCCGGTCTGTCCGGCCGGTGTCGTTCCTTCCGGTTCGGCATCACTGTTTTGACTGCCGGCTGCGTCGCGCAGGATCTGCTGTAAGCTTTCGGCCATTCCCGCAACGGTCGAAGCGTCAAAGAGGTCTGTGCTATAGACAAGCGTTCCTGCTAAGCCCAGGTCGGACTCGCCGATTACTAGCGTGAGGTCAAACTTGGCGGCTACCATCTCGGTCTCCAGCATCTCAATCCGCAGGCCTTCCAGATTCGTGCTGCTGCGTGGCATGTTCTGTACAACCAGTAACACCTGGAAAAGCGGGGAGTGACTCAGGTTGCCGGGCTGCAACTCGCTGACCAGCTTCTCGAAAGGCACGTCCTGATTTGCGTAGGCTGCAAACGTCGTTTGACGCACGCGCCGGAGCAGACTGTGGAAGCTCTTATCGCCGTTCAGGTCTACCCGCATCACGAGGGTATTGATGAAGAAGCCAATGAGCCGCTCGAGTTCTAATCGCTGGCGGCCGGCTATCACGGTCCCGATGAGGATGTCGTCCTGTCCGCTGTAGCGCGAGAGTAATAAGGCAAGGGCGGTCAACATCAGCATGAAGACCGTTGCTTCTTCACGCAGCACTAACTTCTTAAGTCTCGCGCTTACTTCAGGCGGAACGGTGAAAGGGACCAGGGCGCCTGCGGTGGTGCGGTTTCGGCTCTCCGGCCGATCGGCGGGTAATTCCAGGCGCGCAGGTACATCGGCCAGGTGTTCCCGCCAGTAGTTGAGTTGCGCATCGAGCACTTCGCCCCGCAGCCACTCGCGCTGCCAGACAGCGTAATCGGCGTACTGCACAGGCAATTCTTCCAACGGCGAGGGCCGGTTCAGAGAGAACGCTTCATACAATTTGCCGAGTTCGCTCATTAGCACGTTCATTGACCAACCATCCGAGATAGTGTGGTGCATCGTGAAGAGCGCGATGTGCTCCTCTTCTTCCAGTCGCAGCAGCTTAGCGCGCCAAAGCGGCCCCTCGGCCAAATCAAAATGGGTCTCGACTTCGTGCCGCTGCTCCCCTGCCAGCGTGTCCGCTTGCGCCACTTTCGAAAGGCCCCGGAGATCGATTACGCGTAGGTCCACGTGCTGCGGCGGCGAGATGACCTGGACGGGCTGACCATCGAGGTCTTCAAAGGTTGTTCGGAGAACTTCGTGACGGCGTACGACTTCACTTAAAGATCGTTCGAGTATCGCAACGTTCAGCGATCCACTCAGTCGCACGGTCATAGGGATGTTGTAAGCAACGCTGTTTGGCTCAAGTTGTTGGACGAACCACAACCGTTGTTGCGCGAAAGACAATGGTGGACGAGTGAGGGACGGATCGCGACGACGTATTGGCGGCGCGTACGCGGCTCGCTCACTCTTTTCCCTCAGGCGCCTTGTAAGCAATTCGAGCTTGGCAGCCGACAGTTTCGGGATTCGTGCGGAAAGACTACTCATTGGACCCGTGAATCCACAGATTACGCAGACTGTTTGTAAATCTGTGTAATCTGCGGATGAAAGCGTATTAGTTCTGGCTGGTGATCTCGTCCTGCACGGCCTTGAAGAAATCCGTCCACAGTTCCCACATCTCTTCGGCGCAGCGAACCACTTCCTTCTGGTCTTCCGCAGTGAGCACTGGCCGAACGGAGTTTTCCGAGCTTTCGACGTGACCCGGTTCCTGATCGACGTGGACGTTGACCCACGGAAGGTTCTGCTTGCCGGTGCAGCGCCGCATTAACTCGCCGATGCTGGACACCATCTGTAGATCCATGACTTCAGTGCCGTAAAGAAAACCGAGTCCGGACAGTAGTTCACTCGAAGCTTTCTCATAACCGGAGACCAGCCGTTCCGTAGCCGGCAGCGGCGGCGCTTCCGCAACGTCGCTCACCGCAAAACCGCCGTCGGTGATCGTCTCGATATAGATTTTCTCGTGTGCTCCCTGCGGATCGCCCTTGCCGAGCTCTTCCCAAAGAATGCGCGAGACAAACGTTTGGGTGCGAATCTCCGGCGTGACGGAGATCAGCCGCGAGAGAAAGGTCGGGAAGTAATGCAAGGGATGAAACCATTGCCCCAGCACAAGCACCATCTGTTCCTTAGTGAGAGTATCGTTGAGTTTGAGTTCCTTTAAACAAGTTGCGAGCTCATTCTTCTTCTCATTGGCGCGTAGCGTTTGAGATATGTCGATGCTCGTGGCAACGGCAGTCGTGGTCATGATCTGCTCCTTTCACGTAGACGAATAGGGGTCTTCAGTTAGGCCACGACGAAGACAAAGGCACAATTGATTTTGTATCTCTGCGCTTGAGTGGCGTGATTGTTCTTGAATTACTGGTTCTGAGATTTCTCTGTGCAAAGGTCCTTAGACCCACGAATCAGGGAGAAACGATTCGACGATAGTGCCGACGTTGCGGTCGCGTGCGAGGTCACAAACCAGGCTGCTTACCGCAAGGTCCAGAATGCCGAGGCCGAAGGGGCTGAATACTGCAATGCCATCGGCGTCTCTTCTGGGTGGCGCTGCGCCCGTGAGAATGTCGCCGAGCGTGCATCTGAGGAAGGTGCGTTCGCCCACCAGTTGTTCAGCGAGGTGCACAGAAGTTTGCGCGCGACATACATGATCGAAGTCATCAATGATGTTGTCACAGTCCAGCATGATCTCCGGTTTCAGATCGCGAAGCGATACGTGCAGGATCGTGCTGCCGCGAGGACACCCTGAAAGATCACTAATGTGAGGCTGGCTCGCATTGGTCGCGATCGAGATCAGCGGACAACTCCGCAACAGGTCTTCAACTGCTGATGCACTTTCAACTGTCAAATGGGGGAATTCTAAGGCGCACTTCTGCGTGAATTGGGCCGCGCGTGTTTCATCAAGATCAAATACTAAACTGTTCGTAAGCAGCGGTTGCGCTGCCAATAGAAAACGCAGCACTTCGAAATTGATAGGCCCGGCGCCAATCAAACCCAGCCGAGTTTTGCTGCCAATGTTGTGAACCTGCTGCGCCGCCAAAGCCGCACTGGCGCCGGTTCGCTTCGCGCTAATGATTGAACCCTCGATGATCGCCTCAGGCCTGCCGGTCTGCGGCGAGTTCAAAATGATGACTGCCGATGCCCGATTCATGTTCCGCTCGATATTGCCGGGGAACGAGGAGATCCATTTAATACCCGCGACGTTGAATGAATCGCCAAGGTAGGCGGGTAGTGCGATCACTCTGTTTTTCTTATCAGCCGGAAAGCGCAGGAAGGTGGAAAAAGGCAACGCCGTCTGATGTCGTGCGTGCGCTTCATAAGCCCGTCGAACAACGCGCAGGATCTCTCTCTCCTGGCCTTCGAGCAATGCATTTACTTGGCGACCACTCAACAAAAGAATCTCGTTGTTGACAGGCTCCACTTGGGCGTAAGCATGACGTGCCAACATTAGTCACTCTCCTTCGGGTGTTCAATTGGTCATAGCAAGACAAACAGCCGTTTCTCTCTGGTCCTTCAAAAGGTGTTCAATATCGCTGAAGTGTTGAGCGATCCATTCGTCTGAATAGATCGTGTCCAAATATCGTTCGCCGCGGTCCGCGAAAATGACGGCGCAGGTTGCATCGCGTGGGATTTCTGCCTTCACTCGCTCGACTGCCATCAACACCGCACCTGATGAACCACCGACAAGGATCGCTTCCTGCCGGACCAGGCGACGGCAGCCGACGACGCACTCGAGATCCGTAACATGAATACAGCGCTCGGCCATATCAGGGTGATAGAGCGCCGGACGCACTGCCGAGCCGTGACCCGGCAGCAAACGCTTTCCGTTCACTCCTCCAAAGATGACACTGCCAACCGCATCGACTGCGAAAATTTTCGTCCGTAGATTGTGCCGCTTGACGTACTCGGCGCATCCTCTGATCGTTCCACATGTACTTGTCGCGCAGAAAAAGAAGTCCACCTCTCCATTAAGCTCGGTGACTATCTCGTGCATTGTCTGATGGTGGGCAATCGGGTTGTAGCGGTGTGAATACTGGTTCGGCCAAAAGCTGTTTTCCATTGAGCCCAGCAGGCTCTTGACGCGATTCAGACGTGCTTGCAGATACTCGCCCGTCGTCTCGTCGGGTTCCAACACCATGTCAACCTCAGCGCCGTATGCCTTGAGCAGGTGAATGTTTTGTACAGTGGTCTTGGGATCGACAACGCAGATAAAACGCAACCCGTAATAGGTGCAGGCCTGGGCCAGACCAATACCCATGTTTCCGGAACTCGATTCGATCACCACCGTATCCGGTTCTATTCTGCCTGAGTCAATACCGTGCTGGATGATGCTAAAGGCCGGCCGATCTTTGGTGCTCCCGCCAGGGTTCAAGCCTTCCAACTTGGCGAAGAGTTTGAAATGCAGATCAGGTATGACGCGCGACAATCGCACCAACGGTGTCTTGCCAATTGCTTTCAATACACTGTCGTTCATAGTTTTTTTTACTTTTGATTTCTCTGTGCAACCTCTGTGTTCTCTGTGTCTCTGTGGTTATAAGAATGTGCGATACAACAAACACAGAGAACTCTGAGGTTGCACAGAGAAGAATTAAATTAGGATGTAAATGGAGGAATGCTGCCTTACGTTGAAGTTCCGTGCCCTGCAACCAAAGACTGCGCCTCTTCTTCTGACAAGGCCTCCAGTTCATTAAGCACGTTTTCGGTTTCACTGAGATCCAGGATTTGTGACTGGCTCTGCATCACAGCAAGTGCCAGACCGGCGACGTTTGGGGTATCAAACAGACTGCGAAGTGGCACGTCAACGGCAAACTTGTCACGCACTCGCACGATGACCTGTGCGGCCAGCAGCGAGTGGCCGCCCAACGCAAAGAAATTGTCATAGATGCCAACTTGCGCCACGCCTAACAACTCAGACCAGATGCCGGCCATCGTTTCTTCAATCGCATTGCGTGGCGCGACATACGCTTCGGCTACTGCTGCGCGCGTCATTTCCGGCATGGGCAGTGCGTTTTTATTTACCTTGCCGCTCGGTAGCAGTGGCAGTTTTTCCAGTAGAACAAAACTGGACGGGAGCAGAGATTCCGGTAACTTACCGCGCAGGTATTCGCGCAGTGCAGCCTGGTCAATTTCAGATTCAGCTACAACGTAAACAACGAGGCGACGATCCCCCACTGCGAGTTCGCGCACCACAGCGACTGCTTCGCGGACACCTGGATGGCAGCGGAGCGTCGCTTCGATTTCGCGGGGCTCAATGCGCACGCCGCGCAGTTTGACCTGATCGTCCACTCGTCCAAGAAACTCCAATTGCCCGTCATGCAGGTAACGCACAAGATCGCCGGTGCGGTAGAGTCGAGCCCCTGCTTCGCTGCTGAACGGATCAGGCACGAAAGCACTCGCCGTCAGTTCCGGCCGATTCAGGTAGCCACGCGCCACCCCATCGCCGCCGATACATAACTCACCGGCAATACCGAAAGGCACCAGTTTCAAGGCGGCATCAACTACGTACAACTTTGTGTTGGCAAGCGCGCGACCCATCGGCATTTGTCGCCAACTGCGATACCAAGGTGAGCAAACTGATTCGGCCGAAGCAATCGAGGTCTCGGTTGGACCATACGAGTGGTGCAATTCCACCCCGTCTCCCAGGCGCTCAAAGTAGGTTGTCAGCAATTGGCCACTCAGCGCCTCGCCACCGCAGATGACGTAGCGCAACATCTGCAGTTGCTCGAGCCCGGGTGTTTCGAGCCAGAGGGCCAGCATCGAAGGAACAAAGTAAACGCAGGTTACAGCTTCCGTTCTCATTCTCTCCGTGAGATATGGACCATCCTGTGACCCGCCTGGACGCGCGACCACCACCGCCGCGCCGGCACTCAAAGGCCAGAATACTTCCCAAACGGAAGCATCGAAGTTGAGTGACGTCTTAAACAGGAAACGGTCGCCGGCATTCAAACTGTAGATCCGCTGCATCCATGCCATGCAGTTGACTATTCCGCGGTGTGTTACGAGCACACCTTTCGGCAGACCGGTCGAGCCGGACGTGTAAAGGAGGTAGATCAAACTTTCAGCACAAGCAATATTCTTTGGGTTGTGCGAGGAAGCAGAATTCAGCGCCGCCTGGATCGACTCGTCATCAATCGAAATAACCACGGCATCGTGTGGCGGCAAGCGATCATGCAGATTGCGCTCAGTCAAGAGCAAGCTGATTCCTGCATCTTCGAGCATGAGCTGCAAACGTTCGCGCGGATACGCAGGATCGAGCGGTACGTATGCTCCTCCCGCTTTGAGTACGGCCAACAGGGCTGTAATCAAATGGTTTGAGCGTTCCAGAAAAACGCCTACCAGCGATTCAGGTCCAACGCCATGCTCGCGCAGGTGATGAGCCAATCGATTCGCGCGACGGTTCAGTTCCTGGTAGCTCAGTTTTTCATCGTCAGAAATTAATGCGATTGCATGCGGCGTTCGTTCCACCTGCGCCTCGATTAATTCGTGCAGACAAACCTGGCTTGGATAATCCTCGCTCGTATTATTCAGATCCAGGATCAGCTTTTGGCGCTCGCCTTCAGTAAGCAAGTAGGTGTTTTCGCTGCCGGCAAACGCGTCTCTGGCCATGTCGTGCAGAGTGAGGGAGAAATAATTTCCGATTGCCTCGACTTGTTCGTGGCTGAACCGCGCCGCATCGTACTCGAGAAATAGCACCAGGTCCGACGTGACGGAATTCAGATCGAATCCGACGCTGAGTGGAAAGTTTGTACGCGTGTAGCTATTAACGTCTTCGACCCGGAGAGTCGAGTCCTCCCGCAAACCCGCAAGAACATGAAAATGATTGAAATTGAAAGTGGTCTCAAATAGCGGCTGAGTTCCACGCTCTCTTTGTAGTTCCGCCAGCGGGTAGCGACGATAAAGCGATAACTCTTGCTCTGCCTCCGCTGCTGCCTGTGCCAGCTCGAGCCACATTTGCTTGTCGACAGATATCGTAAACGGCAGGGTGTTGAGAAAAACACCGAGCACACGATCGCCATCCGCCTCTTCGGGCCGGCAGTTGCAAACAAGGCCCGTCGTGACTTCGGCCCGGCCGCTCAACAAACCCATTATCTTCATGTGCGCGGCTACCAGTACGCTCTTGAGAGGCACGCGCGCCAACTTAGCGACCGCCTTTAGTTGTTCGACCAGTTTGCTATCGAAGAAAAGCTGGATTACTTCCCTTTTTCCTGCTGGCTGCGCCGCGCCTTCTTTCGCCGGCAGTGTGGTGACGGGAAGTTCCGCGAGTTTCTCCGACCAATATTTGCGGGTCTCTTCAGACTGTAATGCCTGGCGCTCGAGCGCAATGAAATCACGAAAGTCAACGGAGAGTGGCGTTCCGTCGACTTGAGTTGAGCCGTCGCGCAGAGACACGTAAGTGGAGAAGAGCTCCGTCATAAGCAAGTTCAAGCTCCAGCCATCGAGAATCGCATGATGAAAACTGAAGTTGATGTAGAAATCATTGTCGCCGTAGCTGAAAATTGCGAAACGGATGAAAGCGGGCTGCCGCCAGTCGAAACGTTGCTGCTTCTCTTCTTCAATCCATTTCGCCAGGAATTGTTTTCGCTCGGATATAGACAGATGTCGCTGGTCAGTGAATGAGATTTGTGGCTTCACTGTGCGATGGACCAGTTGGAGAGGCTCACTGAAGTGTTGTAGATCAAATGACGTGCGCAACACCGGATGCCGTGTCACGACTTGTTGCAACGCCTCTTCCAACTTAATGCGGTCCAGCGCAGTCCGCACGTGGAATCCGATAATGTCATGGTAAATTGCAGCCTGTGGATTTAGCTCGCTGTGAAAGAGCATCCCTCTTTGCAGTAGCGAGAGTGGGTATGCATCTTCAACATCTGCAGGCATGCGCGCATGATCTTCCGGTGTAATAAGATTGAACGGATCGACTTTAAAAGACTGCTCGGTTCTGCCGTCAATGCGCTTCGCCTGAGCCGCTAATTCGGCGATGGTCTGATGTTCAAAAATCTGTTGCACTGAAAAGTCATAACCCGCTTTTTGCGCTTGCGCTCGCATCTGAATGCTGCGGATCGAATCGCCTCCCAGATCGAAGTAGTTATCGTGAACGCTTACACGATCCACGCCCAGGACGCGCTTCCATACTTCTGCCAGTGCTATCTCAACGGGAGTGCGAGGCGCGACAAAATCCTGTAACGCCGCGTCTTCTGTTTCAGCCGGTGACGGTAGCGCGTTCTTATCAACTTTTCCGTTAGCGGTGAGCGGGAGCGCATCGAGAAACACTACATGCGAAGGAATCATGTAACCAGGTAAATGTGCTCGGAGATACGCGCGTATGTCGTCACCCGTAAGCGATTGCTCTTTATCAATCACGACATAGGCGACTAATTGTTTGTCGATTCCCTCTTGACGCGCCACAACCACACACTGACGCATGCTGTGATGCCTGGTGAGAACAGTTTCGATCTCGCCCAACTCGATCCGGAAGCCCCTCACCTTCACCTGCGCATCCCACCGTCCGATGAACTCGATTTCTCCGCTCGCCAGATACCGCACGACGTCTCCAGTGCGGTACAGCCGCTCGCCGCCCCGCTCGCTGTACGGGTGCGGGATAAATTTCTCCGCCGTCAAATCCGCGCGTTGCTGGTATCCGCGCGCCAATCCATCGCCTCCCAGATATAGTTCCCCAACTACTCCCACCCCCACCTGCTGCAGCTGCTGGTTCAGCACATACGCCTGCGTGTTCGCGATCGGTGTTCCGATCGGCACCGACGCGTCCAGCTCTGTCTCCTGCTCTATTCGTTGACAACAGCTAAACGTCGTATTTTCCGTTGGCCCGTAGCCATTAATCACACAGCCGCCTCCCAGCCATCGCAACGCTTTCTTTACATGTTCCGCCGACAGCACATCACCGCCCGCCAACAGTTGCTTCAATCCACGCAACTCCTCCGGCCGCTCATCCACCAGCAGGTGAAACAAGCCCGCCGTCAACCACAACGTGCTCGCGCCGTAACGTCGCAGCGCCGTCCCTAACTCCTCCAAGGTCGGCGCTCCCGGCTCCAGCACCACCAACCGCCCGCCATTCAACAAGCTGCCCCACACCTCGAACGTCGATGCGTCGAACGTCTGCGGTGCCAGCTGCACGAAGGTCTCTGCCGGTCCAAACTCCGCATAGTCAGTTTCCTTCACCAGCCGCACTACCCCGCGTTGTACAACAGCCACTCCCTTCGGCTCGCCCGTCGATCCCGACGTGTACATCACGTACGCCAGGTTCGCTCCTTCGGCGCCGCTGTTTACATTCTCCTCACTGCGCTTCCCGATCTCTTCCCACTCCCCATCCAGACTCACCACCTGGCCCCAATGCGCCGGCAGCGCATCCAGCAGTGATTCCTGCGTCAGCACCACCGCCACGCCCGCATCCGCCAACATGTAGGCCACGCGTTCCGTCGGGTAGCTCGCATCCAGCGGCACATACGCGCCACCTGCTTTCAGGATCCCCAGCATCCCCACTACCATTTCCAGCGACCGCTCCACGCATAAGCCCACGCAGACTTCCGGTCCCACTCCCAGCTCG